>Ga0172372_10001750_pt1 | contig 33355 bp, 33 predicted proteins | sample LakKiv5m_2_FD_114544 | JGI IMG/M metagenome (GOLD analysis project Ga0172372, IMG submission 114544) | Freshwater microbial communities from Kabuno Bay, South-Kivu, Congo - kab_092012_9.5m | ecosystem: Environmental > Aquatic > Freshwater > Lake | place: Democratic Republic of the Congo... | reverse complement strand
GCAGTGACCATGAAGATCACCAGCAGCACCAGCATCACGTCGATGTAGGGCACGACGTTGATTTCGCTGACTGGGCGTCTGCGACCCGAGCGGCCGCCACGTGAAGATACGGTTGCCATGGGCGGCGATCAGCGCGCGCGGCGCTGCAGGATGTTGGAGAACTCCTCGATGAAGGTCTCAAAGCGCGAGGCCAGTCGATCGAGATCATGCGAAAGACGGTTGTAGGCCACAAAGGCAGGAATGGCTGCAAAGAGGCCGATGGCGGTTGCGACCAGTGCCTCGGCAATGCCGGGCGCGACCGATGCGAGCGTTGCCTGCTGCACATTGGCAAGGCCGCGGAACGAATTCATGATGCCCCACACCGTACCGAACAGCCCGATGTACGGGCTCACCGAACCCGCCGAGGCGAGAAACGGCACACTCGACTCGAGCATGTCCACTTCACGCTGGTAGGACGCCCGCATGGCGCGGCGCGCGCCATCGAGCATGGCCATGTGATCCCCTGGTTTCTGCTGGCGAACCTTGAGAAATTCGCTCATGCCGGCCTCGAAGATCCGTGCAAGCGAACCGTGATCACGCGACTTGTCCTGCACCTGCTGATAGAGCTCGCCCAGATCGCGGTCACGCCAGAATTCGGCCTCGAAATGATCGGTGGCAACGCGGGCGGATCGCAACGCAAAGAGCTTCCGAAAGATGACTGTCCACGAGGCAACCGAAATGGCAAGAAGCAGCGCCATCACAAACTGCACCAGGGCGCTTGCCTGCAGGACAAGCGACAGGATCGACATATCGGAGTTCATCGGGTGCTCATTGACTCAAGGTTTGTTGGGTATTGCGCCACGCTTGGCGAGTTCTGCGAGAAGCGCGCGCGGTAGCGGCGCCGCGCGTTGATCGACCAGCCGGAGAGCGGCGATACGGACGGTAGCGCGCACCAGTTCCGAGCCGCTCGACCCATCCCATGCGGTTTGGGTGAGTGATAGGGAAGCGCGGCGGGCCTCGGCCAGACGCAATTCGGTGCGAATCGTCTGATCGAGACGCCCCGGACGCAGAAATGAAATCTGCATGTCGCACACCACAAATCCGATGCCGGCACTCGGCCCCAGTGTGGACTGCTCGATGCCGAGATCGCGCAGCCAATCGGTGCGGGCACGCTCGAAAAAGCGCAGCCAGCTTGCGTGATAGACGATGCCACCCGCGTCGGTGTCTTCCAGATAGATGCGCAGCGTCTGCGTGAGCAGGCTCGCTGAATTCGCTGCGACGGCGGACGTGGATGGATGAATGGCAAAGCGGCTGCGGGTCGCTACACGTGCGACAGATGATTCGGATTCGAAAGAGTGCACGCGCGCGATTCTAGCGTAACGGCACTCTACGGCTCGGTTGCGCGCCATGGTGGCGGGCAATACCGCCCCATGCAAAGGAACCAGGTTCGGTCACCGGGGTCCTTTCAGATGAGGGGCGATGTCGGCCCATCGGGGCAGCGGGTCTATGGCACCGCGCCCGGTGGTGGCGAGCGCCGCGGCGACGGCAGCGGCACGGGCCGCTTCCGCATGCGTGTCGCCTGCGCTCAGGCGCGCCACCATCACTCCGCCGAAACAGTCGCCTGCGCCCGTGGCATCCATCGCATGAACCGGATGCGGGGCAATCGCGAGTCTTGACCCGGCGTGCGCAAGCCACGCACCGGCGGGCCCGCACTTGACCGCGACTGCTTGCACGCCCTCAGCCAGCGCCCAGTCGGCGAGTCGCTCAGCCTCTTCAATTCCGAAGAGCGCCTGCGCCTCGTCGATAGAGGGGAGAAACAGATCGCAGTGAGGCAGCGTGGCGCGTGCGATGGCTGCAGCGCGGGCTGCTGGCCACAAACGTGGCCGGAAGTTGAGGTCATAGCTCACGCGCGTGCCGTGCGCTTTCGCGAACGCGATCGCCTCGAACACCGTGTCGCAGGCGCGTTCGGAAATGGCCTGCGAAATGCCGGATACATGGAGCCATCGGCTTGCCTGAATGCGGATTTTGAACGCATCAGTGAGTTGCGCATGGGTGGCGGCAGAGCCGGCTCGCCGATAACCGAACGCATGACCGTGCTCGTCATAACGGATGAAGTAAATACCCGTTGGATGATAGGGATCGAGTTCGACCGCGTCGCACTCCACGCCCTCGCGCGTCCAGACAGAGAGGAGCGCTTTACCGAAATCCTCATCGCCCACCCGGCTGAGATACGCGCAACGCGCGCCCGCGCGCTGGGCCGCGATGGCGAAATTGGAGGTGTCGCCGCCAAAGCCCTGGCGCCAGTCGGTGGTTCCCGGAATCTGGCTGAACTCGATCAGTGGCTCGCCGAGCGCGACCACGTCAAACCGTCGCCCATCGTCCCACTCGCCCGGCGGCGTGCCGGCGCATCGGTCATCCCCTGCACTCATATGAGCAGGCGCCAGGCGAGCAGTGCGCACGCCGCTGCCACCGCAAGCGCCGCACCCAGTCGGAGCGTTGCCTGGATGGGGGCATCTTCCCAGCCGGGGCGGCCATCCAGAATGGCTGCCAGCACGATGCCGGCAATCAGTCCCCCCAGATGCGCAGCGTTGTCCACGCCGCCCACGGTAAAGCCCAGCAGAAGTGATACGCCGATATAAACCAGGAGTGAACTTCGAAGGGGGCGCAGCAATGGCGCGGGCAAACTGCCCGGGCGCAGCCAGATCACGGCGAGCAGGGCGCCGACCACGCCCAGGATGGCCCCCGAGGCGCCCACCGACACAGCGCCCCGGCCTGCAAAAAAGAGGCTTGCGATCGACCCTGCCAGGCCTGCACCCAGATAGAGCACCAGAAACTGCAGGTTGCCGTAGAACCGCTCGGCGACGCGTCCGGTGTCCCAAAGAGCCCACATGTTGAGAATCAGGTGCAGCAGCCCCGCATGCAGGACGGTTGCGCTCATCAGTCGCCAGGGTTGTGAGCGTGTCTCAGCCAGCCGGTTGCCACCCAGTGCAAGAAGCTCCGAGCCGTTGGGGCTTAGCGCTGAGGCACCACTTGCCACCGTCGCCATGAAGACGATGACGTTGACAGCAACAATCAGATAAGTGACCCAGGTGCGGGGCGTGAGCTGGTGCAGGCGAACCAGTGGATCGTCACTCACCACGCGGATCCCAGAGCTCGGGCGTGCGGCCGGCCGGCATGGCAAGGCCAAAGTGCTGCCAGGCATGCGAAGTGGCGACCCGGCCTCGTGGCGTGCGCTGAATAAAGCCCTGCTGGATGAGATAGGGCTCGAGCACGTCTTCGATGGTGTCGCGCTCTTCGCCGATGGCCGCGGCAATGTTGTCGAGCCCAACCGGTCCTCCGCCAAAGCGTTCGATCATGGCGCGCAGAAGCTTGCGGTCCATCAGGTCAAAGCCCAGTGAGTCGACGTCGAGCATCTTGAGCGCTGCGTCGGCGATGGGCGCATCGATTTGACCGCCTGCCTTGACCTCGGCGTAGTCGCGCACCCGGCGGAGCAGCCGATTGGCAATACGGGGCGTACCGCGGGAGCGGCGCGCGATTTCCCGGGCGCCGTCTGATGTGATGGTGGCGCCCAGCAGCGTGGCCGAGCGGGAAACGATTAGCGTGAGCTCATCAACGTCGTAAAACTCCAGCCTCGATACGATGCCAAAGCGATCGCGCAGCGGATTGGTGAGCATGCCGGCGCGGGTGGTGGCGCCCACCAGTGTGAAGGGCTGGAGATCGAGTTTGATCGAACGGGCGGCGGGGCCTTCGCCTATCATGATGTCGATCTGATAGTCCTCAAGCGCGGGGTAGAGGATTTCCTCGACGACCGGCGACAGGCGATGGATTTCGTCGATGAAGAGAACGTCGTTGCGCTCGAGGCTGGTGAGGATGGCAGCGAGATCGCCGGGGCGCTCAATCACGGGCCCGGAGGTCTGGCGCAGTTTCACACCCATTTCGGCGGCAACAATGTGTGCAAGCGTGGTCTTGCCAAGCCCTGGCGGACCAAACAGCAGAAGATGGTCCAGCGCCTCGCCCCGGCCGCGCGCGGCCGCGATGAAGATCTCGAGCTGTTCACGGATCTTGCGCTGCCCCACGTAGTCGGTGAGGGTGCGCGGCCGAAGGGCACGCTCGACCACGTCCTCGGTGGGGGACGCGCTCGCGGCTGAAACGATCCGGTCGTTCTCGATCATGGTGCGGACGGGCGAGGCGTGGGTCAGCTCTTGCCGAGCTGGCGAAGCGCCTGCCGGATACCGTCAGAGACCGATACGTCGGGTGGCAGGCCCCGAAGCGCTGCCTGCGCCTCACGTTCGGAGTAGCCCAGCGCGATCAGCGCCCGGACGATGTCGACGCCCGCATCGACCGTGACCGCTGTGCCCGATGCCTGGGGCAGGGCGGGCGCGAGTTTGCCTTTGAGTTCGAGCAGCAGGCGCTCGGCGGTCTTTTTGCCAATGCCAGGCACCTTGAGCAGACGCGCGCTTTCCTGGAGCGCCACGGCTTGTGTGAGATCGGCCACCGACATGCCGGACAGCACGGCAAGCGCAGTGCGCGGGCCTACACCTGAAATGCGGATCAGCTGGCGAAAGGTGTCACGTTCGGCTGCAGTGAGAAATCCGTAGAGGAGCTGCGCGTCTTCACGGACGATGAATTCCGTGAGCAGCACCACCCGCACGCCGATTTCGGGCAGGTCGTAAAAGCTGCTCATGGGGACATCGACCTCGTAACCCACGCCCCCCACGTCGACCAGCACGGTGGGTGGGGATTTCTCGAGCAGCAGACCTGACAGGCGACCAATCATCCGGCGATCTTAGCAGTCCTCGACGCTAGCGGCCGCGAAGGCGCCCGCCGCGAGATCGCGCGCCGCTGCGGGTGGTTCGGGCAAGCATGCCTGCGGACCCCAGCTGGTTGGAGAGTGCAGCCGCGTGCGCGTGGCAGATGGCGCAGGCGAGTGCGTCGGCGGCATCTGCCGAGGGATCCCCCGGCAATTGGAGCAGTCGTCGCACCATCGCCTGGATCTGCTCCTTGGCCGCGCGTCCATAGCCCACCACCGACTGCTTGACCTGCAGAGCCGTGTACTCGTGAACCGGCAGGTCGCGGATGGCGAGCGCTGCGATTGCCGCTCCGCGGGCCTGCCCGAGCGCAAGCGTGGACTGCGGGTTGACATTGACGAACACGATTTCCACCGACGCCAGATCGGGTTTCCAGGTGTCGATCACCTCGCTGATGCCTTCGTGAATGGTGCGAAGGCGTGGTGCGAGCTCCCCATCGGGAATGCGGATCACGCCGCTAGCCAGGTAGCTGAGCGAGGCACCGCGTTGTTCGATGACGCCAAAGCCGGTGCGACGTAGGCCGGGGTCAATGCCGAGTATGCGCACGAGCGTGACCGGGTAGGCGCTTCAGTGCCGGAAGTGCCTGACCCCGGTGAAGACCATGGCGATGCTGCGCTCATTGGCTGCGGCGATGACCTCGTCATCGCGTACCGATCCTCCGGGCTGTATGACCGCGACCGCGCCACCGTCAGCCAGCACGTCGAGTCCGTCGCGAAACGGGAAGAAGGCATCGGATGCGACGACCGATCCCTTGAGCGACAGCCCAGCCGATTCGGCCTTGATCGAGGCGATGCGGGCCGAATCGAGTCGACTCATCTGACCCGCGCCGATGCCAAGCGTCATCCCGCCTCCGCAGTAGACAATTGCATTGCTCTTCACGAACTTGGCAACCGTCCAGGCGAACATCAGATCATTCAGCTGGCCTGGATCAGGTTGGCGCTGCGTCACCACCTTGAGATCGGCGGCCTGAAGAACATGGTTGTCGGCGGTCTGGATCAGCATGCCCGAGCCCACCCGCTTCACATCCATGGCGTTGTGGCCGCGTTCCCAGTCGGTTGTGCCACCCGGCGGCAGCGCGATCTCAAGAAGGCGGACATTGGCCTTGCCCTTGAAGACCGCGATCGCCGCCTCGGAAAATGCCGGCGCGATCACCACTTCGACAAACTGCTTGGAAACGGCCTGCGCTGCCACCTCATCGAGCAGACGGTTGAACGCGATGATGCCGCCAAAGGCAGAGGTGGGGTCGGTGCTGAAGGCCTTGCGATAACAATCGAGGGGATCGGCGCCAATGGCCACGCCACATGGATTGGCGTGCTTCACGATGACGCAGGCCGGGCTGTCAAATGATTTCACGCACTCCCAGGCCGCGTCTGCATCAGCAATATTGTTATAGGAGAGCTCCTTGCCCTGGATCTGGCGCCCCGTGACCAGCGAGCCCGGCGCCGGATGAAGGTCGCGGTAGAAGGCGGCCTGCTGATGCGGGTTTTCGCCATAGCGCAGGTCCTGCACCTTCACGAAACGGCCGTTGGTCTGACCGCCAAAAAGCGCATGCGTGCCATCGGGCTGAATGCGCGACAGGTAGTCGCTGATCGCCGCATCGTAGTTGCTGATGCGATTGAAGGCGGCCACCGACAGAGAGAACCGGGTGTCATCGCTGAGCGCGCCCGAGCTGCGAAGCTCGGCCAGCACCTGCGGATACTGCGAGCTGTCGGTCAGTACGCCCACATCTCGCCAGTTTTTGGCGGCACTTCTAACCATGGCCGGCCCGCCAATATCGATGTTCTCGATGGCCTCTTCCAGCGTGCAGCCCGGGCGCGAGACGGTCGCCTCGAATGGGTAGAGATTGACCACCAGAAGATCGATGGTGCTGATCGAGTGCGCCTCGAGCGCGGCCATGTGGTCGGGAATATCGCGACGCGCGAGCAGGCCGCCATGGATCACGGGGTGCAGCGTCTTCACCCGGCCATCGAGCATTTCCGGGAAGCCGGTGTGGGCAGAGACCTCCGTGACTGGCAGACCTGCTTCGGCCAGCAGCCGGGCGGTTCCGCCAGTGGAGAGCAATCTGATGCCCAGTTCGTGAAGCTCGCGGGCGAGATCAACGATACCGGTCTTGTCTGAGACGCTGATCAGGGCCTGGCGGACGGGTCGCATGGATTCGATTCCCGGATAGAAAGTGGAGGGCGCTCGCGAGGCAGCCGACATCAGCCTGCGTCGTCGAGCAGTCCGTGATTGAGCAGCTTCTTGCGAAGCGTGTTCCGATTGATGCCCAGCATTTCGCTCGCACGTACCTGATTGCCGTCGGCTGCGCGCATGACCACCTCGAGTAGCGGCCGCTCGACGGCCTGGATGACCATGTCGTAGACGCCCGAGGGAATCTGCCCGTCCAGGTCGTGGAAATATTTTTCCAGGCTGCGGGTGATGACTTCATCGATCATGGTGCCGCGGCTCATTGGAGTTCGCCTTTCATCTCGCAGACCGGACCAGCTGGCAGCCGTATCGCGTCCTGATCGAACCAGCGCTCGAGCGCATCAAGCTGCGCCTCGGGGGTTTCGATGGGGTAGAACACATTGCGCAGAAAGTCGACCGCCCCGGGCTGGTCTGCCAGATACCAGCCCACGTGCTTGCGCGCGGTGCGTACGCCTGTGAAGGGGCCATGAAACGCATAGTGATCGATGAGGTGTTCACGCAGCAGCGCCCGCAATTCCTCGCCTTCAGGCGCAGCGGGCGGTGTCGTTCCATCTAGCACCGCCGCAATTTCGCGAAAAATCCAGGGGCGCCCCTGCGCAGCACGGCCGACCATCACGCCGTCTGCGCCCGTGTGCTGAAGCACGGCGAGCGCCTGAGCAGGGCTCGCAATATCACCGTTGGCCACCACCGGCACATTGACCGCCGATTTGACCTCAGCGATGGTGTCGTACTCGGCGTGTCCCGTGAAACCGCATGCGCGGCTGCGGCCATGCACCGTGATCATGGCGGCGCCTGCGTCTTCGGCGAGTCGGGCGAGCCGTACAGCGTTGCGGCGCTGGGGATCTGGGCCGGTTCGCATCTTGACCGTGACCGGCACATTGACCGCGCTCGTGACCGACTCGATGATTGCGAGCGCGAGTGCTTCATTAGCCATCAGTGCCGAGCCCGCCTGCAGATTGCATACTTTCTTCGCCGGGCAGCCCATGTTGATGTCGATGATTTGCGCGCCCCGGTCGACGTTATAGCGTGCGGCCTCAGCCATCATCACCGGATCGGCACCCGCGATCTGCACCGATCTCGGCTCGATCTCGCCCGAGTGGTCAATTCGACGTGAGGTCTTGACCGACTTCCAGAGAGCGGGATTGGATGCCGCCATTTCCGAGACCGCGTAGCCCGCACCCAGGCGTTTGCACAGCTGGCGAAACGGCCGGTCGGTGACGCCCGCCATCGGAGCCACGATGACTCGGTTGCGGAGCTGATGGGGCCCGATCTGAATCATGAAAGCGGCTGGCCGGTTCAACGAGGAGCGCGATTCTACTGAAAACCGATCTGCACAAAAAATCGGCAGATGGATTCAGCGGCCGCGCACTCCGAACATGAGGCCGCGGGCGATCGTGTGGCGGACCGGTGCGCAGAGGTCAATCACCGAGAGCGCCGCCGCGTGCAGGGGTTTCAGCAGTTCCGGACAGGTGAGCGTGGCGAGGAGATCGGTCGTGGCGACCAGGGCCTTGCGATCGCCGAGGCGACTGCGCTCGAACTGGTCAAGCATGGCCTGCGCTGATCCAGCCTGCATAGCCCAGTCGCCGATTGCGCGTGCGAGTACTGCCGCATCGCGCAGGCCCAGGTTGAGGCCTTGCCCGGCGACGGGATGAAGGGTCTGTGCCGCGTTGCCGATTGCAAGCTGATCCGGCGCAACCCGCAGAGGACCGATGCGGCGCGTGACCGGGCTCATGTGTCGGGGGCTTTGCAGCGTGATGCGTCCCAGCAGAGGACCAAAGGCCTTCCCGAGTGCGTCACCAAAGGCTTCGTCGGCGAGCGCCATGCGGGCATTGCATTGAGCTTCGGGTGCGCACCAGACCAGCGCGCGTCGGCGCGGCTCGGGCAGGGGCAGCAGTGCAAGCGGCCCCTCGTCGGTGAACCGCTCGTAGGCCCAGCCCGCAACGTCTCGTTCAACGTCCACTTCGGCAAGAAGCGCCATCTGCCCAAACTCGCGAATTCGTATTCCGGTGCGTTGCCCGGTCTCGCCATCAGCGGTGACCGTGAGCTTGAGCGGTGAGCCGCCGAGGCTTGAGTCGGCCGATGCGCCCATTGTGCTTGCCTGCGCTTCGATCGCCTCGCGAAGAAGACGATGCAGCGTGCCGTAGCGGAACACCGCGCCGAGCAGGGGCGAACCCAGCTCGTTGGCACGGATTCGGGTGCCGCCCGATGCGCGCGCCCGGGTCACGTCCACGACCGTGATGGGTGCGGCCAGGCCGGGTGAGTGAATGAGGGCATCCGGCGCGCACTGCGGTACCACACGCGCAAGCGTCTGGAGGCTGCCCAGAGAGACGGCGAGGGCGCGGGAAGCCAGCCAATCGGGCAGATCGGCATCGACCGGATCGACGCTGAGCGTTCTGGCAGCGACGCCTTCCCGCTCGAGAAGGAGTCGCAGCGCGAGCGCGACGGGTCCACGCCCTTCGATCCGGATCATGGAGACTCAGTCCCGCATCAAGGCTTCGATGTCGTCGGCGGTCTTAGGCACCTTGCTGGTGAGAATCTCGCAGCCAGACTCGGTGACCAGGGCATCATCCTCGATACGTATGCCAATGTCATGGAAGTGGCGCGGAATATCGTCGGCGGCGCGAACATAGAGCCCCGGCTCCTCGGTGAGCACCATGCCTGGCCGGAGGATTCTCCAGGGCTTCTCCGAACCGGTTGTTGCCGGTTCGCCGGGCTCGCGATAGTCGCCGCAATCATGCACATCCATGCCCAGCCAGTGGCCGGTGCGGTGCATGTAAAAGCGCCGGTAGGCGCCCGATTCGATGGCGGCGTCGAGCGGGCCGTTGATGAGACCGCAGTCGATCAGCCCCTGCGCGAGCACTTTCACCGCAGCGTTGTGCGGATCGATAAAGCGCAGACCAGGGCGGGTGGCGGCGATGGCTGCCTGCTGAGCCTCAAGCACGATGTCGTAGAGCGTGCGTTGCGGGCCGCTGAAACGCCCGGATACCGGGAAGGTGCGGGTGATGTCGCTCGCGTAACCGTCGAGTTCACAGCCTGCATCGATCAGCAGCAGGTCGCCATCGGCAAGGCGGGCATCGTTGGCACGATAGTGAAGCACGCAGGCGTGGCGGCCGCCCGCCACGATCGAACCGTAGGCCGGCGCCTTGGAGCCCCCCATGCGAAATTCATGCTCAAGCTCAGCCTCGATCTCGAACTCGAATCGGCCGGGGCGGCTTGCCCGCATGGCACGCACATGCGCCGCTGCCGAGATGTCGGCCGCACGCCGCATGATGTCGATCTCGTGGGCGTCCTTGATCAGTCGCATGTCGTCAATGAGCGATCGCACTTCAAACACCTGGCCGGGTGCACTCACACCTGCCCGGGCCTGTCCCCGGACCGCGTTCAGCCAGCGTGCGACCCGGGCATCGTGAGCACTGTCACCGCCGATGGCAGTGAAGATCGCGGGGCGATCGGAAAGGAGGCGCGGCAGTTCGTCATCAAGCTTCTCAAAGCTCAGAGCATGGTCGAATCCGAATTTTTCCCGTGCGAGCTGGGGGCCGAACCGGTAGCCCTCCCAGATCTCGCGCTCTTCGTTCTTGTCGCGGCAGAACAGTCGCGACTCGGCGCCGCTGTCATCGACGCTCAGCACCAGCACGGCCTCCGGCTCGGTAAAGCCCGTGAGGTAATAGAAGTAGCTGTCCCAGCGGTAGGGGTAGTACGCATCGCGGTTGCGGATGACTTCGGGTGCGGTGGCGATCACCGCAACGCCACCCCCGCGCGCACGGATCAGTTGGGCCAGACGTTGGCGACGGTCTTGATAGGGCTGCATGGTGGGCTCGGTCAGGAGGAAAAACGGTGGTTGGCCGCGTGACTTGCGGCCCCGGCCTGTAATTCTGCATCGAGTTGTGCAAGGCGCGCCGGGGTGCCCACGTCAGTCCAGATGCCGTCAAAGCGCTCGGCGCCAATACGCCCTCTGCCAGCGGCCTCGCGCAGCAGCGCCCCGAGCTTGGCGGGGTCGCCATCGGTCAGTGACTCGAAGAGTGTGGGGTGATATACGCCGATGCCGCTGAAGGTGAGTCGGCTGGTCGATCCCACGCCCAGCAGCCCCGAATCCAGGGTGAAATCTCCCTCGGGATGGTGCTCGGGGTTGGGAACCATCACACACCAGCCCAGAAGGCCGCCCGCGCTTATCTGGCGGGCGATGGTAAGCGCCCGCGCCACCGGCCAGCGGGTGAACACGTCGCCATTGATCACGAGGAAAGGATGCTCGCCGAGAAGGGGGAGCGCATGGCGGATTCCGCCCGCAGTCTCGAGCGCAGGGTGTTCAGGCGAGTAGGACACCGACAGACCCCAGCGTGCTCCGTTACCCACCCAGTCACAGAGCACCTCGCCGCAGTGGGCGTGGTTGATCACCACCTCGGTCAAACCGGCCTCGGCGAGCGCTTGCAGCTGCCACCCAAGAAGCGGCTGCCCACCGGCTGCCAGCATAGGCTTGGGACAGTGGTCGGTGAGAGGACGCATACGCTCGCCCCGTCCCGCGGCCAGAATCATCGCGCGCATGCTGAGCCGTCGCCGCGTTTAAGCGCTCAGAAGGTGTAGCCCGATTGGGCCGGTGTGAGGCTCTCGACCGATTCGAGTACCTGAACCAGGCCAGCGAGCGCCTGATAGCGGCGAGCAGCCGCGAGCGCATAGCCCAGCACCCGGGGACAATCAGCCAGATAGCGCGACTTGCCATCGCGGTGCTGCAGGCGGGCGAAGATTCCAAGCACCTTCAACTGGCGCTGCAGGCCCATCCACTCGAAATCGCGGTAAAAATTGCCGAAATCGTCGGCGACCGGCAGACCTGCCTTGCGCGCGGCCTCCCAATAGCGGATGGCCCAGTCAATCTGGCGCTCCTCGGGCCAATCGATGTAGGCGTCCCGCAGCGCTGACACCAGGTCGTAGGTGATGGGCCCATAGACCGCGTCCTGGAAATCCAGTACGCCAGGATTGCGTTCGGCATCCATGCGCATCAGGTTGCGGCAGTGCCAGTCACGGTGAACATAGACCCGGGGCTGGGCCAGGGCGGCTCGCGCGAGCAGGTCAAAGGCTTCGTTCAGCAGATGCTTCTGTGTATCGGAGAGCACCACTGCCTTGTGGCGCGCGACATACCAGTCGGGGTAGAGCTGCATCTCTCGATCAAGAAGCGCCCGGTCATAGTCGGGAAACACGCCGGGTCGGCTGGCGAGTTGCAGTTTCACGAGCGCCGCCGCAGCGTCCTGATACAGCGGGGTGGCCGATTGATCGTCCAGGCACGACAGGTAGGTGTCGTGACCCAGGTCTTCGAGCAGCAGGAGGCCCGCATCGGCATCGGCATCGATGATCGCGGGCACGCTGAGGCCCGCTTTGCGAAAGACTCCGGCGGTGTGCAGAAAGGGTTTGCAGTCTTCCCGATCCGGGGGCGCATCCATCAGGATCAGGCTGCCGCCTGGCGCGATGGGCGAATCAATCCGGAAATAGCGGCGAAAACTGGCGTCGTCAGACGCCGGGCGGAGGCTCCCGGTCTGCAGACTCAGGCGATCGGCGCGCTCTGCGAGCCAGCGTTGCAGAATCGGTAGACGCGGATCAGAGTCGGGCAGGGTCATGGAGGAAGGCCAGCGCGCGGGGAGGGGGTGATCCCTATAATAGTCGATTGACCCTGTCCGCCCGCTGTTGACCAGGCCTGCCTGGGTCGACCCGGCCCCGGTCCACCACCACCCGCAGCCTCGCACCCACCTTAGACCAGGCATGCTCCCGATGAACCATCGCCCGCCCAGTCTGTTGTCCGCCTTTGTGGTGGCGGGGCTGCTGGGCGTGGCTGCCGCGCAAGCGTTTGCGCAGCCGGTGGCTCCGGGGTTCGTGCTGAAACTCGATGGCGAGCTCTCCGAGACCCGAACACCTTCGCAGGCGCTTCCTGCCTATGCCCGTGCCTGGACCATAGAAGGGCGTCCGGAGGAGCAGACCACGCTGATTGGCGATGCGGAAGTGCGGAAGGCGGGCAGCGTGATCCGCGGCGACCGGATGACCTACACCTCGGCCACCGACGAGCTGGTGGCAACCGGCAATGTCCGCGTTACCCGCGATGGCAATGTGTTCACCGGTCCCGCCCTTCAACTGCGCGTGGATGCCAACGAGGGTACCTTCACCAGCCCCGACTACTACCTCGCGCTTCAGGGAGGCGGACGCGGGCACGCCGAGCGGATTGACTTTCTGGGCCCAGGGCGCGCACTCGCCTCGCGCGCCACCTTCACGACCTGTGGCCCGGAGACGCCAGACTGGCAGATCTCGAGCCGGGCCCTGTTCATTGATCAGGATGATGATCGCGGGGTGAGCCGCAACGCGCTTCTGTCCTTCAAGGGAACGCCGCTTCTCGCGTCGCCCTATTTTGCGTTTTCACTGGGCAACGAACGCAAGTCGGGCTTCCTGGCCCCGTCTTTCGGCATTACCTCGCGAAGTGGTGTCGACCTGATGGTGCCCTGGTACTGGAACCTCTCGCATGACACCGATGCCACCCTTTACCCTCGCGTCAGTACGCGCCGTGGCATGCAGCTGGGCGGTGAGTTTCGCTACATGAGGGACACGTTCGCTGGCGAAACCCGCTTCGAGGCCAATCCCTATGACCAGGAGGCCGGGATGTCCCGTCACTTCTGGCACACCCGCCAGAGCTTCAACAACCTCGGCGGGTGGGCGGGCGGCTGGGACATGCGGGGCGTCTCCGATGATCGCTACTTCGTCGATTATTCCCGCTCGATTGTCACCAGCGCAGACCGGGTGTTGCCCCGAACCGTGAGTTTTGGCCGGGGGTTGAGTGAAGACTGGTCCATGTCGGTGCTGGTGCAGAAATTCCAGTCGATTCTCGATGCGCGTCCCGGCCCTTACGAGCGTGAGCCGCAGGTGGTGACCCGCTGGCTCGCGCGCGACCGGAACGGCTTCGACATGAACAGCACGTTCGATGTCACCCAATTCATCGCTCCCGACTTCACTCGTCCCTCGGGCACCCGGATGGTGGCCAACCCCTCCGTGGCCTGGCCGATCCGCAGGGCTGGATGGTTTGCCGTGCCCAAGGCGAGCGTTCATGCGACCAGCTATCAGGTGAACAATCCGCTGGGTTCCGACTATGGACTTCAGCGCGTGGTACCCACCCTTTCGTTTGATTCGGGGATGGTGTTCGAACGTCCCTACAACTACGCCGGACGTGACATCACGCAAACGCTCGAACCGCGGCTCTTCTATGTACGCACGCCTTTTCGCGACCAGAGCGCATTTCCGGTGTTCGATACCGCGCCCGCCGACTTCAACTTCGCTCAGCTGTTTTCGGACAACACCTTTATCGGGAACGATCGAATCGCCGATGTGAATCAGCTCACCGCGGCAGCGGTTTCGCGCCTGATTGACCCGCAGACCGGCGCGGAGGGATTGCGTTTTGCGACCGGTTTCCGCAGTTATTTTTCGGATCAGCAGGTGGCTATTCCCGGCGTGGCGCCGCGAACCGATCGGCGCTCCGACCTGCTGGTGGCCGCAGCCGGGCCGCTTGGCTCACACTGGTCTCTGGACACCGGCCTTCAGTACAGCATGGCCACCACCGTCATGCCTCGGTTCAGCGTGGTGGGCCGTTATCTTCCCCCGGATGGCCGGGTCCTGAACGCGGGGCTGCGTTACCGCAAGGATCAGCTCGGGCAGGTTGACGTTTCCTCCCGCTGGCCACTTGTCGATGGCTGGAACTCCCTGGTTCGGCTCAACTACTCTTTCCTGTCCGAGGGCTATGATCCAGTCAGCAGAGTGGCCAACACCCGAGGCTTTGTTGAATCGCTCATGGGCTTTGAATACACGGCCTCGTGCTGGGTGTTGCGGGTTCTCACCCAGCAGTTCCGAACGGCCGCCAATGCCAGCACAACGGCCTTTTTCCTCCAGCTCGAGTTGAATGGCGTTGGCACGATCGGGCAGAATCCGTTCCTCGTGCTGCAGCGGAACATTCCCGGATACCGACTGCCACAGGGCACACTCGAACCGGGCTCTCGTTATTTCGGCTACGAATGATGGATGGGGCCATGCTGAATCGTTGGCGGATGGGGTTCTCTGGGCTTTTGCTGGCCTGCGTCTGCGGACTGGCCTTGGCGCAGTCGGCGCGCCGCCAGGACCTGAGTGCGCTTGACTCTGTGGTGGCGGTGGTCAACGCCGAGGTCATCACCCGGCAGGAACTGTCGCGGCAGATCGATCTGGTGCGCCGCCAGCTCGAAAGCCGGAAGATCGAGGTTCCACCCACCGACGTGCTGGCCTCGCAGGTGCTTGAGCGCATGATTCTTGACCGGGCCCAGCTGCAGACCGCGCGTGATGGCGGCATTCGCGTCGATGACGCGCAGCTCGAGCGAGCCATCACAGGGATCGCAAATGAGCGCGGCCTGTCGGTGGCCGACTTTCGCAGCCGCGTCGAGCGTGAAGGCATCACCTGGGAGCATCTTCGTCGCGATATCCGCCAGGAAATGATCCAGGTCCGATTGCGCGAGCGCGAAGTCGATAGTCGCGTCCAGATCAGTGACGCCGACGTCGATTCGTTCATCGCCGAGCGCGAGCGCCTGGCTAGTGAAAACGCTGAATTCGAGCTTGCCCAGATCCTGGTACGGGTGGCTGAGGGTGCATCCAGCGACGATATTCAGAAGCGTCGCGCGCGAGCCGAGGAGGTGTTGTCTGCGGTATCGCGCCCGGGGAGCGACTTTTCCGCGCTGGCCGCATCCTATTCCGATGCCGGCGATGCCATGACCGGCGGATCTCTTGGCTGGCGTAGCGCCGATCGCCTGCCGCAGATTTTCGTCGAGGCACTCAAGACGCTTCAGCCGGGTGGGGCCACCATTGTTCGAAGCCCCAACGGCTTTCACGTTCTCAAACTGGTTGGCAAGCGAGCCGTGTCGGGGGCAGGGGCGAATCAAGCTGCCGTGACGCAGACCCGCGTTCGGCACATTCTGCTCAGAGTGAGCGACAACCAGAGCGAAAGCGAGGCGCGCCGCCGTGTCGATGAACTGCGTTCTCTGATCGAACGAGGCGCAGATTTTGCCGATCTCGCCCGCCAGAATTCAGCTGATGGAACGGCTGGCCGCGGCGGAGATCTCGGCTGGATCCTGCCGGGCGACACTGTGCCCGACTTTGAACGCGCCATGAACGCACTCGCGCCCGGTCAGACCAGTCAGCCCGTTCGCACGCCCTTCGGTTTTCACCTCATCCAGGTGCTGGAGCGCCGCCAGCAGGCGGCTTCAGGCGAGCGCGCGCGCGCGGCGGCCAAGCAGGCGCTCAGGGAACAGCGGGGCGAGGAAATCTGGCAGGACTGGTTGCGTCAACTGCGCGACAGCACCTACGTCGAATACCGGCTCGATGAGCGCTGAGCGGCGGGCAGGGGCCCGCCAGCGGCCGCCCAGGGCAGTATCCGGTCATATCGCCCGCAAGCGCTTCGGACAGCACTTTCTCGCGGATCGATCGGTTCTGTCGGCGATTGTTCATGCCATCGCGCCGACGGCCAGCGACGCCGTGCTCGAGATCGGTCCCGGGCTGGGCGTGTTGACTGCCGAGCTGCTTCAAGCGCTGCCCCGCCTCGCAGCGGTGGAGATTGATCGCGACCTGTGTGAGCGCCTGCGCCGGCGTTTCGGACCCGAGCGGCTGTGCCTGTTCGAGGCCGATGCGCTGGGGTTCAACCCCGCCGAGGCGGCCGCCGCACTCGGTGCAGAGCGGCTCCGCGTGGTCGGCAATCTCCCCTACAACATTTCGAGTCCGCTTCTGGTGGCCCTGGTCGACGCGCGGCACCTGGTTCGGGACCAGCACTTTCTGCTGCAGAAAGAAGTGGTGGAGCGGATTGTTGCCTCGCCAGGTTCCAGCAGCTTTGGCCGCCTGAGCGTCATCCTCCAGGCTTTCTATGAAGTGGAACTTCTGTTTGACGTACCACCCGATGCGTTCGACCCGCCCCCGCGGGTGGATTCGGCGGTGCTCAGAATGATCACCCGCGAACGCCCGCTGACCGACGATCTCCCCGCGCTTCAGGCGGTGCTGACGCCTGCCTTCGCGCAGCGGCGAAAAATGATTCGCTCTACGCTCATCCCCTGGCTGCGCGAGCGCGGGGTGGAGACCCAGGGCCTCAACGGTGAGAGCCGCGCTGAGGAGATCAGCGTTACGCAGTACTGCGCGCTGGCGGGTCAGCTGCGCTCGATCAACTCGATCTTGTAACCGTCCGGGTCTTGCACGAAGGCAATGACCGACGTGCCGCCCTTGACCGGACCCGCCTCGCGAGTGACCGTTCCGCCGGCTGCGCGAATGCGTTCGCACGCGGCGGCGGCATTGTTGACCGCAATGGCAATGTGCCCAAACCCGGCGCCCAGGTCGTAGCGGTCCACGCCATAGTTGTAGGTGAGTTCAAGTACGGACTGGCTGGTTTCGTCGTCGTAACCCACGAAGGCCAGAGAGTATTTCTGCTCGGGGCGGTCAGAGGTACGCAGCAGCTTCATTCCCATCACTTCGGTGTAGAAGTGGATGGAGCGCTGCAGGTCGCCGACCCGGATCATGGTGTGAAGAATGCGCATGGTGAAGATTCCTGACAGGAAAAGTGGAGCGTTCAGCCCTCGGGCGTGTCGTCGTAATGATGCTTGAGCGTATCCCGCACGCGCTCATAGTCGGGGAATAAGCGCTCTACCACAGCCCAGAAACGCGGCCCGTGGTTGAGTTCAACCAGATGGGCCAGTTCATGGGCGATGACATAGTCTATGACCTCGGCGGGAAAGTGAACCAGCCGCCAGTTGAGGAGGATTGCGCCATCGGGGCCGCAGCTGCCCCAGCGGGTGCGTGCCGAGGACAGCGCCCAGCGGGAGGGCGCCCGACCCAGCCGCTCGGAAAAAACCGGTATCCGCTGGGCGAACACCGCGCGCGCCTGCTCTCGCAACCACTTCTGAAGCAGATCGCGAACGGCCTCGGCGGGCGCGTCGATCGCCAGTCCCACCCGCAGGTGTTCGCCCTCGTGCCGCACGCCCTTCACATCCGGGTCGAGAGTGAGGGCCAGAGTGTTGCCGAGCAGCCTGATGGGCGAGCCCTGTTCCCAGCGGGGCATCATGTCCTGGCGGCGCCGTTCATGATCCTGCCATTCGGCAAGTTTGCGCAGAATCCAGTCGGCTTTTTCCTGTAGCGCGCGCTCAATCTCCCAGACGGGTACCCAGCGCGGCGCACTTACGCGCAAGCCTCGACCATCGATCTGAAAACCGATGGTACGGCGACGACTGCGAACCAGTTCCCATCGAACCGGCTGGTGCCGGAGCATGGCGAAGCGCCGACTCTGGGGCGGCGGTGATGCAGTGGGCGGCGCGTCGAATTGCAGCGCAAGCTGCGTATTGGAGGAGGGCGATACCGGGCGGCGCTTGCGTCGAAAAAACTGGAGCACGTTCAGGAGACTTTCGATTCCGGGTCAGAGGCAGCGGGGAGATAACGGTCGGGACTCAGGCGGCGCATTTCAGACTCGATCCACTGCTCGACAGCCTGATTGAGTGCGTCGGGGCTGAGACCCTCGGAGGGGATGGCTGGCCCGATTGATACCGTGATGGTACCGGGACGTTTGATGAAAGCCTTGCGCGGCCAGCATTCACCGGAATTCACTGCGATGGGCACCACGGGAGCGCCCGTGCGTATGGCAAGCCGGGCACCACCGGATTTGTAGCGACCTTTCGAACCAACCTGCGTTCGGGTGCCCTCGGGGAACATGATGATCCATCGACCCTGGGCAAGCTTGACCGCGCCTTGTGTGGCGACGTGTTCGAAGGCATCGGCGCCACGACCGCGATTGATGTGAATCATGTCGAGCAGTGCGATGCCCCAGCCGAAAAAAGGCAGCCACAACAGTTCGCGTTTGAAGACGAAACAGAGTTCGCGTGGCATGTAGGACGGGTAGAACAGCGTCTCCCAGGCCGACTGGTGTTTGGAGAGCAGGATGGCGGGTCCGTCGGGCAGATTGGATTCGCCGCGCACTTCCCAGCGAATGCCCAGAATGGCGCGCGCGGCAATCACCTGCAATCGTGGCCAGACGATGGTGATCCGGTAGCGAAGCGGCCGCGGCAGCGGCGCCATCAGCAGGCAGATGAAAGCCATCGGGACGACTGTCACCGCCTGAAACATCAGAAAGGCGGCAGCCCTCGCCGCGCCTATCGCAGGCGCGGATTGGCTTGATTGAGAAACGGGCTCAGCCAACCGAGAGCCGTGAAATGTCGGCTACCCCGTTCATCAGGGCGTGCAGGCGAGCGAGCAGCGCGAGCCGATTGGCGCGCAGTGCCGGATCGTCGACCATGACCATGACTTCGTCGAAGAATCGATCGACAGAATCGCGAGCCTCCGCGAGCAGAGCGAGTGCAGCGCCATAGTCATGCAGTCCCAGCCGGGCCGAGACCTCAGGCTCGAGTCGGGAAACCGCTTGGCCGAGAGCAATCTCCGCGGGCTCGATGAGCCTGGCGGGATCGGTGACAGGTGCGGCCTCCGCGCCCGATTTGCGCAGCAGATTGCCGATTCGCTTGTTGGCAGCGGCGAGCGCCTGTGCCTGGGGGAGTTGCGAAAACGCGCGGACCGCTTCAAGTCGATCGGGTACCCGGGCGAGATCTGCCGGGCGCTGCTCCACCACTGCGGCAGTTTCCTGAGCGCTATAGCCCCGCTCACGCAGGTAGCCCGACAGGCGCTCGTGGAAAAAGGTTTCGAGTTCAGCGGGCGCAGGCTTGATGCGATCACCGAAGGCCGCGAATGCGGCTTCGATCAGGGCGGGAAGAGCGAGCGACAGGCGCTTTTCGATCAGGATGCGGATCACCCCGAGCGCATGGCGCCTCAGTGCAAAGGGGTCTTTGTCGCCCGTGGGAAGTTGTCCGATTCCGAACATGCCCGCCAGCGTTTCCAGCTTGTCGGCGAGCGCGAGCAGTGTGCCGCACTCGGTTTGCGGCAGGGCATCGCCCGCAAAGCGTGGTTGATAGTGCTCGACGATGGCCTGGGCAACTTCGGCCGGTTCGCCGTCGTGCAGCGCGTAGTAGCGCCCCATGACCCCCTGGAGTTCAGGAAACTCTCCAACCATCCCGGTGAGGAGGTCGGCTTTGGCAAGCAGGGCGGCACGGTCGATCATTTCAGCGCTGCTGCCCGCCATGCTCGCCAGCGCGCCAGCAATGGCGCGAACGCGCTCGACCCTTTCTGCCTGAGTGCCGAGCTTGGCGTGGTAGACCACCGATCCGAGTTGCGCGACCCGGGCTGCGAGCGGCGCCTTGCGGTCCTGCTCGAAGAAAAAGCGCGCATCGGCCAGACGGGGACGCACCACCCGCTGGTTGCCATCGATGATGGCTGAGGGGTCGTCGACCTCCATGTTGGAGACGATCAGGAACCTGGACAGCAGACGACCCTCTGCGTTGAACAGCGGGAAATACTTCTGGTTGGTGCGCATGGTGAGGATGAGGCACTCCTGCGGCACCTGCAGGAACTGTTCCTCGAACTCACCGACATAGACCACCGGCCACTCAACCAGGGCGGTGACTTCGTCAAGAAGCGGCTGCACCTGAGCGGCCTCGCCCAGGGAAGCGCCGAGCGCCTTGGCACGGGCTTCGAGCGCAAGCCGTATCCGGTCGCGCCGACTCTCGAACGATGCCAGCACCTTGCCGGAGGATTCGAGCGCGGCTTCATAGCCCAATGCATCCTGGACGGTGATGAGGCCTTGAGACAGAAACCGATGGCCTTCTGTGACCCGGCCGGAGGTGAGGCCAAGCGCCTGCGCCTCGATCACATCGGCGCCGTGCAGCACCATGAGGCGATGCGCGGGCCGGACGAAGCTCACGTTGGTGAAGCCATCGGCCAGTTGGTATTGCATCACTTTGGGGATGGGAAGCGCCGTGAGTGCAGCATGGATGATCGCAGTGATGCATTGCGCGAGCGTGTCGCCCGGCGCGGTGCTTCGCCAGTAGAAGCATTCCTGTTTGCCATCGCTTGCACGCGAGAGTGCCTCGATGCTTGCGCCCTGACGCTCGGCCCACTTGATGAGGGCCTGCGTGGGGGCACCGCTTGCGTCGAGCCCGACCTTGACCGAAGGCCCCTTCACTTCAACCGATCGTTCCGGCGCGTGGGCGAGGACGCTCGAGAATCGAACCGCGAGGCGGCGCGGTGTGGCAAAACGCTCAACAGAGGTTCCTGCCTCGGCAAGACCCCGTTCAACGAGGGAACCCAGCAGGCTCTGGGCAAAGGCCTCGCTGATTCGCGACAGGGCCTTGGGTGGCAGCTCTTCGGTGAAGAGCTCGATCAGCAGCGGTCGGGTCATGGGTCAGGCCGCTTTCGCTTGCGTCTTGAGCATGGGGAACCCCAGGCGCTCACGCGAGTCGTAGAACGCCTGCGCAACGGCGCGAGCGAGGTTGCGGACACGGCCGATGTAGGCCGCACGTTCGGTGACCGAGATGGCCCCCCGTGCATCGAGCAGATTGAAGGTGTGCGAGCACTTCATGACCATCTCGTAGGCGGGCAGTGCAAGCTGCGCTTCGATGAGCTTGCGCGCCTCGGCCTCGTACTCGCCAAAGTGCCGGAACAGCATGGCCGCGTTGGAATGCTCGAAGTTGTAGGTGGACTGCTCCACCTCGTTCTGATGAAACACATCGCGGTAGAGAATGTCGTCGGTCCAGCGCAGATCGAATACGCTCTCCACGCCCTGGAGATACATGGCCAGGCGCTCAAGGCCGTAGGTGATTTCGCCCGTCACCGGTTGGCACTTGAGCGAGCCCACCTCCTGGAAGTAGGTGAACTGCGTGACCTCCATGCCATTGAGCCAGACCTCCCAGCCCAGTCCCCACGCACCCAGGGTAGGAGATTCCCAATCGTCTTCCACGAAGCGGACGTCATTGGACTTGAGATTGATACCAAGCGCCTCGAGCGATCCCAGATAAAGCTGAAGAATGTTGGGTGGCGAAGGCTTGAGTACCACCTGATACTGGTAGTAGTGCTGAAGCCGGTTGGGGTTATCGCCATACCGGCCGTCTTTGGGGCGGCGCGAGGGCTGCACGTAAGCAGCGCGCCACGGTTCGGGGCCGATGGCGCGCAGAAACGTGGCGGTGTGAAACGTGCCGGCGCCAACTTCCATGTCATAGGGCTGAAGAAGCGCGCAGCCGTGACTGTCCCAGTACTGCTGGAGCCGGAGAATGGTTTGCTGAAAAGTCTGCATGGAGAGGGGCTGCGGTCGCTGCGAAACCCGTGATTCTAGCGGGTCTACTGCGCACGACGGAGGGATCCCCGGGTGCGCGGCTCAATCGCGCGTCAAGGTTGTAGGACTATCGTCGACGCCGCGCAAGAAATGCTGCTGCGGCGATCAGGGCAAGAGCGATGAGCCACGCTGGAGAATTGGCCCAGCGTGCGAAAGGCGTGAGGCCCGCGGCAGGCGCGATCGCGACGTGAAGCGTGCCGAACTGATGGCCAGGCAGTCGCGCAATGACCGTGCCGCTATGGTCGATCGCCGCCGTCACGCCGGTATTGGTCGACCGGAGCATGGGCCGGGCCAGTTCGCGCGATCTCATGCGCGCAATCTGAAGATGCTGTTCCTGGGCGTGCGAATCACCGAACCAGGCAATATTGCTGACGTTGACCAGCACATTTGCGCCCGCCCTGACCTGGCGCGCGAGCTCGTCGCCAAACAGGTCCTCGTAGCAGATGTTGAAGGCAATTGAATGACCCGCGAGGGTCAGCATGGCCTGCTCATCAGGCCCGCGGCCAAAATCGCCGAGCGGGATGTTCATCATCGCCACGAACCAGCGGAACCCCCAGGGTATGAATTCGCCAAACGGCACCAGATGGGTCTTGTCGTAGCGGCTGATGATGGCGCCATCCGGGCCGATCACCGCAACGCTATTGGTCAGACGCTGGGTGCCGTCCTGCGCGGCAAGCGGCATGCCGATCGCCACTCTCGAGCCGGCGGCAATCGATTCCTGGATGCGGTGGGTGATGTCGGGAGGCGTCAGATGCCAGGGAACGGTCCAGGCGGTCTCGGGCAACACGGCAAGCTGCGTCCGGCCCGGCTGCAGTGCGTTGGCATAGGCGCTCATCGCGGCACGGGCGCGGACCGGGTCGAACTTCATGTCCTGCGCGATGTTGCCCTGAACAAGGTCGACGTGAATCGGGGTGGTCGACACGCTGCCCCATTGAGTTTGCCCTGCCAGCCACCCGGCCCCGGCCAGCGCGATTGCGATAACGATCGGTGCCGCGTGCAGGTGTCGGTTGCGAAACGCGCCGAGAAGCGCGAGCGCGGTGAGCGCGGCGCTCAGGCAGGCCATGGCGCCCACGCCGAAGACGCCCACGAATGGTGCGAGTCCAGCAAACGGGCCGTCGGTATGCGCATAACCCGGCGCAAGCCAGGGAAAGCCGGTGAATAGCGACCCGCGCAGCAGTTCTGCCAGGGTGAACGCACCCGACAGTGCACAGGCGAGCGGTGCTGCGTGCTGGGGGCGATTGCGCTGAACGCCGCCGGGTTGGCTGAGCCAGCATGCAAGCCCTGTTGCGGCCGCCGGAAAGATCGAGAGGTAGGCGGAGAAAAGAAAGAGTGCGAGCCCCGCCAGCGGCGCCGGCATGCCGCCATAGCGATGCATGCTGATGAAGAGCCAGCAGACGCCTGCAACAAACCAGCCAAGCCCGAATACAAAGCCGATGGCTGCGGCCCGGCGCACACCATCCTGCGCGGCAATGAGCGCTGCGAGCAGACCAAAGCCCATCCACTGCAGCCACCAGAGGCCTGCTGCAGACAGGCAAAGGGCGTGGATCAGGCCAAGCGCGAGCGCGGTGAGCAGCGCGGGCGTGAAACTGCGCTCAGCGCGCATCGTCCGCGTTGGGTGCGGGTGAGGCGGCGGCGGAACGCTCAACCAGGAAAAGGTGCGCCTGGCGCGCTTCGGCCCTGAGCACCTCGAAGAGCACGCCACCGATGGTGATCTGCTCACCCCGGCGGGGAACGCGCCCCAGGCGATCGGTGACAAGACCGCCAATGGTGTCAAAGCCCTCGTCAGCGATCTCGGTGTGCATCACCTCGTTGACCTGAGCCACCGAGGCGAGCGCACGCACGCGATACCTTGGGCCGCCGGCACCCGGTTCGACCGCGACCACATGATCGGATTCCTCATCGAAATCGAATTCGTCTTCGATGTCGCCGACGATTTGCTCGAGAACGTCTTCAATGGTGATGAGGCCAGCTGATCCGCCGTATTCATCGACCACAATCGCCAGATGGTGCCGGCCGGCGCGAAACTCGTGCAGCAGCACATTGAGTCGCTTGGACTCGGGTACGAAAACCGGGGGCCGGAGCAGATCGCGAATATCGACATCAGAATCGATTTGCAGGCGCAGGAGATCTTTTGCGTGCAGGATGCCAATCACGCGATCCCGATCGCCGTCGACCACGGGGAAGCGCGAGTGCGCCGTCTTGATCACACGCGGCAGAAATTGCTCGGGCGATTCGCGGATGTCGATCACCTCCATCTGAGCACGCTGCACCATGATGTCGCGTACCGACAGTTGCGAAACCTGAAGCACGCCCTCGATCATGGACAAGGCTTCAGCATCGAACAGAAAACGTTCGTGCGCGCGTCGCAGCAGTTCAATCAGCTCGTGTCTATCGTCCGGCGTACGCAGCAGCATCGCGGACAGGCGTTCGATGAAAGTTCTTTTTCGTTCGCCTGCCGGCAGGGGGTCTGACATGGATCAGAACGGTAGTGGTGATCGCCAGAGCATACACCGGCAGCCCACAGCCTTCCATGACAGTCCTACAGGGTCTCGGCGTAAGGGTCGGGGATGCGAAAGCGCCTGAGCGCGAGGGTCTCGAGCGCCTGCATGCGGCGCGCCTCGTCATCCTGCTCATGGTCGTAGCCCTGCGCGTGCAAAACACCATGGATGACCAGGTGTGCAAGACGCCACGCGAGGGGCCAGTTCGCCTGCCGGGCCTGTTGGCGAAGCACGGGCACGCACAGAACGATATCGGCCTGCAGACGCGGTTTCAGCCCGGCCTGCGAAGCAGGACGGGGCCCGGCCAACGCATTGCCGTAGACGAAAGTGAGCACGTCGGGTGCGTAATCGCGCCTGCGAAAATCTGCGTTCAGGGCGCATGCCTCGGCCCGGTTGACGAACCTCAGGGTGAGGTCGGCACTCTCTGCCAGTGCGGAAAGAATCCAGCGCCGCAGCTGAGCGCGCGAAGCGGGTAGCGCCGCGACACCTGAACCGGTCTGAAGCGTCAGCGTGAGCGATGCCGCGGTGGCTCGCGCGCGCTTCCCCACCCGCTTAGCGTTTGGCAGCGGGCGCGTGCTTTTCATACGCCTCGACGATGCGTGCCACCAGCGGATGACGCACCACGTCGGTGCTGTCAAAGTGAGTGAAGGCAATGCCGCGTACGCTCGCCAGCACTCGACGAGCTTCGATGAGACCGGAGGCCTGGCCCTTGGGCAGATCAATCTGTGTGGCATCACCCGTCACCACCGCCTTGGATCCGAACCCGATACGGGTGAGAAACATCTTCATCTGCTCGGGCGTGGTGTTCTGTGCTTCGTCGAGGATGATGAAGGCGTGGTTGAGCGTGCGTCCGCGCATGTAGGCAAGCGGCGCAATTTCTATGGCCTGCTTCTCGAACATACGAGCGGTGCGATCGAATCCGAGCAGGTCATAGAGGGCATCGTAGAGCGGCCGCAGATAAGGGTCGACCTTCTGTGACAGGTCGCCTGGCAAAAAGCCAAGCCTCTCGCCCGCTTCCACCGCAGGCCGGGTGAGAACGATACGTTTGACCGCATCGCGCTCGAGTGCATCGACTGCGCAGGCCACGGCGAGATAAGTCTTGCCGGTTCCGGCGGGACCGATGCCGAAGGTGACGTCGTGCGCAAGAATATTGCGCAGGTACTCGCGCTGCCTGGGCGTGCGGCCCTGCAGATCGCTGCGGCGGGTATGCAGAACCGGTGAGTCATCGGGGCCAGCCGCTTCGGCGCCCGCCCGGGCACGGAGTTCTACCAGCCCAAGTTGAATATCATCAAGTGACAGGCCGCCCGCCGAGCGCTCGTGAAAATGCATGATTGCGTCGCGGGCCTGACGGTTGGCCGCGCTTGCGCCTTCAATGATGAAATGGGCATGGCGGCGACTCACCTGAACGCTGTAGGCCGCGGCAATTTGTGCGAGGTTGGCGTCGAGCGGGCCGCACAGGTTGGCCAGCCGCTGGTTGTCCCCTGTGGAGTCGGCATCCGCAAGATCAAACTCTAGCCTTGCGTCACGCCGCGCGCGTGCCGCAACCGGTGGGCGTTGAGCCTGGGTGTCAGTCATGAATGAGCACATCACCGCGCAGCGAGTGCGGCAGCGCCGTGGTGATCCGGACATCAACAAACTGGCCAAGCAGGCGGTCAGGCCCGGGGAAATTGACGATCCGGTTGTTGGACGTGCGTCCGCTGAGTTCGGTAGCGTCTTTTTTGGCGCGCCCTTCCACCAGCACCCTCTGAACGCTGCCGACCATGGCCGCGCTGATTGCGCGGGCCTGGGTTTCGATTTGCGCCTGAAGACGCTGCAAACGCTCGAGTTTGACTGACTGTGCCGTGTCGTCGGCCAGGTCGGCGGCTGGCGTGCCAGGCCGTGCGCTGAACACAAACGAAAATGACGCATCGAAGCCCACGTCTTCAACGAGTCGCATGGTTTGATCGAAATCGGTCTCGGTTTCGCCAGGAAATCCGACGATGAAATCCGAGGACAGGCAGACCTCCGGGCGAGCTGTCCGCAGCTTCCGGATGATGGATTTGTATTCGATTGCGGTGTAGCCCCGCTTCATGGCGGTAAGAATCCGGTCAGAGCCAGACTGCACCGGCAGATGCACCTGGGTGGCCAGCTTGTCGATGGCGCCGTGAGCGTTGATGAGACGCTGGGAAAACTCGCGTGGATGAGACGTGGTGTAGCGGATGCGCTCGATGCCCGGAATCTCGGCAACATACTCGAGCAGGAGTGCGAAATCGGCCTTCTCGGGCGTGTCGCCCATGGGGCCCAGATAAGCATTGACGTTCTGACCCAGCAGGGTGATTTCCCTCACCCCCTGGTCTGCGAGGCCAGCCACTTCGGTGAGCACATCGTCAAACGGCCGGGAGACTTCCTCGCCGCGCGTATAGGGCACGACACAGAAGCTGCAGTATTTGCTGCAGCCTTCCATGATGGAGACAAAAGCGGTTGCGCCGTCGGTTCGGGCGGGTGGCAGGTGATCGAATTTCTCGATTTCAGGAAAGCTGATATCGACCTGCGAACGCCCGGTCTGAGCGCGTTCGCGAAGGAGTTGCGGCAACCGGTGCAGGGTCTGGGGCCCGAACACCACGTCAACAAACGGCGCCCGCGCCACGATGTTGGCGCCTTCCTGGCTTGCCACGCAGCCGCCAACGCCCACCACCAGGCCGGGCCGCTCGCGCTTGAGCGCGCGCAGACGCCCCAGGTCGGAAAACACCTTTTCCTGGGCTTTTTCGCGAACCGAGCAGGTGTTGAACAGGACGATGTCGGCGTCTTCGAGCCGATCGGTGAGGACAGCGCCTTCGCTTTCGGCGAGCACTTCGGCCATCTTGTCCGAGTCGTACTCGTTCATCTGGCAGCCGAAGGTGCGGATATGGAGTTTGCGTTTCATCTGTGGCATTTTACCGGCGGCTTGCAACGCCAGGCCACAACACCCCGCCAATTCGCCCGGAGTCAGTCAATGAATGAAAAATTTCTGCAGGACAAAGTGGTGCTGGTGACGGGAGCCGGCGGCGGCATCGGCCGGGAGTTGGCGCTGGCTCTGGCAGCCGAAGGCGCCAGCGTGCTGGTCAACGATCTGGGCTCGAGCGTGGGAGGTGAAGGCCAGGATCGATCGCGCGCCCAGGCGGTGGTCGATGAAATTCGCGCAGCCGGCGGCCAGGCAAGCGCCAATGGAGACAGCGTGGCCGACTGGGCCTCGGCACACCGGATGGTTGAGCAGGCGCTGGACACCTTCGGGCGGATCGATGGGGTCATCAACAACGCCGGCATCCTGCGCGACCGGTTCTTTCACAACATGAGCGCCGACGAGTGGCGGGCGGTGGTCGACGTACATTTGAATGGCACGTTTTATGTTTCCCGCGCGGCCGCTCCGCACTTCAAGTCGCAGCAGTCTGGCGCCTATGTCCACATGACGTCCACCTCGGGGCTGATCGGCAACCTGGGTCAGGCCAACTATTCAGCGGCCAAGCTTGGGATCGTGGCGCTGTCAAAGTCGATTGCGCTGGACATGGCGAAGTTTGGTGTCCGATCAAACTGCATCTCGCCGTTTGCCTACAGCCGGATGATCGGCTCCATTCCCACTGATACGCCAGACCAGCAGGCCCGGGTGGAGCGCCTTCAGCGCATGCAGACTCACCAGATTGCGCCGCTCGCGGTGTACCTCTGTGGCGAGGCGGCGCGTGAGGTGAGCGGGCAGATCTTTGCGGTCAGGGCCAACGAGATCTTCCTGATCAGCCAGAACCGGCCAGTTCGAAGCCTTCACAGTGGGGATGGCTGGACCGCACAAAGCATCGCCGAGCGCGCGATGCCGGCGCTTCGGTCGTCGTTTTATCCGCTGGAGCGCTCGCCGGACGTCTTTAGCTGGGATCCGGTTTGATGGCGCACTGTTCCGGGGGCTGGAGACGGCCCTCAAAGCGCTTACTGGCAACGATGCATGATCTGGCTGCCGTTACCGTAAAAGTGCCGTAGCCATTTCGTCTCCTGGCCGAAGAAAGCGAGCAGATCTCGCTCGCCGCCCATCATCTGGGCCCCCACCCAGACCAGCATGCCATCGCCATCGACCTGATCGCGTTTGACGCGAAACCTGGACCCCATGTCAGGATCGCCGCTTCGAAACTGCTTGTGTTTCGGGTCGTAGCTCACCCAGTAGCTTTTGCCCTGATGCTGGCAGGTCATGCGCACTTCCTGCGCGGCTGCGCCAGCGGACATGAGCGCAAGCAGCACAGCGGCCGCCAGCCGCGCCTTCAACAGGTGAAACGCGCGGCCACCGGGGGCGCTGGGGCGGAGCATCGCCGGCTGCTCCCTACTGCGCTGCCATCGACCTGCGGGCAAGGTCCTGTCCCAGCCCAAGAAAGGTCTTGTTGTAGACCGTGACAGCCTTGCCGCCAATGGTGACCGCATAGCGGTTGTTTGCCGGATCGGCGGCCCCTGCCACCGGGAAGCTGACCTGCATGGAGGCGCCGCCCACTTCGACCACGCCATACATTCCGTTCGTTGCGCCTGCACACTCTTGCTGGGGGTCGGGCGTGGCTTTGAAGTAGCGGCAGTAGTGATCGTTCAGGTTGATCCAGCTCCATACCCCCTCTTCGCTGTTGCCGTCGATGGTGCGAACGTCCTCGGCGGTCAGTGTGCTCTTGAGCGGCGCGCCGAAGTCGGCCTTGGCCTGGTTGGTGATGAAGGTTTTAATGCCCGCGTAGAAATTGTCGACGGCGGTCTTGCCGTACTTTCGCTCCGCCTCCCGCATTCCGGCGGTAGCGAGAAGATCCACTTTCACATTCTGGGCCGTGTTGACCCAGTTGACGTTGGTGAACTCGGTGTTGAGCTTGGCGAAAAGAGGGCCGATTACCTGGGTGTTGACATCGCCAGGGTTGGCGGTGCCGACGAAATCGTCGATGCCGTTTTCGGCGCTGCTGCGCTCAAGCGTTGTGAGCCAGGTGACTTCAGGATAGGCGCCGTTGCCAGCTGCGGTGATCTGATAAAGCGACAGCCGCGTGCCGCTGCTTCCGGCGTCAATCACGATGCGATATTCGCCGTTGACCTGGCAGTCGGTGCACCCTGGCTTGCCGTAGCGCTGCAGCAGATAGCCCCGGGTCCAGGTCAGTACCGTTGCGCCATTCTGACTGGAGCTCACCGTTCGGGCGAAGGCCGAACCGTTGCTCCGGAACAGGCCGTTATAGCCGAACAGCATGGTGTTGATGTAGGTTGAATTCGCACACTGGTTACGCTGGAACCGTGAAGACGCGTCCGGGTTTGCGAGCCCTAGCTTGGTGAGCATCGAGCTCCAGGCCGAAGGCCCCGAGCACTGGGCATCGAGCGCCTGCCGAAGTCCGCTGGGCGCGAGGGTGGCATTCCACACCGGATCGAATCCCATCGCGAAATGCGCGCCGTCTATGCCCACGAATGATGCCCTGCTCTGGGTCGTGTCGGGAATGGCGCCACTCGTGGCGACGGCCTCGGTGATCACCCGCTCGTATCGGCTTGAGCACAAGGCGTAGTTGTAGTTTCCGGTTGCACCGAGGGTGCGGTCGGGATCTTTAAGGGCGAGATCAGCCGCCATGCCCGTGGGGTAGCAATGCTCAATGGAAGGCGTGATTGAGTCGCTGCAAGCAGATAGTGCAATGACGAGCGAGCCCATCAGGGCGGCGAGGAAAGGTTTCATCATGGGTCCCGGTATTGAAAGGCCGATCTGCGGTGGCAGGTCTGCAGTAACAGCATTTGAGCATACCGTTCATCGATTCGCACCTTGCGTACTCACTGCTTGACCTGTCGTAAGGCGCAGCCCCGGCTCGGCGCTAGAGTGCCGCCTCGGCATTCAACCGGGGCCGTTGCAACTGGTAATGGGATCTTCACCGCTGGACCCGCAACTCACGATTCAGGGCGACAGCCCCGCCATCCGCGCGCTACTCAGAACAATTGATCGCGTTGCCGAGTCTGACGCGCCAGTCCTGATCACGGGGGAAACCGGTACCGGCAAGGAACTGGTCGCGCGTGCAATTCACCAGCGGTCGCGCCGCTCTGCAGGGCCGATGATTGCGGTGAACTGCGGCGCCATTGCGCCCACGCTCATGCAGTCTGAGCTGTTCGGTCATGAGCGGCATGCGTTTACGGGCGCGTCCCAGCGCAGGATAGGGAGCGTCGAGGCTGCCCACGGAGGTGCCCTGTTTCTCGATGAGATCGGCGAACTTGCGTTACCGCTGCAGCCTGCGCTCCTGCGCGTCCTTCAGGACCGCAGCATCACCCGATTGGGATCGACCACGCCAGTGGCGATCGACTTCCGGCTGCTTGCCGCGATCCATGTGAATCTCGCGGGAGCTGTTGCGGACGGCCGTTTTCGAGAGGACCTGTATTACCGGATCAATGTGCTGGTGCTCCATGTGCCGCCGCTGCGTGAGCGGGGCGACGATCTGATGCTTCTTGCCAGCCACTTTCTGAGGCGCTTCGGCGCCGAGCGCCGGGGCCCGCCGATACGGGGGTTTTCAGCCGATGCGATGCTTGCCATGCGGCGTCACCGCTGGCCTGGCAATGTGCGCGAGTTGATGAACTGCATTCAGCGCGCAGTCGTGCTCACCGAGGGCGTCTGGATCGATACCCCGGCGCTGGGTATCGCCCCCCAGAACGGTGTGCAAGGGCCGCTCAGCCTTGCGCAGGCGCGAGAGGCGTTCGAGCGTGAACTGGCGGGCAAGCGCGGCGCGATACGCAGCGCTGGACGCTTGCCTACTGCCCGGGAAGCAGGCGCCCGAAAGCCTGGCTCCGGCTTGCGCCCGATGCAATCACGCACAGATTGCCTTCGGCGTTGCACACCTCGGTGTAGCGATGCGCGAACTGCCGCTCGGTCTGTCCGACATGCGCCTCGGCCGCGATCTGCATGAACGGGATCAGCAGCGCGACGAGCGCTGCGAGGACGAGGATCAGGTCGAGAATGAATCGAGGGTGGTTCATGGGTAGGGTGATGGCGGCGCGGGCTTGAACCGGAGTCGCGACGACTATCGATCGCGAAGCCCTGATGCCCGATGATAAATCATGACCCACTTTATGGCTTGGGCGTTGCCGCGCATGTACGGCCGCACCAGACTGGCGCATTTCGGGATGGTGCAGAAATTGCTCCAAGAGCGGTCTTTTTATCCTTCAAAGTCCAAAAGCGCCCGTTAACGGTGCAAAAAGGGGAGAGGCCAAGCATGGATGCGCCAAAACAAAGCATTGACACCCTGTTTATCCTGCTCGGCGCGATCATGGTTCTCGCCATGCATGCGGGATTCGCCTTCCTGGAATTGGGAACTGTCCGGGAAAAAAATCAGGTGAACGCGCTGGTCAAGATTCTGGTTGATTTTTGCGTGTCGGCACTCGCGTACTTCGGCGTGGGCTATCTCATCGCTTACGGCACCAGCCTCATGGTGGATGTCACCACGCTCACCCGCGAGCACGGCTATGAGCTGGTGAAGTTTTTCTTTCTGCTTACTTTTGCAGCGGCGGTGCCTGCCATCGTCTCGGGCGGGATTGCCGAGCGCGCCCGTTTCGTTCCCCAGATGATTGCGACCGCGGTGATCGTCGGCCTGGTCTATCCCGTTTTTGAAGGCGTGGCGTGGAACCAGCAACTCGGCGTTCAGGCCTGGCTCAAAGCCACCACCGGAGAGGAGTTCCATGACTTCGCCGGTTCGGTGGTGGTCCACACGGTTGGCGGCTGGGTTGCGCTGGCTGCAGTGATGCTGCTGGGGGCGCGTAGAAACCGTTATCGCCGCGATGGGGCGCTGGCGGCGCATCCGCCCTCAAGCATTCCGTTTCTCGCGCTGGGCGCCTGGATGCTGATCGTCGGTTGGTTCGGGTTCAATGTGATGAGTGCGCAGACCCTGGAGAAGATATCGGGCCTGGTGGCGGTCAATTCCCTGATGGCGATGGTGGGGGGGACACTGGCCGCACTGGTGGCCGGTCGGAACGACCCCGGGTTCGTGCACAACGGGCCGCTGGCCGGGTTGGTGGCGGTGTGCGCGGGGTCGGACATCATGCATCCCCTGGGCGCACTCGTCACCGGCGCCATCGCGGGCGGCTTGTTCGTGTACGCGTTTTCGCTCACCCAGAACCGCTGGCGTATCGACGATGTGCTCGGCGTCTGGCCGCTTCACGGCTTGTGTGGTGCCTGGGGCGGCGTGGCTGCAGGAATCTTCGGTCAGACCGCTTTAGGAGGCGTAGGGGGCGTGACCCTGTCGGCGCAGCTGGTTGGAACCGGAATTGCCGTCGTCTGGGCGTTCGTCTGCGGGCTGGTGATTTATGGGCTGCTGAAAATGTTCGTGGGTATTCGGCTCGAAGCGGAGGCGGAGTTCGAGGGCGCTGATCTGAGCGTTCACCGCATCAGCGCCACATCCGAACGCCAGTCGAGTTTCTGATCAGCGCAGGCCCGGTCGCGAACCAGCGCGAAGTTCCAGCTGAATGCGGTCGGGCAAGCGCAGTGCTATGACGCGCATTCGGCCAGGGCGAGCGCGGTGACGCTTTTTGCGATCGCGCGCGCCCGGTCGAGATCGATACTGACCGGCCAGCGGTCCTCTGGTGCGTGAAACCAGGGATTGCTGCCAATCAGTGAGAGGTAGCGCCCGCCACGTCGTTCGATTTCATGGGCCTCGCCATTCGCCTTGCCGCCGCTTAGCGCATGGATTGCGTCG
>Ga0172372_10001747_pt1 | contig 33398 bp, 29 predicted proteins | sample LakKiv5m_2_FD_114544 | JGI IMG/M metagenome (GOLD analysis project Ga0172372, IMG submission 114544) | Freshwater microbial communities from Kabuno Bay, South-Kivu, Congo - kab_092012_9.5m | ecosystem: Environmental > Aquatic > Freshwater > Lake | place: Democratic Republic of the Congo... | reverse complement strand
TCACGGCGGATGCGGAAAAATTCCATGTGTAGGCTCCGGTTCAGTCGGCTTTGGCAACGGCCGTGTTGTTCTCTGGCTTCCAGACCGTGCCGATGGACACGCTCTTGAGCTTCTTCTGCCGCCCGTACCAGAGGTTGACCAGGCCGCGCGAGAACACCACCGACGAGAACATGCTGGTGAGGATGCCGATGCAATGCACCACGGCAAAGCCCCGCACCGGACCGGAGCCGAAAGCCAGCAGGGCCACGCCGGCGATCAGGGTGGTGATGTTGGAGTCCAGGATGGTGCCCCAGGCGTGTTCGTAGCCTGCGTTGATGGCCGATTGCGGCGAAGAGCCTTTGCGCAGTTCCTCGCGCACACGCTCGTTGATCAGCACGTTGGAGTCGATGGCCATGCCCAGCGCCAGCGCCATGGCGGCAATGCCGGGCAGGGTCAGCGTGGCCTGCAGCATGGACAGCACGGCGACCAGCAGCAGCAGGTTCAGGCCCAGCGCCAGGCTGGAGAAGACGCCGAACACCATGTAATAGAGGCACATGAACAGCACGATGACGGCGAAGCCCCACACCACGCTGTTGAAGCCCTTGGCAATGTTCTCGGCACCGAGGCTGGGGCCGATGGTGCGCTCCTCGATGATCTCCATCGGTGCGGCCAGCGAGCCGGCGCGCAGCAGCAGGGCCGTGTCGTTGGCCTCGACCGAGCTCATGGCACCCGAGATCTGCACCCGGCCGCCACCGATTTCGCTGCGGATGACCGGCGCGGTCACCACTTCGCCACGGCCCTTCTCGAACAGGATGATGGCCATGCGCTTGCCGATGTTCTCGCGCGTGACGTCACGGAAGATGCGCGAGCCCTTGGCGTCCAGCGTCAGGTGCACGGCCGGCTGCTGCGTGTCGTCGAAGCCGGCCTGGGCATCGGTCAGGTTTTCACCGGTCAGCAGCACCTCGCGCTTGACAATCACCGCGCGGCCATCGCGCTCCAGGTAACGCTCGGAGCCGAAGGGTACCGGCGCCGAGCCGCGCTCGGCGGCCAGGCCTTCGGTGCTTTCGTCCACCAGGCGCAGCTCCAGGGTGGCGGTGCGGCCCAGGATGTCCTTGGCCTTGGCGGTGTCCTGCACGCCCGGCAGCTGCACCACGATGCGGTCCAGGCCTTGCTGCTGGATCACCGGCTCGGCCACGCCCAGTTCATTGATGCGGTTGTGCAGCGTGGTGATGTTTTGCTTGATGGCCTGTTCCTGCACCCGGCGCGCGGCTTCGGGGCGCATGCTGGCCACCAGTTTGAATTCGAGGCCCTCGGCCACCTCGGCAACCTGCAGGTCGGCAAACTGGTCAGACACCAGGTTGCGGATGGCCTGGGCTGTCTGCGCGTCACGGGCGCGCAGCTCGATGGTCTGCCCGACGCGGCTGATGCCGCCATGGCGGATGCTCTTTTCGCGCAGGGCGGTGCGCAGGTCGCTGGCCAGGCCGTCGGCGCGCTGCTGCAGCGCGGCCTGCATGTCCACCTGCAGCATGAAGTGCACGCCACCGCGCAGGTCCAGGCCCAGGTACATGGGCGACGCGCCCAGACCGGCCAGCCAGGCCGGTGTGCGCGGCACCAGGTTCAGCGCCACCACGTAGGCCGGATTGGCCGGGTCGGGGTTGAGTGCCTTCTCCAGCGCATCGCGCGCCTGCAACTGCTGGTCGGTGGTTTCGAAGCGCGCCTTGACCGAATTGCCCTCGAACGCCACCAGCGAGGGCGGCACGTTCTGCGCCGCCAGCGCCTGCTCGACCTGCGACAGCGTGTCCGTGTCGATCTTGACCGAGGTGCGGCCGGCCGAGACCTGCACAGCCGGCGCTTCGCCGAACAGGTTGGGCAGGGCGTAGAGCGCACCGATCACCAGCGCCACGGCGATGATGAAGTACTTCCAGAGGGGGTAGCGGTTCATGGAATAGAGGTCACGAAGGCAAGAGGGGAAGCCATCCAGAAACGCGGCGGAACTGGCTCTGCCAGGCCGCACGCGCCGCCCCCTTGAGGGGGGAACGGGCCCATGCGGGCCCGTGCGGGGGTGTTACTTGATCGTGCCCTTGGGCAGCACCTGCACCACCGCCGTGCGCTGCATCTGGACCTCGACACCGCTGGCGAGTTCCACGCCGATGTAGATTTCACCGATCTTGGAGACCTTGCCCAGGAAGCCGCCGGCGGTCACGACCTCGTCACCCTTGGCCAGGGCCTCGACCATGGCCTTGTGCTCTTTGGCCTTCTTCATCTGGGGGCGGATCATGACGAAATACAGCACCACGAACATCAGCACCAGGGGCAGCATGCTCATCAGGGTGTCCGAGGTGCTGGGGGAAGCCGCTTGGGCGTAGGCGGAAGAAATGAACACGAAAAGGTCTCCAACAACGGGTCAATAAAACATGGCAGACCCGGGCACCCGCGCCAGCAGGTGCCCGGGTCGTCCGGGATCAGCCAAACATTGTATGCCGCGGCCCCCGGTTACACCGGCGCCGGGGGCGGCACCCGTCAGGCCGCGCGGGCCTGTGGGCGCGCAGCCGCGGGCCATTGGCCCAGCAGCTGGGTGCGGCGCAGACCGGCCGCCGCCAGGTTACGCGCCTTCACATGGCCAAAACCGCGGATCTGCTCGGGCAGACGGGCGATCTCCAGCGCCAGGGCGTGGTTGTCGGCGTTCAGCCCGCTCAGCAGGGTCTCGATGTCGGCGCGGTACTGGGCGATCAGCGCGCGCTCGGTGCGGCGCTCTTCGGTACGACCGAACGGATCGAACGCGGTGCCGCGCAGGCCCTTGAGCTTGGCCAGCACGCCCATGGCCTTGAGCATCCAGGGGCCGTAGGTCTGCTTGAGCAGCTCACCCTTGTGATTCTTCTTGGCGAACAGCGGTGGCGCCAGGTGCAGCTGCAGCTTGAAGTCGCCCTCGAACTGGGCGGCCAGCTTCTGGTGGAAGGCCGGGTCGGTGTGCAGGCGGGCCACCTCGTACTCGTCCTTGTAGGCCATGAGCTTGAACAGGTAGCGCGCGACGGCTTCGGTCAGCGCGGTCTTGCCCAGCTTCGCCTCGGCGTCCTGCACGCGGCGCACGAAGACTTCGTATTCGCCGGCATAGGCGGCGTTCTGGTAGGCGGTCAGGAACGCGACGCGCCGGGCCAGCAGTTCGTCCACGGTGTCGCGCTTCTTGAACTGGATCACCTGCGCCGGCGTCACCGGCGCCAGCAGCGCGGCCATGGCCTTGGGATCGTGCGCGGCGCGGCGGCCCCACTCGAAGGCCTGCTTGTTCTTCTCCACCTGCACCGCGTTGAGCTCGATGGCGCGCATCAGCGCCTCCAGCCCCAGCGGCACCCAGCCGCGCTGCCAGGCGTAGCCCAGCATCATCGGGTTGGTGTAGATCGAATCGCCCATCAGGCGGGTGGCGGCGGCTTTGGCGTCGAAGCGGCCCACCGGCTCGTCGCCCAGCGCGCCGACCAGCGCGTCCACACAGGCCTGGCCCGGGTTCTGCCACTCGGCGTTGCGCACGAAGGCGGCCGTCGGCGGGGCGCTGGTGTTCAGCGCCACGTGGCTGCGCCCGGCGCGCAGGCGCTGCAGGGTTTCCTTGCCCGCCGCCACGATGGGTTCGCAGGCGATCACCAGGTCGGCCGAGGCCGCGCCCACCCGCGTGGTGCGGATGTGGTCCTGCGTGGCGCCGATCAGCACGTGGCTCCAGGTGGCGCCACCCTTCTGGGCCAGGCCCGCCGCGTCCTGCGTGACGATGCCCTTGCCTTCGATGTGCGCGGCCATGCCCAGCAGCTGGCCGATGGTGATGACGCCGGTGCCGCCCACGCCGGCCACGACGATGCCCCAGGCTTCTTCACCCAGCACCGGCAGCTTCGGCGCCGGCGGCGCACCGGCGGTCCATTCGGCGCCGGCACCCTTCTTGTCCTTCTTGCGCAGCTGGCCACCTTTGACGGTGACGAAGCTCGGGCAGAAGCCCTTGACGCAGGAGAAGTCCTTGTTGCAGGTGCTCTGGTTGATCTGGCGCTTGCGGCCGAAGTCGGTCTCCAGCGGCTCGACGCTCAGGCAGTTGCTCTGCACGCCGCAGTCGCCGCAGCCTTCGCACACCGCTTCGTTGATGACCACGCGCTGATCCGGCTCGGCCATGGTGCCGCGCTTGCGGCGGCGGCGCTTCTCGGTGGCGCAGGTCTGGTCGTAGATGATGACCGTCGTGCCCTGGATCTCGCGGAACTCGCGCTGCACCGCGTCCAGCGTGTCGCGGTGCTGGATGACGATGCCCTCGGGCAGGCCCTTGACCGAAGCGTACTTCTGCGGCTCATCGGTGACGATGGTGATCTTCACCGCACCCTCGGCGCGCATGCTCTGCGCGATCTGCACCACGCTGTGGCCCTCGGGGCGCTCGCCCACCTGCTGGCCACCGGTCATGGCGACCGCGTCGTTGTAGAGGATCTTGTAGGTGATGTTCACGCCCGCGGCGATGCTCTGGCGCACCGCCAGCAGGCCGCTGTGGAAGTAGGTGCCGTCGCCCAGGTTGGCGAAGATGTGCTGGTCCTTGCTGAAGGGCTGCTGGCCGACCCAGGGCACGCCCTCACCGCCCATCTGGGTGAAGCCTTCCGTGGCACGGTCCATCCAGATCGTCATGAAGTGGCAGCCGATGCCGGCCATGGCGCGCGAACCCTCGGGCACCTTGGTTGACGTGTTGTGCGGGCAGCCGCTGCAGAACCAGGGCTGGCGGTTGGCGTCGTGTGCCGCACCGCTCATCAGGGTCAGCGTGGCGCGCTCCTGCGCATCCAGAATGGCCAGCTGCGCGTCCATGCGCGCGGCCACGTCCTCGGGCACGCCCAGCTTCTTCAGGCGTTTGGCAATCGCGCGGGCGATCAGCGCGGGGTTCAGGTCGGCGTTGGCGCGCAGCAGCTGGTTGCCGCTGGGGTTGGGCATGGACCATTCGCCGCCGGTGAAGTCGCCCTCGACCTCGTCGAACTTGCCCAGCACGTGCGGGCGCACGTCCGAGCGCCAGTTGTACAGCTCTTCCTTGAGCTGGTATTCGATGACCTGGCGCTTTTCTTCCACCACCAGGATCTCGCGCAGCCCGGTCGCGAATTCGCGCGTGATGCTCGCTTCCAGCGGCCAGACCACGTTGACCTTGTGCAGGCGCAGGCCGATGCGCTGGCAGGTCGCGTCGTCCAGGCCGAGGTCGATCAGCGCCTGGCGCGTGTCGTTGAAGGCCTTGCCGCTGGCGATGATGCCGAAGCGGTCCTGCGCGGTGGCGATGACGTTGTGGTTGAGCCTGTTGGCGCGCACATAGGCCAGGGCGGCGTACCACTTGTAATCAAAGAGGCGTGCTTCCTGGTCCAGCGCGTGGTCGGGCCAGCGGATGTGCACGCCGCCCGCCGGCATCTCGAACTCGGGTATCACGATCCGCACCCGCTCCGGGTCGATCTCGGCGGTGGCGCTGGACTCGACGATCTCCTGGATGGTCTTCATGCCGGTCCACACGCCGGAAAAACGGCTCATGGCAAAGGCGTGCAGGCCCAGGTCCAGGATGTCCTGCACCGTGGACGGGAAGAACACCGGCAGGCCACAGGCCTTGAAGATGTGGTCGCTCTGGTGGGCGGCGGTGCTGCTCTTGGCCACGTGGTCGTCGCCGGCCACCGCGATCACCCCGCCCCAGGGCGTGGTGCCGGCCATGTTGGCGTGCTTGAAAACGTCGGAGCAGCGGTCCACGCCCGGCCCCTTGCCGTACCAGATGCCGAACACGCCGTCGAACTTGTTGGTGCCGGGCGGCGCGAAGCCCAGCTGCTGCGTGCCCCAGATCGCGGTGGCGGCCAGTTCCTCGTTCACGCCGGGCTGGAACACCACGTTCTGCTGCTTCAGATACGGCGCGGCCTTCTGCAGCGCCTGGTCGTAACCGCCGAGCGGCGAGCCGCGGTAGCCGCTGATGAAGCCGGCCGTGTTCTTGCCCAGCAACGCGTCGCGCTGGCGCTGCAGCATGGGCAGCTTGACCAGGGCCTGCACCCCGCTCATGAACGCGCGGCCGTGGTCCAGCGCGTATTTGTCGTCCAGCGTCACCGTTTCCAGGGCGCGGCGGATGTGTTCGGGCAGCGGGGCGTTCATCTTGTTGTCTCCGGTCAAGTGAGGGGCCGCCTTGTGGGCGGTTCTGATACCGACAACCGGCCGTGTAGGCCGGCTTCAGTGTGCCGCACAGTGTATGGCCGTGATGCCGACAGGTGTTTGCTTTTCATGCCCTGATTCGCGACACTTGAGCAAGTATCTTTCTTTGAATAGCCGATCATGGAAACACTTGACAAGTTCGACCTCGCCATCCTGAACGAACTGCAAAACGATGGCCGGCTGACCAATGCCGAACTGGCCAGCCGCGTGGGCCTGTCGGCTGCGCCCTGCTGGCGCCGCGTGCGCGCGCTGGAAGAAGCCGGCTTCATCACCGGCTACCGGGCCGAACTCAACCGCGAAAAGATCGGCCTGGGCGTGCTGGCCTTCGTGCGGCTGGACGCCGAGCGCAACAGCGGCGACGCACTGGGACAGATGGAGCAGGCGATCCAGAAGATCCCGCAGATCGTCAGCTGCCACTACATCAGTGGCTCGGGCACCTTCGAGCTGCAGGTGGTCGCAGCCGACCTGGCCGAGTTCAGCCGCTTCGCGCGCGAAGAGCTGATCCACCTGCCCAACGTGAAAGACCTGCACACCAGTTTCTCGCTCGGTGAGGTCAAGGCCGGTGGCGCGCTGCCGCTGAGCCACTTGAGTACCAAGGTAGCGATCACGGCACGCAGCGGGAAAACTTGAGCATTTTTTGCAACCGCTCATCCCAACGGTTAGACCGTTGGTTCAATAAAAGGGTTCAAGTGTTTGTTTTCGTGACGTTTTCCCCACTTTTTGTTTGCCGGTACTGGGCACTTTCCGTAGTATCCGCCGGTCACAAAAGCTCCGCGGCTCTGCATCAAAAGTTTGCATCGCAGCGTCCAGGTCAACCCAGAAGGAAACGTCGTGAAAAAGTCTTGCACCACCCTGTTCACCCAAACCGCTGTCGCGCTCGCACTGGCCGCGCCGATGCTGGCGTCGGCAGAATCCGAACTGGTGACGGGCACCGCCACCACCGCCGGCGCCGACGCCCGGCTGAACTTCCAGGTCGTCATCCCCGCGTTCATTTCACTGCAGGTCGGCAGCGCTGGCGCCGGCAACATCGACACGGTGGAATTCAACCTGACGGACGCGCAGGCCGCGGCCAGCGGCTCCTACGCGGCCACCACCAACCCCAGTGTGGCGGTCTCGCTGCTCTCCAACGTGGGCAATGTGGCCCTGTCGTCGGTGGGCGCACCCCTGACCAGCGGCGCCAACACGATCCCGCTGAGCACCATTGCCGTGACCTCCAGCAACGGTCAGCTGCCGCACCCCGGCTTCAACGCGTCGACCACCATCAACCCCAGCGCTGGACGCATCGTCAACCGCACGGCCAACTGGAGCTTCGCCTACAACCACGACGCCACCACCGTGGGTGATGGAACCTACACCACACAGATCACCTACACGGCCGCTCGACCCTGATGCGGCCCTGACGACACCCGGATCCCGACAGCGGCCGCAGAGCCGTCTGCACCCAGACAAACGGAGGGCTCGCCAGCGGCAGCCCTCCGTTTGTCTTTCGCTCGCCGCGGGAACCCGGGCGCAGCCGGCCCATCACAATGTCTGCCATGCCCCTGCACACGCCCCATCCCAACCGCCTGCTGGCCAGCCTCGGTCTGCTGCTGGCTGGTCTGTGGCCGGTGGTGGAGGCACACGCCTGGTCGCTCTCCATCGCCGCCGCCTCGCGCCGCGTGTTCCTGCATGTGGGCAATGGCACGGCCGAAGGCAACAACAGCACCATCAACCTGGTGTCGGTCAGCGTGCCCGGCGCGCAGGTGGGCAACGGCGTGGCGCAGGCCATGACGACCAACAGCACCCAGTCGCAGAGCCTGTACGGCGACGGCTTCACCACCTGCCCGACACCGGCCTCACAAATCATGGTGGGCGCCTCTTACCGCCGCAACAACAACGGCTCGCCGGCCAGCGCCACCCTGCGCGTGACCTCGCCGGCCAACCTGGTCAACGCGGCGGGCGACACCATCCCCTTCAGCCAGATCAGCTGGACGGTTTCGGCCAACGGCAGTTCGGTGCCGGGCGTGATCCCGGCCGGCAGCTTCAACGGCGCCACCCAGACACTCACCACCATCCCGGCCAACACCTACATCGAGAACTGCCACACCTTCAGCTACGCCAACAGCGCGGTGCGCGCGGCCGGCACCTACAACGGGCAGGTGACCTACACCCTGACCAGCCCATGAACGCCACCCAGCGCATCACACTCGTCCTGGCCGGTTTGCTGCTGGCGGGCGCGGCGCAGGCCAACCCGCACCGGCTCGACGATTCGGGCAGCCACACCGTGCCGCCGACTGCGCAGATGCAGTGGCGCCCGCTGTCGGTCCGCGGCGGCGCCGATACGGGCATGGAGGCCTGGGTGCGGGTGAACCTGCGCATCGCCACCGACGCCTGGGCCGGTCGCAGCGGGCGGGTCTACATGGTGCTGCCACGCGACGAGATGAGCAGCGTCGAAGCGGTCTGGACGACGCACGGTCGCCTGCTGCCCGGCCGCCTGGCTTCGGGCGAGCGTGCGCTGGTGTACGCCGGCGTGCTGCCAGGCCCGGCGCTGGAGGACCAGATGGCCGTGCGCCTGCGCTCCGGGTCCGACTGGCAGAGCCACAGCCGGCGCCTGAACTTCCACTTTGAATTCGATGCTGACTGAACCCGTACACGCCGTTCGCTGGCTGCTGGCTTGCGCCGTGGCCCTCTTCCTGTCCCCGGCCGCGCACGCCCAGGGTTTTGCCGCCTACATTTCGCCGCCGCGCTTCGAGGTGCAGGCCCAGCCCGGTCAGCGCCTGCGCGAGGTACTGGAAATCCAGCACGTGGGCCTGCAAAAAGGCGGCTACCGCTTCTACACCAACGACTGGACCTTCGGCCCGGACAACACGGTCACCTTCACCGACGAACTGGCCGCCGATTCCTGCCGCCCCTGGGTGGCGATCGAGCGGCGCGAGCTGACGCTGGAGCCGGGCGCGCGCTACCGCTACCGTTTCGAGATCCAGCCGCCGGCCGACACACCGCCGCGCGAATGCCGTTTTGCCCTCATGGTCGAGGGCCTGGACCCAGCGCGCGTACAGGGCGCAGTGAGCTTCCCGGTGGGCGGACGCATCGGCGTGATCGTCTATGCCGCCATCGGCGGTGCCCGGCCCGAGCTGACATTGACCGGCACCCAGGTGGCCACCGTGCAGGACCAGCCCACCGTGCTGCTGTCGGTGCGCAACACCGGCACCGCCCACGGCCGCCTGCAGGGTTATGTGAACGGTACCGACGCTGACGGCAAGCGCCACGAGATGGCGCCGGCCGACCTGCCCATACTGCCCGGTGAAACGCGCCGCGTGGCCCTGTTGCCGGTGGCCGAAGACGGCCAGCCCGCACCCCGGCCGCGCTTTCCGCTGACCGTCAAAGGTTCGCTGGAGTGGGGCGCCAACCGGCTGCCGCTGGACCTGACGCTGACGCCGTGATGCGGCGCACCGTCGGCCCGCCTGCCACCGCCACGCTGGCCCTGGTCCTGACCCAGGGACTGGCCCTGCTGGCGCCCGCTGCGCTGGCGCAAACCGCCGCCACGGCGGCAGCCCCTTACCAGGACCGCGTGCTGGTGGACCTGCCGCCCGAGCCGCTGGACGCCACCGACCCCGCCACGGCCTACGACAGCAGCGGCTGGCCGCGCTTTTTACGCCTGGAAACCCGCCTGGGCACCGAAGCTTTTGATGCCCGCCACCGCACGCGCGCCGGCATCGCCGTCTACGGCCTGCTGGAAACGCCCAACCACGGCGCGCTGTCGATCGACGGCAGCCACAGCCCACACAGCGGCCGCGGCACCCTGACCCTGCGCCAGCGCGGCCTGCCCCTGGGGGCGGGCTGGAGCGCGAACCACGAAGCCGGCGTGATCAACAGCCCGCTGCCCCCCATCAACCGCCTGCCCTCACGCGTCTACCTGCCGGCCGCCCTGCTGCAGGGCGTGGCGGGCGAATGGTCGCGCGACGACGGCTACCTGCAATGGAACGCCGCGACCGGCGAACCCGGCCGGCTCGAAGGACTGCCCAGCAGCGTCTGGCGCCAGGGCGTAGGCCAGCGCCACAGCCTGGGCCTGCAATGGCGCCCCGGCGCCCCGGCCACACCGGCCGACCCGCTGGACCGCTCGGGCTGGACCCTGGCCGCCCAGCGCGAGAGCGCGCGCGGCGTGGCCCTGGTGGACGCGCCGCTGCCCGGCGAACGCTTTGACGCCGATGGCCACCTGCTGACCGCCCGCCACGAGGCCGACGGCCGGCGCGTGCAGGCGCAATGGCTGCAAGCCGACGGTGGCCAGGCGGGCGGCCAGCGCCGCGGCGCCTGGCTCGACGCCGAGTGGGACGACGGCCCGCGCCGCCACGGCGCCGGGCTCTACCGGCTCGACCCCGACCTGCACTGGGCCGGCCAGCCCATGGCCGGCGACGCGCAGGGCGTCTATGTGCGCAGCGGCTGGCGCACACGCCAGTGGTCGGCCGACGGCTCGGTGGACTGGCTGCGCTCGGTCAGCGGCGGCACCACCGACGGTTACTACGCCACCCTCAGCGGCCGCCAGCGCCTGGGGGCGGGCAGCCAGCTGGGTGCGGGCATGGCGCTGCGCGATTTTGGTGGCAGGGCCTGGAGCGCCTACGCCGACTGGCGGCGCGAGAACCGCTGGGGCACCGGTGGCTGGCGGCTGAACCTCTCGGGTGGCGCGGGTCAGGCCGCCGAGCAACGCCTGAGCCAGGACCAGGACTGGCGCCTGCCGCAAGGCTGGACCCTGGCCACCAGCTTGGTTCTGGGCCAGGTGAGCGCCACCGGCGACCAGGCGGCCCAGAGCCTGTGGGGCGCTGCGCTGAGCCTGGGTGCGCCGCTGGGCGCCCGCTCCAGCCTGCGGGCCAGCCTCGACACTGAACGCCGCAGCGGCGGCGAGTACCGCTACGCCGTGAACATGGGCGCCCAGTGGCGTGTGGACACCCGCTGGAGCCTGGAAGGCCAGTTCAACCGCAGCCTGGGGCGCAGCAGCACCTCGCTCGACCCGCTGGCGCCGCCGCCCGGCACCACCACCGACGCCGACCGGTCGTTCTACGCCGTGCTGCGCTACGAACTGCAGGCCGGCAGTCGCCAGACCCCACTGGGTGGGCGACCACAGGAAGGGGGCGGCCGCATCGAGGGCGTGGTCTACCTCGACGCCAACCGCAGCGGCACGCAGGAGGCCAGCGAAACCGGCGCCAGCGGCGTCACCGTGTTCCTGGACAACCGCTACGCCGTGCGCACCGACCCCCAGGGCCGGTTCGAATTCCCCTTCGTGGCCGCCGGCACCCGCACCGTCACCGTGCGCAACGACACCCTGCCCCTGCCCTGGAGCGTGGTGGACGACGGCTCGGTACAGGTCACGGTGCGCCTGCGCGAAGACACCCGGCTGGCCATCCCGGTGCAAAAAGCCGACTGAAGGCGACCGGCGGCGGTGCCAGCGCGCCGCAGTGGCCTCAAGTCTGGTGACCGGGCGCCGAAAAAAGGGGCATGCCCCGGTGTATTGCTCTCCTGACCCATCCGCTGGCCACCGCGCTGACCGCGATGGGCCTGTTGCTGGCGCCGCTGCCGGTGCACGCCGAAGCCGCGCTGACCACCGGCGGCGGCCCAGCCAGCGCCAGCCTGAACATCCGCCTCGTCATCCCGCCGGTCATGCGGGTGATCGAAAACAGCCACCCCCTGGCCATCGACGGCCCTCAGCCGGTCGAGCAGCGCCTGGTGGTGCTGTCCAACCTGCGACAGGGCTTTTGCGCGAGCCTGCGCCTGAGCGATCCGCACGTCACCGGCTGGCAGTTGCGGACCGACGAGGTCGGCGGCGTCACCCTGCAGCCCGTGGCTGGGGGCTACCGCCTGTGCGCCAGCCGCCCCGGACGCTACGCCCTGCGGCTGCAGCACGACTTCAGCAGCCCCGCCACCCCGGCCACTGCCATGGCGTGGCCGGTGCAGACCGAGCTGATGGCGCTCTGATCTGACTGTTTGGGTCCAATGTTGAAGACCCGCTTATGCGGGTCTTTTTTCTTTTGTCGTGTCAACCCACTCACCTCGGCCACAGCACCCACAGCTGCAGCGGCTGCTTGAGTGCCGCCGCCGTCGTGTAGGCCGGGTCGGTCCAGCCACCCCAGCCGGTGAACAGGTCGGCCCGCACCGCCCCCAGGATGGCGCCGCCCGTGTCCTGCGCCATCACCAGTTGCTGCAGGTTCACGGCGGGGCCCTGCGTGGCCAGCCAGACCGGGGTGCCGTAGGGAATGCTCTGCGGATCGACCGCAATCGAGCGGCCCGGCGTGAGCGGCACGCCCTGCGCGCCCCTCGGCCCGAAACGGGCGTCGAATTCGCCCAGCGTTTCTTCGCGAAAGAAGACCGTGCGCGGGTTGCTCCACAGCATCTCGTTGAGGCGGCCCGGATTGGCCCGCACCCAGGCGCGGATGCCGTCCCACGAACCCTCGCGGATGGCGCGCTGGTCCAGCAGCCAGCGGCCCACACTCTGGTAGGGGTGCCCGTTGTGTCCGGCAAAGGCCAGCCGCACCTGGCGCGTCGAACCATCGGTCTCGGTGATGTTGACCCGGCCTGATCCCTGGATCTGCAGCACCAGCGCGTCCACCGGATCGGCCAGCCACGCGATGGCCCGGCCCTGCAGCGCCGCCTGGGCGGCGGGCAGGGTGTCGATTTCCTGCCGGCTGTACCAGACCTGCCCGCTGCGCAGCCCGGGCGGCGGCGCGTACAACGGCGTGCGGTGGTTGGCGGTGGCCACCCGGCTGGCGGCCAGGATGGGCTCGTAGTAACCGGTGAGCAAGCCCTGCGGCAGGCTGCCGTCGACCTCGGTGACGCGGTAGGGCTGGAAGCGCTGCAGCAACCAGGCCTGCTGCTGCTCAGGCGTGCCGATGCTCAGCTGCCGCACCTCGGCGCACAACGCCGGCTGCCCGGGCATACCGTTGGCCACCGGGCGTTCACAGCCCTTGAGCCAGGCGTTCCAGGCCTCGTGCAGGCTGTCCTGCCCCCAGCCGGGCAGATCGGCCCAGCGCACCGGACTCCAGCGACTCTTGCCGCGCTGGATGGCGGGCGGCAGCGGGCCATCGTCTGCGGGGATCACCACGGCCGGTGCGGGCGCTGGCGCCGGCTGGGGATATGTATAGGGGTCCACGGCACAGGCGGCCAGGCTGCCTACAATCAGCGCCGCCACCGCCCAGCGCAGGCCCTGCGCTGATCTGCCAACCGCTGCTTTTTCACGCATCCAAACGCTCATGACTTTGCTCTTGCTCGAAGCGCTGGGTGCGCTGGTGTTGCTGGTGTTCATTGTGTGGTGGACCATGTTCTCGGGTCGCAAGAACGGCGAGTTGCCGGAGGAAGCGCGCCGCGAGGACGGTGACGACGCGGCGCCCAAGCCCTGAGCCCTGGCGCGGGCCGCTGCCGCCGGCTCACGCCGGGCGCAAGGCGTTGGCGAGCTCCACGGCCGACTTCACGCCCATCTTGTCGAACACGCGGGCGCGGTGTACCTCCACCGTGCGCACGCTGATGTTGAGCTGATCGGCCACCAGTTTGTTGGGCAGACCGGCGATCACCAGGCGCATCACGTCGCGTTCGCGCTCGGTCAGGCTGTTCAGGCGCTCCTCGCGCTCGCGCTCGGCACGGCGTTGCGCCTGCACCTGAGCCGAGCGGTGCAGGGCCTGTTCCACGCGGTCCACCAGGGCGTTGTCGGAAAACGGCTTTTCACAGAAATCGAAGGCCCCGCGCTTGACCGCGTCCACCGCGGTGGCCACGTCGGCGTGGCCGGAGAGAAAGATCACCGGCAGGCAATCCCGCCAGGGCAGGGTGAGCAGGTGCTCGAACAGTGCCAGGCCACTGGTGCCGGGCATGCGCACATCCAGCAACAGACAGCAGGGCACATTGGGCGCGTCGGCCCAGGGCCCGATCTCGGCCAGGAAGGCATCGGCGCTGCCATAACCTTCGCTGAGCAGCCGCCGCGTGCGCAGCAGCCAGGCCAAGGCCTCGCGCACACCGGCATCGTCATCGACGAGAAAGACTTTGGCGTCGGGGTACTGGGTCATGGCGCGGATGATAGGGCCAGGCCACGTCAGGCGGCGGCAGCAGCGACCCGCGCAGCGGCGGAGCGTGGGGGCGCACCAGGCCAGCCGCCGGGCCGCCCCAAGGCAGGCCGGGCCCCCTCGGGGGGCAGCGACCCGCGCAGCGGCGGAGCGTGGGGGCTCACAGCTACCATTGTCAGGATGAACGCGCTCGACATCACCTTGCTGTACCTGCTGGCCGCCGTGCTGGGCGTGGTGGGCTGCCGCATGCTCAAGCTACCGCCCATGCTGGGCTACCTGGTGGTGGGCGTGGTGATCGGGCCCAACGCGCTGGCGCTGGCGCAAAACTCGCAGGGCGTGCGCTACCTGGCCGAGTTTGGTGTGGTGTTCCTGATGTTCGTCATCGGCCTCGAATTCAGCCTGCCCAAGCTGCGCGCCATGAAGCGCCATGTGTTCGGCCTGGGTCTGTCGCAGGTGGTGCTGACGGTGCTGCTGACCACGCTGGCCTCGCTGGCGCTGGGCTGGCTGCTGCCCCAGTGGTGGCACATGGAATGGCAGATGGCGCTGGCCCTCGGGGGCGTGATGGCCATGAGCAGTACCGCCATCGTCATCAAGATGTTGGCCGAGCGGCTGGAGCTGGAATCGGAGCATGGCAAACGGGTGGTGGGCATCCTGCTGTTCCAGGATCTGGCCGTGGTGCCGCTGCTGGTGCTGATCCCGGCCCTGGGTTCGCCGCCGGAGGCCCTGCTCAAGGCCCTGGGCCTGGCCCTGCTCAAGGCCACGGTGCTGCTGGGCATTCTGATGACCGGCGGCCAGCGCGTGATGCGCTGGTGGCTCACCCTGGTGGCGCGGCGCAAGAGCGAAGAGCTGTTCATGCTCAACCTGCTGCTCATCACCCTGGGCCTGGCCTGGCTGACCGAGCACGCCGGCCTGTCGCTGGCGCTGGGCGCCTTCGTGGCCGGCATGCTGATCTCGGAGACCGAATACAAGCACCAGGTGGAGACCGACATCCGGCCCTTCCACGACGTGCTGCTGGGCCTGTTCTTCATCACCATCGGCATGCTGCTGGACTGGCGTCTGGTGCTCGAACGCTGGCCGCTGGTGCTGCTGCTGTTCACCCTGTCGCTGGGCTTCAAGATCGCCATGATCACCGGCCTGACGCGGCTGTTCGGCGCGGCCACCGGCACTGCGCTGCGCACCGGCCTGTACCTGTGCCAGGCGGGTGAATTCGGCCTGGTGCTGCTGTCGCTGGCCGGGCAGCACCAACTGGTGCCGCCGGCGCTGTTCAACCCCATCCTGGCCAGCATGGTGCTGTCGATGCTGGCCACGCCCTTCATCATCCAGGGCGCCAACGACATCGTCACCCGCGTGGTGGGCAGCGACTGGCTGATGCAGTCGGTGCAGATGACCAGCATCGCGCGCAAAGCCATCAGCACCGACAAGCACGTGATCATCTGCGGCTACGGGCGCTGCGGCCAGAACCTGGCGCGGCTGCTCGAAGCCGAAGGCATTCCCTACATGGCGCTGGACCTGGACCCGGACCGCGTGCGCCAGGCCGCGGCGGCGGGCCACTCCGTGGTCTTCGGCGATGCCGCCCGCCTTCAGGCGCTGATGGCGGCCGGCCTGCACCGCGCCAGCGCGCTGGTGATCACCTACATCGAAACCGCCAGCGCCCTGAAAGTGCTGCACCACGCGCAGGAGCACGCCCCGCAGGTGCCGGTGGTGGTACGCACCATTGATGACGGAGACCTGGACAAGCTGCGCAGCGCCGGCGCCACCGAGGTGGTGCCCGAAGCCATCGAGGCCAGCCTGATGCTCGCCAGCCACGCCCTGGCCCTGGTGGGCGTGCCCATGCGCCGCGTGATCCGCGTGGTGCAGGACCAGCGCGACGCGCGCTACAACCTGCTCAAGGGCTACTTCCACGGCGCCGACGACGACACCGTGGAAGACGCCGAAAACGAGCGCCTGACCACGGTCACCATCCCGCCCGGCGGGCGCAAGGTGGGCCGCGATCTGGGCAGCCTGGCGCTGGAGGCGATGGGCGTGCGCGTGGCCAGCCTGCGCCGCGCCAGCGGCCGTGGTGAGGCCTTCAGCGACCACACCGTGCTCGAAGGCGGCGACACCCTGGTCCTCAGCGGCAAGGCAACGGCGCTGGCGCTGGCCGAAGAGAAGCTGCTGTCGGGCAAAGCCTGAGCGGGTGAGAGGGCCGGGCCCGCTTTTCCGGGCTGTCAGCAGGGGTTACGAAACGCAACAGTTCACGAAATGAACGATGCGTTCTCTAATGCAGGGCGGTCTGGCAACGCTGGACACGTTCTACCACCTCTTTTTCAGGAGACTTTCCATGATGGATCGACGCGCCTTCCTGGGCGCCGGCATGGCCGGCGCCGCTGCCCTGAGCTTCTCGTCCGTGTGGTCGCAGCAGGCGGCCCCCAACTTTGGCCCGCCCACCCTGCCGGCCGAGGGGTTCAAACGCGTCAAGGTCGGCGCCGCCGAGGTGATCGCCCTGAACGACGGCGCCCTGCGCCGCCCGCTGGGCGAGGAGTTCGTGCGCAACGTGCCGCTGGAACAGGTCAAGGCCTTGCTCGCCACGCAAAACCTGCCCACCGACTACGTGGACATCCCGTTCACCCCGTTCCTGGTGGTCACGCCGGCCGGCCGCTTCCTGCTCGACACGGGTTTTGCCGACAACGGCCCACCCACCACCGGGCGCCTGGCCACCCAACTGGCCGCGGCCGGGTTCAAACCCGAAGACATTGACCACGTGGTCATCAGCCACTACCACGGCGACCACATCAACGGGCTGCGCAAAAAGGACGGTTCGCTCATGTTCCCGCGCGCCAAGGTGCATGTGCCGGCGCCCGAGCACGCGTTCTGGTTCGACGACGCCAAGATGAACGCCGCCCCGCCGGCCGCGCGCGGCGGCTTCGAGAACGCACGCCGCGTGATCGGCAGCCTGCCGGCCGAGCAGCTGGTCCGGTTCGAGCCCGGCGCCGAACTGGCCCCGGGCCTGCGCGCCGAGGCGGCCTTCGGCCACACCCCTGGCATGCACGTCTTCACCCTCAGCAGCGAAGGCCAGAAGTTCGTCTACGTGGCCGATGTGACCAACATCCCCTCGCTGTTTGCGCGCAGCCCCGACTGGGCGGTGCAGTTCGACATGGACGCCGAGATGGCCCGCCAGACCCGGCGCCGCATCTTCGACATGCTGGTCAAGGACAAGACCCTGGCCGGCGGCTTCCACTTCCCCTTCCCCGCCTTCGGCACCCTCGAAGCCGCGGGCAGCGGCTACCAGTTCAAGCCGGTCGCCTGAACGCGCGCACTTCCGTCCAGGGGGTGCCGCGGAACCGGCCAGGCCGCCAGTGCCGCCCCCTGTGGGGTGACGCCGCAGGCGGCGCGGGGGGCATCATCTACCGCGCCCGTTCGGCGTACCGGTTGAAGCGCCAGGCGCTGCCATCGAGCGTGATGCGGCGCCAGACCCCGCGCTTTTCGGCCGGGCTCATCGCCAGCCAGTGCTGCACCTCGTCAAAGCTGCGGCCGCAGCCTTTGCAGGTCTCGTCGCCCTGGCTGGTGGAGCAGATGGCGATGCAGGGCGTGTCGGGCTGGGTGTGGAACCAGTCCAGCCATGCGGCCTGCGCGCGGTCGTTCAGCGCGGTTTCGTCGATGCTCGTCGCGCGCGCATAGACCATGCGGCCATACAGCTCGGCCAGCGCCGCCAGTTCCGGCCCGAGCGCCAGCGCCGCCGTGTCGGCCCGTGCGCGCCAGTGGTTGATGGCGGCTTCAATGTCGCTGATGTGGATGGCAGCCATGGGGCACGGATCATAGCCAGCCGCGGCGTCAGCGGTCGGTCACGGGCCGCAAGCCCCTGCCCGGCCCGCAGCTGCTGCGCTATGCTGGCCTTATGAAACTGATCCTCAAATGGCTGCTTGCCGCCTGTGCCCTGCTCCTGGTGGCCTACCTCTACCCCGGCGTGCAGGTGCAGAGCTTCGGCTCGGCGCTGATCGCCGCAGCCGTGGTCGGCATCTTCTACACCCTGCTGAGGCCGCTGCTGGTCATCCTTACCCTGCCGGTCACCGTGGTCACGCTGGGGCTGTTCCTGTTCGTCATCAACGCCCTGCTGTTCTGGGCGGCGGCGGGCGTGCTCGACGGCTTCCACGTCAACGGCTTCTGGGCCGCGCTGCTGGGTTCGCTGATCTACTCGGCCCTGATGATGGTGGTGGACGCCGCGCTCAAGGGCTGAGGTCAAAGGCTGAAGGGGTGAGCGGCCATCGGTCAAGCCCGCCCTGACACCTTCTGAGCGCTTGCAGGGCTATCCGCCCGGCCGTGCGGATCGTCAAGGGCTTCAGCGGCGTCAGTTGTCGCGCATCGACTCGCGCAGCTGCGCCTCCACCTCGCGCCGGCGCGCATCCACAATGGCCAGTTCGATCGGGTCTGCGGCCCGCTCGACCGCAGGCAAAGCCTGCGCCGCCTTGAACCGTTCGACCGCGCCGCTGTGGTCGAGCAGGGCCGCCTGCGCTTCGCCCTCGGCGCGCAGGGCGCGCAGGCGCTGCCCCTGGGCCTGGTGCAGCTGGGCCAGCAGCTGCCAGGCCAGCGCATCGCGCGGGTGGGTGCGCACCCAGTCGGCCAGGCGCTGGGTGGCGGCTGGCAGTGCACCGCTGGCCAGTGCCACCTGCGCCCCCAGCAGCAGCCCCGCGCGCTGCCCGCTGGCCAGACCCGCATCGCGCAGCGCCGCCACGCGGTCGGCCCAGGCGGCCCGGTGGGCACCGGGTGCCAGCCACAGCTCCATCACCAAAGCCTCGGCCGGACGGCGGGTGTCGGGCCCCGCTGAGGCGAGCAGACGCTGCGCCAGGTCCAGGGCCTGTTCGGGTTGGCGCAGCCGGTGCGCCGACAAGGCGGCCGCGTACTGCTCGGCCGGCGTCGCGCCAGTGCGCAGGCCATGTTGCAGCCAGGCGCGCCAGCGGTCGGGGCTGTTGTCGGCCAGCACCCGGGCGCGCGCCGACATCAGGGCATGCCAGGCGGGGCTCACCGGGGCCTGGGGTGAATACGCCCATCCGGCCGTGCCGGGCAGGCTGGTCATGCCTGGCGAGGCCACGGGGGCTGTGGCCAGCGGCCCCACCCGCGGCCCGGCCGACGCCGGCACCCGCGCCTGCATGTCAGCCATGCGCTCGCTGGTCAGCGGGTGGCTGCGCAGGTACGGAAAGGCGCCGTCGTCGTTGTGGCGGGCGGCCTGCTGCAGCTTCTCGAACATGGTCACAAAACCCAGCGGGTCAAAGCCGGCGCTGCTGAGCACGCCAAAACCCACCCGGTCGGCCTCGCGTTCCATGTCGCGCGAAAAATTCAGTTGCGACTGCGCCGCCACCGCCTGGCTGCCCGCCAGCGCGGCGCCCGCCACCTCGGTATTGGCGCGCGCGGCCAGCATGGCCAGGATCATGGCGCCCATCAGCCAGGGCGCACCCCGGTCTTGCCGCGCGATCATGCGCGCAATGTGCCGCTGCGACACGTGGCTGAGTTCGTGGGCCAGCACGCTCGCCAGCTCCTGCGGCGTGTCGGTCAGCGCCAGCAGGCCCAGGTTCACCCCCAGATAACCGCCGGGCAACGCAAACGCGTTCACCCGCTTGTCGCGCGACACCATCAGCTCCCAGGCCAGCCGCTCGGCCAGCTCGGGCGGCACATCGCCGCGCGCGCGGGCGGCGCTCAGCAAGGGCTGCCACAGCGCCTGCAGGTAGTCGGTCAGCACCGGGTCGTCCAGGTAGTCCGGGTCGCGGTAGATGTCGCGCGCGATGCTGTCACCCAGCCGGCGCTCGGCCGCCAGGCTCATGTCGGCGCCATCGCCCAGGGCGGGCAGGCCGGTGGTCTGCGCCTGCGCCAGGCCCGGCGGGCCCGCCAATGGCGTCAGGCCCAGGGCGGCAAACAGCATCAGGGCCAGCAAGGGCCGGGGCGGACGGGCAAAGCGGTGCATCTGCGTATGATGCCGCCTCCCCCCAAGGGTTCTTGTAAACCGCAGGCAAAGACCGCCATGAACGACTCCAGCCCCCCCAGCCCGCTCACCCATTTCGACGCCCAAGGCCAGGCCCACATGGTGGACGTGGCCGCCAAAGCCCACACGCACCGCGTGGCCGTGGTTGAAGGCCGCATCAGCATGGAGCCCGCCACGCTGGCACTGATCCAGTCAGGCAGCGCGAAAAAGGGCGACGTGCTCGGCATCGCCCGCATCGCCGGCATCCAGGGCGCCAAGAAAGCCAGCGACCTGATCCCCCTGTGCCACCCCATCGGCCTCACCCGTGTGGCGGTGGAATTTGAAGTGGACCCGGCCACCAGCAGCGTGCGGTGCCGCACCACCGCCGAATGCACCGGCCAGACCGGCGTGGAAATGGAAGCCCTGACCGCCTGCAGCGTGGCCCTGCTGACCATCTACGACATGTGCAAGGCCGTGGACCGGGGGATGACGATCAGCGGGGTTCGGTTGATGGAGAAACTGGGGGGGAAGAGCGGGCATTTCGTGGCCGATGTGTCCGGTAGTGTCTGAGGCTGCCTGACGCAGATGCCCGTTGTGTATTCCTTCGGGTGTTTGGATGGCAGCAGAACCGGGCGTCTTGTGCCACAAGGTTTTCAGAAGCCATCCACGTGGACGAAACCGACCACCTTGTGGGTCTGACGATGCACCAGGACGGACCAGCCGGTTGTGCGGGCCATCACTGGAAATGCCCACAAGTCGTCTTCTGCTGCACCACTGCGGCGCAAAGCCTGATCGACGAGGCTCACGGCCTCAGGCCCCTTGTTTCTCAGCCAGTCAAGATTCTTTCCGCGCTGAGCCAGGATTTCGAACTGGGCGGGACCCATTGGTACCCACCAATCGGGGCGCAGCGACACATCACGGCCAGCCATGGCCTGTTCAATGGATGCCATCATCTCTTGGCTGTCCTTGGCCTTGCGCACCCCGATGGTTCGTACCCTCCACTTGGGCAATGCTTGTAGTTCAGGGAGTGCGTCTTTCAACTCGGTGGCATCAATGTCAGCCGCCGTAACCACTTGGAAACGGTCCACCTCATGGACCAGATACACCGGGCGGGCCTGGAAAACCGTCCAAAGGCCATAGCCCAATGCGCCGGCTTGCAGGGTGGCAATGACCAGTATGTCGAAGAGCAGTTCGCGACGGCGTTTGGCTACGTTGTAGACCGCGAACGTGAGCAGTGGCCCGAGCACCAGGTCCACTGCCACGATCAGGGTGAACAGGTCACGGCCCCCTGAAATTTGGTTGTAGGGGTGCGGATACCAGATCCGAAACACCAGCCAAGCGGCCATGGCCGCCACCAGTCCACTCAGACCCAGATGCACCGCGGCTGCGGTTGTTCTGCTTTTCCAATTCATCATCATGGCCACACGGGAGAGAAACCAATCCATGGTCGCGCTGTTTGCTCTGTTTGTACTTGCGCTTTGAACGCGGCGTAGTCGTCCGGGTAGATTCCCGCAAAACGCTGCGCATGGTGGGCAAACGACGCCGCATCGCCCTGCCAAGCATCGGTGCGCAGTTGCCATTCGTACATACGTGGATCGGTCACATACCGCCACAGGGTGGGGAGTGTGCGTGCGAAGGCGGCAGAGGTCTGCTCATTGACTTGCGCGGCATTGGCTGCGGCGAATTCGGCCGCGGGATGGAAGAAAAGGCTGCTGTTTGCGCGCTGTGCCACGTCGCCACTTTGGTTAACGGGCCAACGCGCGCCTTCGTACAAGGCGCTGACTTTGAGGTAATCGTGGTAGATCCAGACCGTTGTCATCACACCTAGCAAGCCAGCGACTGCGCAGAGCCGTCCCATGTGAGCTTTCGAAAGGCGATGGGATGTGGCCGATCCGCCTTCCGAAGTGAGCCAGATGCCGGCAGCAAATCCGAACAGCAACAGAAATGGCGCACTCCACAGCGGCAACTCCGTCATGGCGTGCAGCACCAGCACACTCACGATCCACAGCGCCCATCGACGCGACGCAGTCCACGTTCCCGCCTGGCGCCATGCCCTCAGCGGCCACGCCAGACATCCCAAAAGTCCAAGGATCAGCAAAAGGCCCACCAGGCCCATTTCCGCCCAAAAATGCAGCAAGAGGTTGTGGGCATGGGTCAAATAGCCTGGCATCTTCGGGTCGTAAGGCAGCTGGGCGTGCCAGAACGACAGCTGGTTGAAACCGGCACCCAGCCACGGAAAGGCTTCGCCAACGCGCAGTGCGTTGTCATAGATCAGCAACCGGCCATTGGACAGCGCAGCACCGCGGTCCAATGCCGTCGTCAGCTCGGCACCCGATGACTGCAACAGAGGTACCAGCAATACGAGTCCCAGTCCTGCCAGTGGCCAGCCGGGTGCCAGTGAGCGGTGCGCCTGAACCTGATCCGGCGCGGGCTGACGTCGGTTGAACAAAGCTTGCATCAGCGCCCACAGCATTAACAACAGCAGCCCCGTGCGCGAACCTGTCAGCCCCACCCCAGCCCCCAAGGCCAGGGCGGCACCCGCTGCGACGCGGCCCGTGATGCGTGGGGCAGGGGCGGTCTCCCCCATCAAGCTGCTGAGGCTGATGAGGCCCAGTACGAGCAAAGTGGCGGTCAGGTTGGGCTGCAGCAGGGCGCCGTATCCCCGGCCCGGCACTGGCGTTGCAGGCAGCCAGGCGGGCATGGCGTCTGCAGCCACTACCTGCAACCCGGCCACAAGCGCATTGAACAATGCGGCTATCACCACGCCAGCGGCAACGGAATGCCACACAGCCTTGCCGGTGCCTCGAGCAGACGGTGAGGGTGCGGTGACCGCGCCCAGCCACACCGCAATTCCTCCTGCTATCAACCAGCCCATAGACATCCACTGTCGACCCGACCAGACCTCGGCCGGAAAACCCCACCACTGCACCACAACGATCAGGATCAGCACCAGCCACAGGGCCAGGTAGGCGATCAGTGCATTGCCTTGCACGTTCAGCGAAACATCAGCTTTCCTGGCGGCCGTGGCTGGGTACCAACGCCAGCCCGCTCCTGCGATCAGCAGCGAAAACAGGAGGAAAGTCAGCAGATCCCGTTCAACCTCGCCATGCGGGGGCAGTTGACCAAACCAGCTGAACGCCAGCGCTGTGCATAAAACGAGGAAGCCGTGCATGAACAGAGGTTAACAGTGACAAGTCCGCCCCAAAAAGCGAGACCCCGGATACGTGTGCAACCGGGGTCATGGTGCGCAATCGCGCTTAACGGCATTCGGCTGGTGTGTACTTCACGGGCAGCGTGGGGGCCGTGGTGGGCGGCACCGTGGTGCCTGGGCGGGGAACGATGGAACCTGCGGCCCAGCAGTCCCAGCGGATGTTGCTACTGGGCACGACGGCATTCCCAACCGCGGCGGTGAGGTTCGCCATCACAGCCCCGCCAGCCGGAATGGCAGACGGTGTCAGCGTCAATAGATTCTGTCCGGCTGGTGCAACAGCAGTTGTGAACGCAATCGTGACTTCACCGTTGGTGGGATCGATGTTGATCCCGGGGTTGCCCGGTACGTCGTAGGACCCGGCGCTGTTGGCGGTCACCGACTTTGTCGCAATGCCCACGCCGCTGAAGCCCGAAGCGAAGGGCTGGGCGTTGGCTGCGTTGTCACCCACCATCAGCTTGGCAGTGGCTGCCAGCTGAAGCCCCTCGGATACCCTGGCACGGACGGTGTAGTCCTGATAAGCGGGCAACGCGACGGCGGCCAGAATGCCGATGATGGCGACCACGATCATCAGTTCGACCAAGGTAAAGCCGAGGTTCCTGCGCTTCACTTCAGAGTCTCCGGTAAAAAAAGGGGCACCGAAGTGCCCCCATATCCTTGGTTTGCGATCACCGCAGGGTCAACCCACGGCGCACAACGATCTCAGCGGCACTCGGCAGGAGCGTACTTAGCCTGCAGGGTAGGGACGAAGGTCGCAGCGATAGAGCCAGGGCGGGCCGCAGCGCCACCAGCCCAACAGTCCCAGCGGATGTTGCTGCCAGGAACCACGGCATTGTTCGGCGCAGCTGCCTCGGCAGACAGGTTTGCTTGTACGCCCGCAGCATTCAATGCGGAGGGTGTCAAGGTCAGGACGTTAGAACCAGCCGGTGCGACAGCAGTCGTATAGTTGATGGTAACTTCGCCGTTGGCTGGGTTGATGTTGATACCAGCATTCCCGGGCGTTCCGAAAGAACCAGCCGCATTGGCGGAGACGGCTTTGGTCGCCACGCCGACACCGCTGAAGCCAGCGAGGAACGGCTTGTTGTTGGCGGCGTTGTCGCCCACAGCAGCTTTCGCCGTGGCGGCCAGGGTCAGACCTTCCGACACGCGGGCACGCACGGTGTAGTCCTGATAAGCCGGCAGGGCCACGGCGGCCAGAATACCGATGATGGCCACCACGATCATCAGTTCGATCAGGGTGAAACCTTGTTGCATACGCTTCATGTGAAGACTCCTTGTGTGGGTTGAACGGGTTGGCAGACCCTTACCACTCAGCAGTTCGCGTGCCAGGTCGAAAAGCCCGGGTTTTCAGGTGTTTTTTCACGCCTTGCGGCGGGTGCTGACACGGTTTGTCACTTTGGGGTGGCCTGGTGCCGACAATTTTTGTCACTTCATGCGCGGGCGACAGGATTTGTCACAGCTCAAAGCACATGCCGGCGCTGAGCCAGCGGATGTCGTGGCGCACGTCGTCGGCCCGGTTGGGCGTCTGATCAAAGCGCTGGATCTCTTGCATGATCAGCCCCGTTTCGGCCGGCTTGGTGTGGGTGATGTAGATCGGGTAGTGCTGGCTGGCGGCGATCTGGTCGAGTTCGGTGGCCAGGCTGCTGGGCGCCAGGTGCTGGCTGCGCTGGGCCAGGTCTTTTTCGCGGTCGCTGAAGGCGGTCTCGATCACCAGCAGGGCCACCGGCAGCTGGTTGACGCGTTGCCAGAAGGCGGGGTTGCGGCCGGTGTCGCCGCTGAAGACCCAGTGGCCCGAGGGCGTGGCCGCGGCATAACCCACCGCCGGCACGGTGTGCACGGCCGGCAGCACTTCCACCGCCTTGCCGCCCACGCGCAGCACTTCGCCCACGGCAATGGGCACGAAGCGCATCAGCGGCTGCGTGGTGCTGGGGATGGCAGCGAAATTGGGCCAGATGATGTCGTTGAACACATGGGCCTGCAGGGCGGCAATGGTCTGCGGCAGGGCGTGCACGTTCAGCGGCCCCAGGCCGCGCGCCAGGCGTTGCGAGGCCACGGCGTCGAGCATCAGCGGCAGGCTGGCAATGTGGTCCAGGTGCGAATGGGTGAGCAGCACGTGCTGCACGCGCAGCATGTCGTCGAGCGTGAGGTCGCCCACGCCGGTGCCGGCGTCGATGAGCACATCGTCGTCGAGCAAAAAAGCGGTGGTGCGGCAGCCGTGGGCAATGGCGCCGGAGCAGCCGAGTACGCGAACCTTCATCGCAGGGGTATCCGTCGGGGGGCGGGCCGTGGCCCGGTCATTTGCTGTCAAAGGTGGTGGCGCCGTCCCATTGGGCGGGCGGGGGACTGATTCTCAGCGAGGCTACCCGCTGCGCATACAGCTGGTAAAGGACTTTTTTGGCGTTCTGGCGTTGCAGGTTGAGCAGGTGCACGTCGCAGGCGTCCCAGTCTTGCGCACGCCAGCTGTGCAGGCATTGTTTCCACTGTGCCAGTTCGGCTGTCTGCGCTGCCGACAGGGTGTCGGCCGGGCCAAGCGGGCTGAAGACGGTGACCGCGGCGGCACGGCCTTTGACGCGCACGCGGTCGATTTCTTGCCAGGCCATGCCGGGGGCGGCGGCGCGGGTGGTTTCGCTGGCCAGCACGTCCACGCCGTACACGCGCGAGAGGGCTTCGAGCCGGGCCCCGAGGTTGACGGTGTCGCCGACCACGGTGTAGCTGCGCCGCACGTCGGACCCCATGTCACCCACGCACATGGGGCCGCTGCTCAGGCCGATGCCCACGCCGATGGCGGGCAGGCCTTGCAGGGCGTTTTCGGCGTTCAGGCGCTCGATTTCGCGCACCATGGCCAGGGCCGCGGCCACGGCACGGGCGGCGTGGTCGTGGGCTTCCAGCGGCGCGCCCCAGAAGGCCATGACGCAGTCGCCCATGTATTTGTCGATCGTGCCGCGGTGGTAGCTGATGATCTGGGTCAGGCGGCTGAACACGGTGTTGAGCAGGGCCTGGACCTGCGTGGGCTCCATGGTTTCGGAGAGGGTGGTGAAGCCTTTGAGGTCGCAGAACATCACGGTCATCTCGCGCGTCTGCGCGGTCATGCCGTAGGCATCGGGGGCTTGCAGCATTTCCTGCACCAACTCGGGCGGTACGTAGGTGCCAAAGCGCTGGGCCAGTTCGCGCTTGGCACGGCTTTCCACCAGGTAGCCGTAGCTCATGTTCAGCGCAAAGGCCAGGCCGGCGGTGACCAGGCTGCTGGCCAGGGGCAGCACCAGACCGTGGCCAAGGTAGAGCCAGAAGTTCAGCCCCACCAGCGTGGCGCCCACGGCCAGGCTCAGCAGCACCGCGCGCCCGGCGCTGAGCAGCGGCAGTCCGAAGGCCAGCACCAGGCCGGACAGCAGCAGGGCCAGCAGCTCGTAGCCGAGGGCGTAGTCGGGCCGCACCAGGGCCTGGCCGTCAAGCAGGCTGGCCAGCAGGTTGGCGTGGGTTTCCACACCCGGGTAGGCTTCACCCACCGGGGTCACACGCAGATCGTGCAGGCCTGGCGCGGTGGTGCCCAGCAGCACGATCTTGCCCGCCAGCTGGCCCGGCGCCAGCCGGCCGGCCAGCACGTCGGCGGCCGACACATAGGTGAACGACCCGCCCTGCGGCCCGCCGGGCCCGCGGTAGGGCACGAGCACCGCCAGGCGTTCGTCCACCGCAATCGGCAGCGTGCGGTTGCCGTGCGCCAGGCGCAGGCTCTCCACTGCGGCGGTACCGCCCGGCCCTACCCCTTGCGTGGCATAACCGGGTGTCACGCGCGGCATGCCGGTGACCTGGCGGAACAGCGCCAGCGCCAGCGATTCGTAGTACTGACCGCCGTGCTCGGCCAGCAAGGGCAGCGAGCGCACCACGCCGTCCGGGTCGGCCACCGCGTTGAAAAAGCCGGCGTGCGGTGCGGCAGCGGCCAGCGGTGCGATGTTGGCGCCGTAGCCTGACCATTGCGTGGCCGGCAGGCGACCGCCCGACAGGTCGGCAGGGCGCAGCACCGGAGCGGGCAGCACACCGCTGGTGTGGCCGCCCCGGTCGCTGGTGAAGTAGTAGCCCAGCACCACCGGCCGGCGCTGCAGGCTGCGGGCCAGGCGGGCATCGTGGTCGAGTTCGGGGCGCAGGGCCTGCACGCGCTCGGCAAAGCCGGGCTGGTTGGCCAGCGCGCCGCGGGCCAGCTGTTCGAGCTGGTCCAGCCCGCTGCTGCGGTCGGCCTCGGCAAACACCATGTCGAAGCCCAGCAGGGCGATGCGCTGGTCGTCAAACAGGCGGTCCACCAGTTGCGCCACACGGTCGCGCGGCCAAGGCCAGCGGCCCTGTTCGGCCAGGCTGCGTTCGTCGACGTCGACAACGACGATGCGCGCGTCGTGGGTGGCGGGCAGGGTGGCGCGCAGGCGTGCGTCGTAGACGATGTCGTCCAGCCGGTGCAGCACGCCCAGCTGGAAGGCGCCCAGCGCGTGCAGCACCGCCAGCAGCAGCGGCAGCAGGGTGATGGCGATGCGCGGGCCGTGACGGCGCAGGGCCTGCATGGGCGGCGCGTTCAGTGGGGCCGTCCGGACGGCGGGAGGCGCCAACGGCGACCGGAGCGCTTACAGCTGGATGAACTGCATCTGCGTGCCGGCCAGTTCCAGCAGGTCGCCGTGGCGCAGTTGCACCGCGTCGGTGCTGATGGGGTTGCCGTTGAGCGTGGGCCGGGTCGCGCCTTCGACGAGTGCCACCACATAGCCGTGTGGGCGGCGGGTGATGGCGGCCACGGCCACGCCGGGCTTGCCGATGGTGGTGACGACCTTGACCAGCGGCACCTCGCGGCCGGCGGCCGCGCCCGACATGACCTTGATGGCCGCACTGGGCACGCTGGGGGCCGGTTCGGGCGCGGCCGCCGGCGGCACCACGGCGCCGGCGTTGATGACCATGGTTTTCTCGTACTGGTCCACCGCGCCATCGTGCACGAACTTGATCTTGTATTTGCCGATCTCGATCGTGTCCCCGTTTTGCAGCTGCTGCTTCTTGATCGCCTTGCCGTTGACGTAGGTGCCGTTGGTGCTGTTGAGGTCTTCCAGGAAGACCTCGGCGCCCGACATCTGCATGACCGCGTGCTCGCCGCTGACGGCGAGGTTGTCGATCACGATGTCGTTGTACGGACGGCGGCCCAGCGTGGTGCGGTCTTTGGTCAGTTGCACTTCCTTGATGACGACACCATCGATGGAAACGATCATTTTCGGCATGGCCGACTCCTGTGGAACCTGAACAAACTCAATCTGAAAGCGTCACGGCTGCCCGAGCATCCGGGACAGCAACCCCCTGCGCAGCGGCTTGGAGCGCGCCTGGGCAAGTATCACCGATATATTGTCGCGCCCGCCGCTGGCGTTGGCGCCCTCGACCAGGGCGCCCGCCTTCTCGGCCAGCGTGCCGGCGCCCACGAGTATCGCGGCGATGCGGTTGTCCGGCAGCATGTCGCTCAGGCCATCGGAGCAAAACAGGTACAGGTCTCCGTCTTCCACCCGGAATTCGTTGACTTCCAGCAACACCGTGTCTTCCACGCCCAGGGCCCGGGTGACCAGATTCTTGTGCGTGGCGTACTGGGCCTGCTCGGGCGAGATCAGGCCGGCGTCGATCTGCTCCTGCAGCAGCGAGTGGTCGCGCGTGAGCTGCTGGAAGCTGTCGCCGCGCAGGCGGTAGCAACGCGAATCGCCCACATGGCCGATCAGCGTGCGAACGCCCTGGAAAACACCCATCACCAGGGTGGTGCCCATGCCGGCGTACTGGGCGTTCGAATTGGCGGCGTTGAAGATCGACCGGTTGGCGTTGTCGATGCAGATTTCCATCGCCCGCTTGAGCTCGCGTCCGCTGGCCTCGTTGCCGCCTTCGGCCAGCCAGCGCCCGAGCTCGGTCTTGACGAAGGTGGTGGCCATGGCACTGGCCACTTCACCGGCGTTGTAGCCGCCCATGCCGTCGGCCAGCACCAGCACCTGGTTGTCCGGGTCGATGGCGACCGAGTCCTCGTTGTTGTCGCGCACGAGGCCCGGGTCCGTCTGGGCATGAAACTCAAAAATCATGGCGCACTTTGCTGTGTCGTTGTTGTCTGGCCGTCACCCTCGGCGCCATCCGCGCGCGGCAATACCTGGGTGCGGTCTTCGTCCGTCAGGGCCGGGCGCTGCGCCAGGATCTGGGTGGTGTCGAAGCCGGGGTTGCCGGACGGCGGGGGCGTGGCGGGCCTGGGGGTGGCGACGCTTCCCTGCACTTGCTGGGCCACACGCAGCAGGTCGGCCGCCAGGGCGGCGCCGTCTGCATAACGCTCTGCAGGCGTTTTGGCCAGGCACCGGGCCAGTATATCGGCCAGCGCGGCGGGCAGTTCGGGGCGCAGGCTGCGCACATCGGCGGCGGGCACGTTGGCGATCTGGTACATCAGCGCCGCCATCGAGTCGCCGCGCAGCGGCAGCTGCCCGGTCAGCAGCTGGAACAGGCTCACGCCCAGCGAATACAGATCGGAGCGGCCGTCGATGCGCTGGCCGGCCAGCTGCTCGGGCGACATGAAGCTGGGTGTGCCCAGCACCAGACCGGTCTTGGTGCGGCTGGCGTCGGTGATGCGGGCGATGCCGAAGTCGGTGACCTTGACGCTGTCGCTGGCCAGGTCGACCATGATGTTGGCCGGCTTGATGTCGCGGTGCACCACGTTCTGGCGGTGTGCGTAGTCCAGCGCCTGCGCCACCCGCGCACCGATCGAAAGCACCGTGGCCACCGGCAGCAGATCGCCGGCGCGGGTGTGGGGCAGCAGGTCGCGCCCCTGCAGGAACTCCATGGCGATGTAGGCCAGATCGTGTTCCTCGCCGGCATCGAAGATGGTGACGATGTGTGGGTGCTGCAGGCGCCCGGCGGTTTCGGCTTCGCGGAAAAAACGTTCCCGGGCGTCCTGCAGTTCGCTGCCCTCGAACTCGGCGCTCAGGGCCAGGGTCTTGATGGCGACCACGCGGCCGATGCGCGGATCACGCCCCTGGTAGACCACGCCCATGGCGCCTTTGCCCAGCTCTTTCTCCACCTGGTAGCGTCCGAGCATGGGCTTTTCCACCCCGGCGCCGTCCAGCACCAGGGTGCCGCCGGGGTGTGCGCTGCCACCGCCCAGCACCACCGTTTCGGACAGCTGGCGGGCCCGCGCCAGCCGCTGCGCCACTGCGGCGTTGCCGGCGTCGAGCCGTTCCATGTGTTCGTACACCGCCTGCGCCTTGTGAAACTGGCGCTTGCGCTCGAAGTCGGCGGCCAGCAGCTGCAGGTTGTCCATCACGGCGGTGCTGTGGGGCACGCGGCGCAGGCGGTCGAACGCCTGTTCGAGCTGCCCCTGGCCGAGCAGCGCCAGCCCCATCTGGCGGTTGGTTTCGGCCGATTCGACCTCACTCTGGCGCTGGCCCGCTTCGGTGATGCCAAAGCGCTGCGTCACCAGCGCCAGGTGGCCGGCCAGCAGCAGTGCCGCGGGCAGCACCGTGGGCAGCCACAGCGCCGGGCCGACCAGCAAGCCATAGTCCAACCCCAGCAAGGCCAGGAACAGCAGGCCCGACACCCAGGCGCCCTGGCCGGCCCGCAGGCGCGGCAGCAGCCACAGCAGGTGGCCCAGCACCAGTGCGCAAAGGCCCACCACCGCCAGCCCGCTCCAGGCGGCCTGGGTCACGAAGTGGTTCTGCAGGAGGGCCGAGGTGGCGTGGGCCACCAGTTGGGCCGGTGCCAGGGTTTGCGGCAGCGGGGTATTGAACGCGGTGCCCACGCCCGCCGCCGTGGCCCCGATGACCACGATCTTGCCCGCGTACTTGGTGGCCGGGATCTGGCCCGACAGCACGTCATAGAAGGCGTCTTCGGTGAAGGCCGGGCGCCCGCCTGTGCCACTGTAGAAATGCGGGCGCACGATGGCCTGCCCGTCGGTGGCCAGCCGCAGGCCGCCCAGCTGCAGCCCCTGGCCGGGCTGCGCCTGCAGCTGCCGGGTGCCGAGGTTCAGACTGTGCGCCGCCACCGCCAGGGCCATCGACGGCACGGCATGGCCGTCGAACTGCAGCAGCAGCGCTTCGCGCCGCACCGCGCCGTCCGGGTCGGGCAGCTGGTTGAGGTGGGCCACGGCCGCCGCAGCCTCGCCGATGGCGGCCAGCGGCTGCTGCGACTGGGCGGCCGGCAGGCCCCAGCCGCCGTCCAGCGCGGGCGCCTGGCGCTGGGCGAAGCCGGGCAAGGGCCGGTCGGGCGGCCCCAGGGGCTCGCCCAGCTCGAACACCGACGGCACGATCACGTTGCCCGCCCGGGCCATGCTCTGGGCCAGGCGGGTGTCGGTGTCCAGTCGCTGCTCGGCGGCGACCAGCTGCTCCGCCAGCGTCTCGCGCGCCTGGGGGCCCAGGTCGGGCAGGCGCCCGTCTTCAATCTGTTCGCGCAAGGCGCGCAGATCGGCCAGTCCACGGGCGGTCTGCGGCTCGAAGAACAGGGCCGTGTGCGCAATCGTCTTGGCTCCCGCCGCGTGCAGGCGGTCAATGAGTTCGGCGTGCACATCGCGCGGCCAGGGCCACTGGCCGATGTTGGCGATGCTGCGGTCGTCAATGGCGATCACCGCCACCCGTTCGCTGGGCGTGCGGTCGGTGTGCCGCATGGCGGCATCGTGCAGGCGCCGTTCCAGGCCGTCGAACAGGTCGGTCGCTGCGTGCAGGGCGATCACCGCCGTTGCGACCCCGAGCACCAGCCACGCATGCGTGCCCGTCCGGCGCCGTGGGGCGGCTGGCGTGGGCATCGGGCGTGGCGCGGCAGAAGGAGCGGAGGGTTTCCGGGCGGGCATGTTGAAAGGGCCCCGCAGGCCGCGCAACATCGGCGTGGCGGTCTGGGGCATTCTTCGGTATCGGCAGCGCACCGATCCGCTGGAGTGATGCATTTTGTTGCATCTGTCCGGATCCGGGGCACCCGCTGAGCCTGATTGGAGCGCCTGTTGTCGGTCTGCCCATGAAAAAAGGCAACGCAAGCGTTGCCTTCTTCACGGATGTACCGCTGGCGATCAGAGCTGTGCTTTGAGCAGCTTGCCCAGTTCGGACGGGTTGCGCGTGATCACGAAACCGCACTCTTCCATGATGGCGAGCTTGGCATCGGCCGTGTCGGCGCCGCCGGAGATCAGCGCACCGGCGTGGCCCATGCGCTTGCCGGGAGGGGCGGTCACACCAGCGATGAAGCCGACGATGGGCTTCTTCATGTTGGCCTTGCACCACTGGGCGGCTTCGGCTTCGTCCGGGCCACCGATCTCGCCGATCATGATCACGGCGTCGGTGTCGGGATCGTCGTTGAAGGCCTTCATCACATCGATGTGCTTCAGACCGTTGATCGGGTCGCCACCGATACCGACGGCGCTGGACTGGCCCAGGCCGACTTCGGTCAGCATGGCCACGGCCTCATAGGTCAGCGTGCCCGAGCGGGACACCACGCCAATGCGGCCCTTGCGGTGGATGTGACCGGGCATGATGCCGATCTTGATCTCTTCGGGCGTGATCAGGCCGGGGCAGTTCGGGCCCAGCAGCAGCGTCTTCTTGCCACCGGCGGCTTCCTTGGCCTTCATCTTGTTGCGCACTTCCAGCATGTCCTTGACGGGGATGCCTTCGGTGATGCAGATCGCCAGGTCCAGGTCGGCTTCGACGGCTTCCCAGATCGCGGCTGCCGCGCCGGCGGGCGGCACGTAGATCACCGACACGGTGGCGCCGGTCTGCTGGGCGGCTTCCTTGACGGTCGAGTAGATCGGGATGTTGAAGATCGACTCACCGGCCTTCTTCGGGTTCACGCCGGCCACGAAGCAGTTCTTGCCGTTCGCGTATTCCTGGCACTTCTCGGTGTGGAACTGACCGGTCTTGCCCGTGATGCCCTGGGTGATGACCTTGGTGTCTTTGTTGATGTAGATCGACATGTTTGATTCTCCGGGCGGGGCTTATTTCACTGCGGCGACGATCTTGGTCGCGGCTTCGGCCATGGTGTCGGCGGCGATGATGGGCAGGCCCGATTCGGCCAGCATCTTCTTGCCCAGCTCTTCGTTGGTGCCCTTCATGCGCACGACCAGCGGCACGGACAGGTTCACGGCCTTGCAGGC
>Ga0172372_10001746_pt1 | contig 33427 bp, 29 predicted proteins | sample LakKiv5m_2_FD_114544 | JGI IMG/M metagenome (GOLD analysis project Ga0172372, IMG submission 114544) | Freshwater microbial communities from Kabuno Bay, South-Kivu, Congo - kab_092012_9.5m | ecosystem: Environmental > Aquatic > Freshwater > Lake | place: Democratic Republic of the Congo... | reverse complement strand
GGGTTAGGCCGACATGTCGAAGACACTGCCGTGATCGACGCGCATCAGGTGGGCATGGGCCAAGAATTGGGTGTCGAAATCGCCGATACCGGTGGCAGTCAGAATGCTCTGTTGTTCGGGGTGCGTGATGACCTCGAGCAGGTGTTGGCGTCGGCTACTGTCGAGCTCCGACAACACGTCGTCGAGCAAGAGCACGGGGCGTTCTTGGGTGCGTTGTTGCAAAAACGCCACTTCGCCCAGTTTGAGCGCTAGCACACCGCTCCGTTGTTGACCCCGTGAGCCGTAGACGCCAAGATCGATGTGTTCGTCACGCACCAAAAAATCATCGCGGTGCGGGCCACTCTGGGTCTGGCACCGTGCAATGTCTTGGCCGTGTTCGTGTTGTAGGGTGGTTAGCAAAAATTCGCGCACTTGTGCGGTCGTGTAGCTCTCGGGCGGTGTGTTGGGGAGATACTCGATGTGGAGCTGATTGGTGGTCTGCGCAATGGTGCCGTAGAGTGGTGCGGCCAAGGCGCTGAGCTGGTGCATGGCCAGCTGGCGATGGCTCATGATCAGGGCGCCGTGTTCGGCGAGTTGTTCGTCCCAAAAACTCAATTCCGTGCCCGGTTGACGGGGCAACCGGCGTTGTTCGCGCCAATGCCGGAGGAGCGCGTTGCGTTGCGTGAGGGCCTTGGTATAGCCGGTCAAGGCGCGCAAGTAGGTGCCATCGAGTTGGGACAGCATGGCGTCGACCCAGCGTCGGCGCTCGCTGGGGGCGCCGGTGATGAGCTCGAGGTCGGTCGGTGCAAAAAAAACAACCCGCAGGAAGCCGAGGAAATCGCTGGCGCGCACCGGTTTGTGGTCGACCCGCAAGATTTTGCTGGTGCCCGATTGCTCGTTGTGCGGGTCTCGCACTTGGATGATGGCATCGAGTTGGGTCGGGCCGTAGCGGCGACTCACGCTGGCGCCCACATGTGCGGTCACGGGGACATCGGGAATGATGGGAGCGTGCCAACAGACCAATTCACGGTCGTTGGCGGTGCGCGGGGAGCGCGTCATGGCCAGCACATAGGCCGCTTCGAGGATGGAGGTTTTGCCGGCCGCATTGGGTCCGTACAACAACGTGGCCCCGGCCGTGAGCGTCAGGTCGAGCCGTGTGTAGTTGCGAAAATTGCGGAGCCGGAGGGTGTGCATCTGCATGGCTCATCCTTGTGGTGGCGGCAGGTGGGCTGCCACCAGCGCATTGATGCGCTGGTCGATGCGTTGTGCTTGCGCCACGAGGTCTGCATGCTGGGCTTGTCCCGTCATCAGCCATTGACGCCATTCGCCGTGGTGGCGCTCGGGGATGTCGCCTTGGAAGGCGCGCCGGAGTGCCTGTTGCAGGCGTTCAAAGTCGAGTGTGTGCCATTCGTACAAGCTCGCCGGCACTTTGGCGCCGAGCGGTGCAAAGGCGCGCACGAGGGCCTGCACCCCAGCACGAGTCGTGGTTACGCGCGCCTGATACGTTTCCGTAGCGTGATGAGCGAGGCGTTCGAGCTCTGGGTCGGCGATGAGCGCTTGTGGCACGGGGAGCGCATCGACGACCGCCGGCAAATCGCGACTGCTTTTGATGGTCGCCCGATTCAACCAGCGTTGCATCGGGGTGCTGTTGAGTAGACCGACCTGCCAGAGTGCGTCACTGACAAACCAGGCAGCGCCGCTGACAAACCCGGCAGCCGTGCGGGCAAACCAGAGTTGGCTCCGGTGAATGCGCCAGGTGATGATGCTCTGGTGGCGGGCGGGGAGCGTCGTGTGGGCGTCGATTTCCCACCAGTAGTGACTGTGTGGGCGTTCGCTGGCCGGGATTGCGAGATGGCGGGCGAGCGCAGGAGCGTGTTCGGCCACGGTGTGCCAGGCGTCGCGCGGATGTGCGTGAGCGTCGAGTGTGCGCGTCCAACCGGGCGGTAACGCCAACAAAAAGCGCAATTCGTCGTGGACGGCGTAGCGCTCAATGTCGTCGCTACTCAGGTAGCGCCGCAGGTAGGGTGCCAACGAGGTGTCGAGCAAGAGGAGGCGGTCGCGGGTGGCTTTGTCGAGCACAAAGGCCGCTTTGGGGGTCGGCGCTACTCCGACTTGACTCGGGTGTGGCAACAGGGTGTGCAGGGGCACGCAGTGTGCTGGTAGCTGATCCATCGGATTATGCCAGGTATTCTAGGGTGAGTTTGCGCAGACTGGCAATGTCCGCACAACCACTACAAAACATGGCCACGCGTAATTCACTGATGAACCCGTGCAGTTCGTGGTACACGGCCGTGGCGCCGTCCGGGTCAACGGCAGCAATCAGGGCCGGTTTGGCGGTGCCCACCAGGTCAGCACCGAGGGCCAGCGCTTTGGCCACGTCGACACCGCTCCGGATGCCGCCACTGCCGATGATGGGCGTGGTGGGCAGCGCCTGGCGCACTTGACGGATGGCTTGGCTGGTGGGGATGCCCCAATCCGCAAATACGCCCGCAGTTTGAGCTTTGCGCGCATCGTGATGCCGAAAGCGTTCGACTTCGGACCAGCTGGTGCCGCCAGCGCCGGCCACATCAATGGCTGCGATACCCGCATCAATGAGGCGTTGTGCGGTGCGGGCCCCAATGCCGTTGCCGACTTCTTTGGCGATGACAGGCACCGACAAAGCCCGGCAGACCGCTGCTATTTTGTTGAGCAGACCCGCAAAATTCGTGTTGCCCTCCGGTTGTACGGCCTCTTGGAGCGGGTTGAGGTGGAGGATGAGCGCATCTGCTTCGATCATGTCAACGGCTCGTTGGCACTCACTCACGCCGTAGCCGTAGTTGAGTTGGACTGCGCCGAGATTTGCCAGTAACAGGATATCGGGGGCAATATCACGGACACGGTAGCTTTGAGCAAGTTGCGGGTTGCCAATGGCAGCGCGTTGTGAGCCGACTCCCATGCCGATGCCGAGTGCTTGGGCCGCTTCGGCGAGCGCTCGATTAATGGTGGTGACGTCGTGGGCGCCGCCGGTCATGGAACTGATGATGAGCGGGGCGGCTAGGGTTTTGCCGAGGACGGTGGTGCGTGTGTCAATGTGTGCCATGTCGAGCTCGGGCAGGGCTTCGTGGGGCATGCGCCAGTTGGCAAAATCGGTACTGACGCCTTTGGCGGCCACATTTTCATCAAGGACGATGCGGACATGGTCTAGCTTGCGACTATGCGTTTGCGCGTGTTCATCCATTGTGTCAGCATCTCCAAGTGCACGTAGGCTGGTTTCTTCCCCATTATTATACCAAGATGCGACTTGGTCGTGCGTTCGCCGTTTTCTCATTCATTGGCCGTCAATTCCTCTGTATAATGTTTGTAAACCTGTCGCACCCGTATTTGTATCGAGCAAAGGGAATCCCGTGTCAAGAAGAAAACTCCTGTGCAGGCGCAGAGCAATCTGCCTGCCTACGTCGCGGCTGCAGTGGTCATTGCCGTGCTGGTTCTCGTTGGGTTGTCATTGGGGAGCGGAAATCAGCCAGCTGCCAGTGAGAGCGCCGTCGTCGCAGAGCCCACCGTGGCTGCGGTGGAGCCCACGGCTGTAGCGGTAGCGCCGGAGGCACCGGCGACCACCGCCAAGCAGTATGATGCTGCACCGGCCATGACCATTGATCCGGCCAAACAGTACACGGCCACGATTACCACGCCACGGGGTGATATCGTCATCAAATTGCGTTCTGATTTAGCTCCTCAGACCGTCAACAGCTTTGTCTTTTTGGCGCGTGAGGGCTACTACGACGGCTTGACGTGGCACCGTGTCATCGCCGACTTCATGGCGCAGGGTGGCGATCCCACCGGCACGGGTATGGGTGGCCCTGGCTACACGATTCCCGCTGAGTTTACCGACAAAGTGTCGTTTGATCGACCTGGGTTGGTGGCCATGGCACGGCCGGGCAACGACATCAACGGCAATGGTTCGCAGTTTTTCATCACCACTGCGGCGACCCCGCATCTTGACCAGCAGTACACTATTTTTGGTGAAGTGGTTGCTGGCCAAGACATCGTGAATGCGATTCCGTTGCGGGATCCGATGGCAGATACACAACCCGGCGAGGCCATGCTTTCGATTACCATTAGCGAGGGGTAGGTCATGGCGGTCTCACCTCCCCCGCGAATCTCTCCCATTCTTGTGATTGTGGTGGTGCTCTGCATCGGGATCGTGGGGGGCGGGATTGCGCGTTTGGTACAACGCACGGTCGGCGATGCGCCATCATCGCCGACCGTCACGCCGTCACTGGCCGTGCCGTTGACACCCACGTTGACCGCCGAGCCGGCGGTTGCACCCACGTTGTCGGCCAGTACGGCGACGGCAATCCCGCCCGTGCGGCTCTTGAGCATGGACGAGCTGGTGTACGCTGCTGATTTCGACAGTGTGGCCATCGAAACCTTCGTGGGGCAGGCGGGGGGCAATCTCGCCACCGTCAAAGTGAATGTGGCAGGGCGACGGTATCCCTTCGCAGTGGCGTTGCTCGGACAAACCCTCTACTACAGTGTGAGCCCCAAAATTATCCTAGCATTGCTCGAATACCAAGCCGATTTGGTTACTCAGCCCAATCAACCCGACGATCGATATCGGTGGGCGGTTGGGTACTACGGCGACGAGGGACGTTTTGCCGGCTTTAGTGCGCAGATTCGCTGGGCAGTTCGCGAGATGTTTTATGCGCGGCGTGATCTGCGTGAACGCCCCGCATTGCGCTATGCCGACGGCGCAATCATGGAAGCCCCAGCCTATCTCAGTGATGCCCAATACGTGCTGGCGCGTGTACTCGCACCCACCGTTGCTTCAGGTCGCATTGAGGCGGCGCTAGCGCAGTTTCAGTCCACCTATGAGCGATTGTTTGGCGTCCTCCCCGTCGCTGTTGCACCCTATGCGCCGCCGCCGCCCTTTTTACAGCGTCCCCTTGCGCAAATCATGCCGGTCACTTCGTTTTTTGACCACGGTGGGCCCTTTTTGACGCGCAACGCTGCTGATGGGGTGACCACCTATTGGGGGCATACCGAGACCGACATGGCGTTCGCCTATGACGGCCACGACGGCTGGGATTATGCGGCGGCTCCGCCCGATATGGCGCTGGCAGCAGCGGCTGGCACGGTGGTGTTTGCGGGCATTGCTGACGACAACTGTGATACGCTGGCCGTCATTGTTGATCATGGCAATGATGTGCGCACCCTTTATTGGCATTTGGCCCGAATTGACGTGGCAGTGGGGCAAACGGTGGCGGTTGGTGCTGAGCTCGGTGTCATTGGCGAGACCGGGTGTGCCAAGGGGCCGCATTTGCACTTTGGTGTGCAATACCGTGGCGTGGGGATTGACCCTTACGGTTGGTGTGGCCGTGAAGCCGATCCGTGGCAAACCCACCCGGCGGGCATCCAAAGTGTGTGGCTGTGGGCGGATCGTCCGTCGCCCTGTGCGCCAGCACCAGCCGGGAGTGTGCTGGTTGACAGCGATGGTCCGGGATTTGCGGTGAGTGAGCTTGTGCCGACTGCGGTAGCATCGGGTGTGGGCAATGAATCTTTGTTTGTGGCATCACAGCGCGGTTTCGATCGCTTGCGGAGCTGGCGCGCCCGCCCGATTGGCCCTATCGCCATGGCGCGCTGGTACAGCGATGCCCTGCAACCCGGGCAATACCGTGTGTTCGTGTATGTGCCGTATGCGCTGAGTGGGCTGATTGATGCGGATGGGGTGTACTACCAGGTGGTGCATCGCGATGGGGTGGCCGAGCGTTTCGTCAACATGCAAGTGGTGGCCAACGAGTGGGTTGATCTTGGGACCTATTGGTTTGATAGCCGTGGTGAAGTGGTTTTGCCGCTCCGTGACGCCATTGGTGGCCGTGGAGTATGGGCTGACGCTGTGCTGTGGCAACCGGAGACACCATGAGTACGCCCCTCGATTTTTTACCCGCACACCGCGCAAATGTGGCTGAAGCATTGCGCATTGTGGCGTTGCGTTGGTTCGATGCCATGGGGGACGCTGTAGCGCTTGATGGAGCGGTGCCACAGCTCGCCGAAGCATTGGCGACCCCTACCGATGAAGTGCGGCGGCAACTGTGGATGGCGTATGGTGAGGCACGAGCTGAGCAACGTAATGCCGAACGCGAAGGGCAGTTGCTCCGGCGTATGGCCGAATTGCGCGGTTTGCACCAGATTATCGCGGCGGCCAATTCCACCCTCGACATCGAGACATCCATGCAACAAGTGGTGCAAATCGTGAGCGATGCGGGCACCGTGGATGCCACGGCCATCTACTTGTACGACCGCGACGCCGATGAGTTGGTGCTCCGGGCGGTGATGGGCCTCGAAAAAGACTTGGTAGGCCAAGTGCGTTTCGCCATCGGCGACGGTGTGGTCGGTTTGGCCGCCCAACAAGGCAAACCCATCATGCTCCATGATGTGTGGGCAAGCGGCCAACATCTAGCCACCCTCAGCACCATGTCGCGACATTTGCGGAGCATGTTGGCCGTGCCCATTGTGCTCTTCAGCGACGGTCGCTTCCACCTCGGCATGCCCCAGCTGTTGGGAGTGGTCACGGTGCAGACGCGCCAGCCACGGGTCTTCAGCGAGAGTGAAATCAGTTTCGTCGAGACCATTGCGGGTGAATTGGCGTTTTTTATCACCAATGCGCGTATTTACCAGCAGGCCGATACCCAGTTGCACCGCAAAATCCGGGAATTGACCACCTTGCAACAAGTGTCGAAACGCATCGCCGAACAACTGCGCATCGACGATTTGCTCCAGCTCATTGCCAGCAAAGCCATGGAGCTCAATCAGGTGAGCCGGGTGGATATTTTTCGCATCACTGGGCACGGTGCATTGGCGTTGGCTGCCACCCAAGGAGCTCCTGCACACCCAGCCCCGGTGCCCCAATGTATTGCAGATGCGGTACGCGCCGGTCGCCCGTTGGCTATCTTGAATGCCTTCAATGATTCGCGGTTCCCCGATTTGGCAGCTGCGGCTGCTAAAGATGGCTACTATTCACTGTACTGCACACCACTGCAGGTACGAGGTGAAAAACCGCTCGGCGCCATTAGTTTGTACACCGACGCCGAGCACTATTTCGATTTTGAGGAAGTGCGGTTGTTGGCGTCGTTTGCCGATGCGGCCGCCATCGCCATCGAGAACGCGCGTTTGTACGACGAAAGCCAGCGTGCTCTAGCGGTGAAATCGGTGATGCTCCAAGAAATGCACCACCGTGTGCGCAACAACCTGCAAACCATTTCGGCACTGTTGACCATGCAGCTCCGGCGCATGCCCGGTGAATCCGCCGGCGCCCAAGCCCTGCGTGACAGTGTGGCGCGTATTCAAGCGATTGCGACCGTGCATAATTTGCTCTGCCGTGAAGACATCGGGGTGACCACGGTTGAGGCCATCGTGCGCCAAATCGTAGATCATGCTGTGGTCAGTATGACCGATCCAGCGCACCCGGTGCAGTTCGTGATTACTGGCGACACTGTGCACGTGACCTCGCGCCAAGCCACGGTGCTGGCCATTGTGCTCAACGAGCTGATTATGAATGCGTTGTCGCACGGCTTGACGCATGTGGGTGGGCACGTGGAGATTGTAATGCATGCGCACGAGGCCGGCGGCCACATTGTCATTCGTGATGACGGCCCGCATCGTGCACAAGGGTTGCCGGCCCACAAAGGATCGGGTATGGGGCAACAAATGGTGCGGACACTCATCGAGAGCGATCTCAACGGCGCGTTTCAGTTTGCCATTGTGGACGGTTGGGCAGTGGCACAAGTCGATTTTCGACCACACGATGATGAAGACGAAGAGGAGACACCCCTATGAATCGGATTGCGCGTCTACGGGCAGTCATGGCCGCACAAGGCATCGATGCCACCGTGTTGGTGCCGGGGAGCAACCTGCACTACCTAGCAGGCATCGGCTTTACCACCAAACTCCGACTGTCGTGCTTGGTGGTGCCCCTCACCGGCACCCCCGTGTTGGTCGTGCCCACCATGGAAGGAGCGCGTGCTCAGGCGGTAGCAAGTATCGACCTCGAAGTCATCGGCTGGGACGACGGCCCTGGCCCGCAGGCAGCAGTGGCGCAAGCCTTGGCGCGCCATCAGCTTGATGTCGGCCACCCCACCATTGCGGTTGAGCATGTGGTCATGCGCGTTTTCGAGTTGCGCGCCGTCGAAGCGGCGACTCCGCATGCGCGCATCGTCAATGCGGATCCCGTGATTGCGCAGTTGCGCATGCGCAAGGATGCCAGCGAACTCGCTGCCATGCGCAAAGCGATTACCGTGGCAGAAACCACGTTGGCGCAGGCAATTGCGGCTATTCGTCCCGGCATGAGCGAGTTGACCGTGGCTGCCTTGTGGGAAGACGCCATCCGCGCGGCTGGCAGTGAACCGTCGTTCGGCATCGCCGTGGGATCAGGTCCCAACGGGGCGAGCCCGCATCACAGCAATGGGGCACGGGTGCTCCAAGCCGGTGATTTGGTGGTGATTGACGGTGGCGCCATTGTGGACGGGTATGTGTCGGATATCACGCGTACGATTGCCGTTGGCGAGGTGTCGGAGCGCGCGCGCCTCGTCTACCAGACGGTGCTCGCTGCGAATGCGGCGGGGCGGGCGGCAGCGGCCTTGCCGGGCGCGAGTGGCGACAGTGTTGATCGTGCGGCACGTCAGGTCATTGAAGCCGCCGGTTTTGGCCCGTATTTCATTCATCGTACTGGTCACGGCCTTGGTGTGGACATCCACGAGCCACCCTTCATGGTGGGTGGTGACATGAATCTCATCGATGCGGGGATGACGTTCACCGTGGAACCCGGCATCTACCTCCCTGGTGAATTTGGCGTCCGCATCGAAGACATGATGGTGCGCACCGCAGATGGTGCCGAGACGCTCACCGGCTTTGACCGTGAGTTGTACGTCGTCAAGGAGTCCTAATATGAGCGAACGCCGGCCAGCTGGATTGTCACTCGAGGCGGCCATCGAGGCGGTGCTCTTTGTGGCTGGCGAACCAGTGCCCATCGCACAGCTCGCAGAATGGCTCGAAGCGTCACCAGCCGTGGTCGCCGAGGCGCTGACGCGTCTCGAACAACAGTTGCACGACCGCGGCATCAATGTGCTCCACCACGGCGATCGCGTGCAACTCGTTTCTCACGTTCTCGCCACTCCGTTGATCCGGCGCATGCTCGGCCAAAGTGGCACTACCAAGCTCTCCAACGCCGTCTCGGAGGTGTTGACCATCATCGCGTATCGGCAGCCGATTACGCGCGCGCAAATCGAGGCCATTCGTGGTGTCGACTGCAGTACGCTGGTGCGGCAACTGCAACTCCGTGAGTTGGTCGGGGAAGTTGGTCGCCTCGAGAGTGTGGGCCGCCCCGTGCTATTTGGCACTACCGACCTCTTTTTGCGGCAATTTGGTCTGCGCTCGTTGGCCGAACTCCCACCCCTCGACATCACTGACCCCATACAAACACCCCGCGAGCCGTAATTGCTGGCTCGCGGGGCGGAGAATGGGCTCTGTTGTGCAGATGCACGCGTGTTACAAGCGATGCTGATCCGTTTTGTTGCTGTCGTTGTCTTCGGCGGGCAACGGCTTGGTGACATCGCCCACCGGTAGCGCACTGGTGCTGAGATCCGTGGCAACCGGGTTGGTGGTGCTCGTCGACATGGTGGGGATGGCGCTCGGGGTGCCCGGCATGGCGGTGAGTACGGCTGGAGCTGGCGGCAGTGGCTGTGGTGCGAAAAAGCTCGCCACAATGCCCAGCACTCCAACCACACTCAAGATGCCGTTGACGGTCGTCAACCAGCTCACCAACGCCGTAAATGCACTCGCATCGAAGATGTCGAGCAAGATGGTCATAATGCTCAGTTCGTTGCTCGATAATTCTTGTGTCAGCAGTTCTTGCCAGTTGATGGCCAAAATGCTCCCACTCGTGAATGCAATTCCCAGCCCGAACAACCCGGTGAGCAACAAAATGGCGCCGTTCCAGACCAGCGCTTCACGGACGGAGCGCACAGCGAGTGCCATGATGAGCACGAGCAGGATGGCGGGCATGATGAACGCTTGTCCGGCCCCGGCACGCACGGTTTCGATGGTAGCCATGAAGTCTTGACCCATCACGGTCGGAGCATCGTCTGCCGATGTCGTTGCATCGGTGCTCGGCTCACTGCCGGGGAGTGGGCCGCTTTGTAGTGCGGCAAACGCCTCACGCATGCTCCCTGTCAACGCATCTGTCAGCGCCTGCTTGGTGGCAGGGTCGTTGGGGCGACATAATTCGGCCGGCAAATCGCGACCACCGTTGATAGCCAGCAGGAGTTCGGCCTCCACATCGGCCGTGCATTCTGGGGATTGGTCGATGAGCAGTGTCACGTTGTCGTCGAGCGTGCTCCCCAACGCAGTTGCGAGCCCCTCTGCCGACAAATCACCGTTGGTGCTTGCAAGCACCTGTGGCAAGACTTCGGTAGCCATGGCGCGCATGCCGGCTTCTGGGAACATGTCGTTGAGCAGTTGCTGGCTCTCTGGGTCGTCCGGGTTTGAGAGTGCGTTGGCGACAATATACGGTGCTACTTTGCGGAACTGTGCCTCGAGATTGGCTGGATCAAGTTTGGCAACGAACTCCGGTGAGCTGAGTACGGTTTGAGCAAAACCAAAGTACAAAATTGCGAACACAAGCGCCGGCACAGCAATCATGCTGAGCACAACGGCTCCGATAATTCCACAGGTGCGCATGACTTCTCCTTTGCTTGAAATTCTCAGATGGGTACAACTGCCATCAGTATATCACCTCAATGATGAATTTCCTATCCGGCTAGTATGCACGAGTTCTGCTGTACACCATAGAGTGTTGGGTATCATCGGTACCATCGTTGTATCCTTCAGAATGCATCACCCTATTGCAGTCGTGAATAAGATGCCGTACAATGTTTGTATGAAGCAACACAACACCGTGTCGCGTCTTTCTCCCCTACCGGATTCCCTCGCCCAAGATTTGCTCCAACGTATTCTCCGTGGTGAGTTCGATCAGACCGGCATGTTGCCGTCTGAACGCCAACTTCAGGCTCAGTATGCAGTGAGCCGCCCGGTCGTGCGTGAATCGATCAAGTTGTTGAGTGCGCGGGGCATTGTGTCGCCGAGTAACGGAGTAGGCGCCCTCATCAATGACAACTTGAGCGCTGCGACCGTCGAGTCGCTCATGCTCCTGTTTCATCAACAACACGTACGCCTCAGCGACTTGTTGGCCACGCGCGTCATCATTGAGCCGCAAGTGGCAAGTTTGGCCGCGGAGCATGCGAGTGACGCCCACATCGCAGCCATGTACGATGCGTGTGCTGATATGCGTGCGCTTGACATGGCAGCGCCTGAGGCTGGGATTATCTACAATCAACTCAACGTGGACTTCCACGTGCAACTGGCGCGCATCAGTCATAACCCCGTGCTCATCACACTCATGGAGTTGCTGGTGGGGATGGTTTGGCGTCACGAACGAACGTCAAACCTCATCTATAGCACCGAGCGCTACCAGTTGACTGCCAACGAACACCAGACCATTGTTGATGCTATCGCCAATCACGATCCGCATGCCGCACAAGTGGCCATGGCCGATCATCTCTGCACCACCAAGTACCAACTGCAAGTAGGCACCATCCTCAACCAACGCCTGCAAGCCATCTTCATGCCCCTACAAAATCCGTTGCCCGAACAAACTCCCCGTCAGCGCGACCGCTAGCTCTGCCGTACGGTTGTATTGATCGAGAATGGGGTTCACTTCGACGATGTCGAGGGCGCGTACGCGGCCGTCGTCGGCGAGGAGCTCCATGATGAGATGTGCTTCGCGGATGCTTAATCCGCCACTCACCGGTGTGCCGACGCCCGGCGCAATGCTGGGGTCGAGTGAGTCCATGTCGAAACTGACGTGCAGGCTGTCACACGCACCGAGCAATTGTCGGGTGGTGTGCATCACGCCAGCCATGCCCTGTTCGTCAATGTCGCGCATGGTGAAGACGCGGATGCCGCTGTTGCGCAGTGCGAGCCGCTCAAGTGGGTCGAGATCCCGAATCGCAATCATGACGATGTCGGTGGCCGGTAGGTGCTGCGGCCCAATGCGCAGTGGTGCCGGGCAATGCCCCATGACAGAGGCCACCACCATGCCGTGGACGTTGCCCGATGGCGATGTGGTCGGTGTGTTGAAATCTGCATGCGCATCTACCCAGATGACGCCGGTGCGCCCTAGACGCGTCAGCGAACCAGCAATGGTGCCAATGGCACAACTGTGGTCACCCCCCAAAAAAATAGCCACTTCTGCGGCAGCAACACATCGTTGCATGGCCACGAAGGCCTGCTGGGCCACTGCGGCCACACCCGCGCTATGATGTGCGTTGCCGATGGGGTCGCTGGCCACGTCTGGGATGACAAGGTTGCCCGCATCCGTGACCTGCCACCCCAGTGTCTCGAGTCGCCCTTGCAGGCCCGCATAGCGGATGGCACTTGGCCCCATGTCGACCCCACGCCGGCTCTGGCCGATGTCCATGGGGATGCCGTGAATGCGAATCGGACTGCGCTCCATTGAGCATTCCTTTCAAACGTTTTCCGCCCGTGCGTTTACTTGTCGACGACGTTCAACGTGACGCTCAGACTGGGGTGGTCGGGGTGTGTCAACTCGATGACCGCAGTCCCGGCTGCCAACGTCTGTCCACCTGGATTGGTGGCGTAGGTGCCCTGGTCACCGCCCTGTTGGACTGCGATGATGTCCGGGGTTGAGGTGCCAATCTGCCAGTCGGCGCTTTCGCCCACAAACACCACAAAATCACCGACCTTGACATCGCTGGGGAGTGGCTCGACCAACGTGCCGTCGGCGCTGATTTCGATCATGATGGGGGGCAGGGCCTGTGGGTTTGTGGCGGGCGGGGTCGTGCTGGCGCCACAGGCCACACATACTCCGAGGGCGATTGCCCAGATGCTCCAATTCCAACGCATGGTGTTCCTTCTTTCTCTGTGACATCGGTGCACAGTGCGTACATATTGTATGCGAAAAAAGCGAACCATACCACATGTATGTTCTTGTGCTCGTTCTCGGCGATTCCCGCCCACTTATTGCATCTTGAGGATAAATTGGGTATGATATGAGGTAATAGTTTAACCGTTACCTGTCCCCGTTCAGCCGGTTTTCGGCCGTTTTTTTGTCGCTGACAGCCGGTATATTGCCCGAGGAATGTGGATGAATCTCGCCAAAACGTGGAACAGTGTGCTTGGGTCGTTGGAGCTCCAACTCCCCCGCATCGAATACAACACCTGGCTCCGCCGGACCGAGTTAGTGCACCTAACACACGATTTGGCCGTGGTGAGTGTGACGTCTACCATGCTCCGTGATGCGGTCGAGTCCCGCTACCGCGCCCTCATTGCTGACCAACTCAAAGACATCCTTGGCTCCGCGTGCCGCGTCGAAGTCATTGTTGGCGCCTATGTGCCCCCCGTGGCTCCGGTGCCTGTGGTCAGTGATGCCGATGAACCCACTCCTCTTCCTGCCAGCGACGAAGTCGTTCCCGCAGTGCCCACGCCGACGGCCACGTCAGCGCAAACCAGCGTGTTGCCGGTCATCAGCGACGAAATGCTCGCCGAGTATGCCAGTCAACAGGCGACCGTGGACGCTGACGACGAGGCGGTCACTACGCCCATCATTGCCGACGAACGTGCCACTAACCCCATCATCCCGGCCAATGACGATGCTCTAGTGGTTCCCGACGTGGTTGTTGACCCCCCCAAGAAGGTCCTTCAAGGTGCCAAAGTGGTCATTACCACGCTCGAGGATGACTCGCCCGTGCAGGCGGACTTTTTCGTGACAACCACACGTGGCATGCTCAATCCGCGTTTCACCTTCGATCGGTTCATCATCGGGTCCAGCAATCGTTTGGCGAGTGCAGCCTGTATGGCAGTGGCCGATCACCCCGCACAAGCCTACAACCCGCTCTTCTTATATGGTGGGGTCGGTCTCGGCAAAACTCACTTGCTCCATGCCATCGGCAATGCAGCACTCGAACGCGATGCCGAAATTAACGTACTCTACGTGTCGAGTGAAAAATTCACCAACGATTTGATTAATGCCATTCGGCGCCAACAAACCGAAGAGTTCCGCATTCGCTACCGCAACATCGACATCCTGCTCATCGACGACATTCAGTTCATCGCTGGCAAAGATGCCACGCAAGAAGAATTCTTTCACACGTTCAATACCCTCCACACGGCCGGCAAGCAGGTTGTGATGACGTCGGATCGCCCCCCCAAAGCGATTCTCACCCTCGAAGAACGGCTACGGTCGCGCTTTGAGTGGGGGTTGATTGTTGACATTCAGATGCCCGACTACGAGACGCGGACCGCCATTTTGCGTACCAAAGCCGAGCAGTTGACTGTCGAGGTGCCCGCCAATGTCATCGACTTTTTGGCGCAACGCATCCAAAGCAACATTCGTGAGCTCGAAGGGAGCCTCAATCGTGTGGTGGCCTACGCCAAGCTCAACGAGACGGCGGTCACCATCGAGAGTGCGCAAGCCGCACTCAGCGATTTGCTCGACACGAGCCACAAAAAACGCGTCACTCCCGAGATGATTCTGCGCACCGTGTGCGAATTCTATGGCGTCGAGTTGCGTGTCGTACAAGGGCGTGGGCGGAGCCGGAACATTGTGGGACCGCGCCAAGTCGCCATGTATCTGCTCCGCGAAGAGACCGACGCGAGTTTGGTCGATATCGGTGCCATGCTTGGTGGTCGCGATCACACCACGGTCATGTATGGGTGCGACAAAATCGCTGAGGAGATCCTCACCGATAATCGGCTCAAACAAGAAATCAACACCATTCGTGAACGCCTCTACCAACAAGGCTCGTAATACAGCGTCATCATGCAGGTATCCGTAAATGCAGTACCACCGCGCACCAACTGGTGCGCGGTGGTTTTACATCTGCCCTTTTGGGCGTTTGCGGAATTACATGCGCGCAGTGCCCGTAGCGACCACTGCCGCACAGCGCTCGCTTAGATCGGCCAGTGCGCGTTGGTAGCGTGCCGCATATTCGGTGGCCTGCGGGTGCTCACCGAGGCTCGGCAGATTGGCCGTCACGTTGACGAGTGCGGCTTGCACGGAAGCGACACTCAAATGCGCCGCTGCCACCACATCGCCCACCGCACTTTTGTTGCCGGCCACTGCCACGGGCAGGGCGAGGGGCAACAGTCGGGCCGCGGCTTCGGCGATTTGCAGTGGGATGTCGGTGGCGGTAAGCATGGCGGTGGTGATGGCTGTTGCACGGCTCGGATCGTCTTTGGCCAGCTTGTAGGCACTTGCGACCGCTTGGTAGGCCGCAATGTCGTGGTCGATGAGGTCGGTCAGGTGCTGCCGTAGGTGTTCGGCTTCTGCGCGGATTAGTTGTGCCTCATCCGCAAACTCTGCGTAGCGTGGTCGCCCAATCGTCAAATCACAGACCATCACGATCAGACCAGCGGCTAGTGCTCCACTGAGCGCTGCCACACTGCCACCCCCGGGAGTCGGGCTCGGTGACGCCAGTTGATCGAGGAATGCTTGGATGCTCTGTGTGCGCAGACTCATGAGGCCGACTCCTGAGTGGCAGCGATAAGGGCCTGCAAATCGCTTGCTAGGGTGGCCACAGCGAAGCGATGTTGGGTGCCGCTCTTGAGGTCGCGCACCACCACCTGTTGGGCCGTTTGTTCGTCGGGTCCTTGTACTACGGCCCAGCGAATGCCACGGCGGTCAGCGGTTTGTAGTTGCTTGCCGAGCCGATCATTGCCCTCGAGCGCCACTTCCACCTTGAAGCCGGCTGCACGGAGCTGATGGGCCAGTGCCAAATTGGCGCTCAGGCTGTCGTTGCCAAACACGGTCACAAAGACTTCGGCCATGGGACCCCGGGGTCCCATCCCCAATTCTTCCATGACGTCGTGCAGGCGGTCGAGACCAAAGGCAATTCCTACCGTGGGTAATGAGCGCTCCGCAAATTGCCCGATGAGATCGTCGTAGCGGCCGCCGCCGAGGAGTGATCCCATGGGCGGAGATTCGACCACCGCCTCGCAGACCATCCCCGTGTAGTACGACAAACCACGAGCGAGGCGCGGCGCCACCGTGTAGCGCTGACTCGGCACCCCCATGGCAACGGCGGCCGCGATGATATCCCGCAGGTTGGCAATCGCAGCCATGGCTCGGGCGTCATCGTTGAGTGCGTCAGCGAGTGCGTCAAGGACTTCGGTGGGTGTACCACTCAACGACACGAGGTGCAAAATGCGGTCGCAGGCCGCCGCGCTGACGCCACTCTCAAGAAGTTCCTTGCGGACCCCATCGGCGCCGATTTTGTCCAGCTTGTCGATGGCCCGGTAAACGCCGCCAGCGGCTGTTTCGTCGAGCCCGGATACGCGCGCAATGCCCCCGAGAATTTGGCGGTGACTGAGCAATGTGACGAAATTATCGAAGCCGAGTGCGCTCAACGCATCGGTCAAAACCGCAATGATTTCCGCATCTGCAACCGGCGACGATGAGCCGACAATGTCCACATCGGCCTGATAAAACTCGCGGTAGCGCCCGCGCTGGGTGCGCTCGCCACGGTACGACGGTCCCATCGCATACCGCCGCCACGGCAGTTGGAGTTGTGATTGGTACTGCGCGACGACGCGTGCGAGGGGCACGGTCTGATCGTAGCGCATGGCTAATTTGCGCCCCCCGTGGTCTTCGAAGCGGTAGATGAGGCGCTCTTCGTCGCCCAATTTGCCTTCGAGGGTCTCAGCATGCTCAAGCGTGGGAGTTTGTAGCGGCTCAAAGCCGTAGCGCTCAAATACGCCACGCAACGTCTGCATGATGTGTTGACGCAACATCATGGCTGGGGGAAGCAGGTCGCGCATGCCTTTGACGTTTTGTGGTTTGGTGCTCATCGGGTGTTCCTCATTCAGAATGCGTGCAGTGCTATCATCATAGCACGTCTGCATGAGGCGAGAGTCGTTAGGCGCGCGGTGGTGGCTCTTTGGGGGTGTAGCCAATCCAGCGTTCGATGCGCTCTTCGGCGCGCATGATGGCTGGCGCCACAATATTACGGGTGCGTTTGTAGGCCTCGTAGAGTTGCTCGCCACTGCGCCGTAGCCACGGGGTTTTGCGGCTCCGCAAAAACTTGAGCACGCGGAGGATGGCCAAATGCAAGTAGCGGATGAGGGGGTCTTTGCTCCCGAGCATGGCAATGCCAGGAATCAAAAAGGGCCACCCCGGCAAAATGGGCATCAGCAACCCGATGAGACCAATAATGACGAAGATGCCACCAATAATCCGTCGTATCAACATCAAGATGGGCAAGTACATGGGCACAGATTCCTTTAGGCAGGCCTAGGGCCCTGCAATGCTGGCCGGTGTACCAGCGAGTTGGCCACAGGCCGCCGCAATCGAGACCCCGCGCTCTACGCGTACGGTGCATGGCACCCCTTCGGCCTGCAAGATGCGCTGAAATGCCGTGACCCGCTGGCGCTCTGATCGCCCTAGTGGGAGGCCGGGCACCGGATTCCACGGAATGAGGTTCACATGGCACAACATGCCCCGCAGTTGCTCCGCCAACTCTTGGGCTAGCTCTGGTGTGTCGTTTTGTCCTTGCAACAGCACGTATTCAAACGAAACACGTCGCCCGGTCTGCGCAATGTAGGCGCGGGTGGTTGCTAGGAGCTCGGCCACATTCCAGCGTTTGTTGACGGGCATCATTGCGGAACGCATGTCGTCGTTGGGAGCATGGAGTGAAATTGCCAGGTTGATGGGTAATGGTGCCTCTGCAAGGCGACGAATGCCCGGTACTAGCCCCACGGTCGAGACGGTCATGCCACGAGCGCCAATGTTCATCCCGTGTGGGTCGTGTAGGCGCTCAACGGCTTGCCACCAACGGTCGTAGTTGGCAAACGGCTCACCCATGCCCATAAACACCACGTTGCCGAGATGTTGCGGCAACGCCTCGGGATGCCCACCATCATCGCCCCACCACGCATCATCACTGCCGTGGGGAGCGGTGCTTGGCACGGTGTTGAGTGGGGTGCGGTGGAGCGAGCGCAACATGCGCCGCGCCCACAATACCTGTTCGACGATGTGGTGACCCTCGAGATTGCGCAAAAGCCCGAGCCGACCCGTCGCGCAAAACGTGCATCCCATGGCACATCCGGCCTGTGTCGAGACACACACCGTGGCACGATCACGATAGACCATTAACACGCTCTCGATTTGTTCGCCACTGGGGAGCGTAAATAACACCTTGTGGGTGGTGCCCTGCTCGTCACTGACGAGTCGCTGTTGGGTGAGCGAACCGATGCGCGTGGTGCTAGCCAGTGCCTGGCGCAACTTGAGCGGCAAATCGCTCATCTGTTGGACGTCGTCTACGAGGTTGACATAGAGTTGCCGGGAAATTTGGCGAGCCCGAAACGCAGGCTCGCCAAGTGTTGCGAGAAGTGCAATGAGCTCCGCCTCTGAACATGCGAGTAAATCTACAACAGATACAGTCATGGGTACCTTGTACTAACGACGCCGGCGAGTGCGTACCGGCACGGGGCGAGCATGTGGGCGGGGCTGAGTGAGGGCACGGATACCAATAATCGCAAGTGCGATGCCGGTGAAAGCCACAAATGCAGTGAACATGCAGACCTCCGTTTCAATACTCTTTTTGATTGTACCATAGGAGTCTGAAGCACAGATGAGTGTTAGGCAGGCGTGCGCGTCACCGCATTGCGACTCATCAAGGCGGGGATGAGTGCTACGAGCGTGATACACGCTGCCACTGCTAGCGTCGTTTGGAAGCCGTCGGCCAATACAGCTGTGGGAGCCTTGGTGATGTCCGCAAACGCATGTCCCGCACCTGCGGCCACTTGGGCACTCCAAATGGCGCCTGCTAGCGTGACTCCGCTAATTTGACCAATGGTGCGCATGACCGACAAGATGCCATTCGCAACCCCACCTTGCTCGCGTGGCAAAGCCCCCATGACGCTACTCGTGTTGGGTGACTGAAAGATGCCGAAACCCGTGCCGATGAATATCACACGCCATACGATGTCAAGTACGTCGGATTCGGTGGTGAGCCCACTGATGTTGTACAACCCGAATGCCAGACAGGCAATGCCAATTGGGGCAATCCAGCGTGGCCCAAATTGATCCGACAAACGCCCGCTAATTGACGACATCACCGAAATCGCAATCGGCGAAATGACCATCATTAAGCCGGTTTTTTGTGGACTAAACGCTAAGACGCTTTGCATGAAAAATGGCAAAAGGATGAAGTTGAATTGTATGCCCGCCGAAACAATCATGCCCGCAAGGAGCCCGAGACTGAATTGGGGAATGCGAAACGAATCCATGGCAATCATCGGTGCCGTGGTGCGCCGTTCCCACCAAATAAAAAAGCCGAACCCGATGACTCCACTCACAAATAAGGCTTGTACCCACGGCACCGTGAAGCCGATATGTTGCCCCTCGGTCAACGCAAACAAGATGGCCACGAGTGCGGCCCCAAGGCTGAATGCGCCCACAAAGTCGAACCGTTGCTCGCTCCGCTTGTTGTCGTTGCTCAGCGCGCGCAACGAAAGCAACAAGGCGATAATGCCAATTGGAATATTGACATAAAAAATCGCCCGCCAGCCGAGTGTCCCAATCAACAAGCCACCGAGGACCGGGCCAATCGCCAAACCGGTGGCAATGATGGTGCCGTTGTAGCCGATGGCGCGCCCGCGTTCACTCGCGGGGAACGCCTGCACCAACAGTGCGATCCCCATGCTTTGAATCATGGCGGCTCCAATAGCCTGCAACAAACGAAAGGCGATGAGCGACGGGATGTTCCATGCTGAACCACACAAAGTCGAAGCAACCGTAAAAATGACGAAACCGATGAGGTAGACTCGTCGGCGTCCAATCATGTCGCCGAGGCGGCCCATGCTTGGCAACAAACACACAATGCCAAGTAAATACGCAAGCACCACCCATTCCACTTGTCCCAAGCTGGTGCCAAAGGTGTGTTGAATCGTGTTGAGGGCAATATTGATAATTGAGCCATTGACGGTCGACATAAACGTGCCACTGCCGACTGCCACCAAGGCCCACCATTTGCGTGAACTCTCTGCGTTCGTTTGCATGAATCTTCCTGACTATTTGGCTACGGTCTGTGCCATGCGGAGGCGCCACAGTGCGGGGATGAGGCCAATGGCGCAGATGATGGCGCCCACAATCATCGTGTTACTGTAGCCTTGATGCAAAATGGCCGTTGGTGCTTCCGCGATGATTTCGTAGGGGCGCCCAGCCAACGAATTGACTTGCCAGGTCCATACAAACGCACCCACAGTAATACCGCTGATTTGTCCCATGGTGCGCACCACCGACAAGATGCCGTTGGCAATGCCACCGCGCTCTTTGGGCAGACTCCCCATGATGCTACTGTTCATGGGCGTAAAAAAGAGGGTAATCCCCACTGCAATACAGGCCACGCGCACCGCAACGTCCCACACCGAGGGCTGTGCACTGAGACCGCTCATCAGAATCAGGCCACACGTCCAAACGGCAATCCCAATCGGCGCAATCCAGTTGGGACCGTAGCGATCCGAGAGTCGCCCACTTATGCTCGAAAGGAAAAACGTGATGATGGGCACCACGATGATGGCCATGCTGGTGGTGCGTGCATCGTATTTGGCCACCGTCTGCAAAAAAATCGGCAACAACACGTAGTTGAATTGTTGTGGCAGCGTGATGAGGAACGTTTGTAGGAGCCCAAGTGAAAATTCGCGGGTTTTGAAAAAACTCATGTCGATCATCGGGGCCGGCGTGCGTAGCTCCCACCAAACGAATACCGCAAAACCGATGAGTCCAGCCCCAAACAACAAGGGAATCCACGGTACCGTGAAGCCGACGTGTTGCCCTTCGGTCAGTGCGTACAGCACGGCCACCAGTGCAGCACCGAGGGTTAGTGCGCCCACATAGTCGAAGCGTTGCTGACTGCGCTGAGTGTCGTTTTGTAGCGCACGTATGGCAATGATGATGGCGATAATGCCGAAGGGAATGTTCACGGTGAAAATCGACCGCCAATCCCACTGTGACAACAACAATCCACCGATGACCGGCCCCGATGCCACCCCAGCCGAGATAATGGTGGCGTTGTAGCCGATTGCTTGGCCACGTTCTGTGCTGGGGAAGGCCTGCACGAGCAATGCGATGCCCATGCTTTGAATCATCGCAGCACCGATGGCTTGAACAAGTCGGAAAAAGATGAGCGAATTGATGCTCCATGCCAACCCACACAAAGCCGATGCAATGGTGAAAATGGTCAAACCGATGATGTAGACGCGTCGGCGCCCAATCATGTCGCCGAGGCGTCCCATGCTAGGCAACAAACACACGATGCCCAATAAATACGCTAAAACGACCCACTCCACTTGACCGAGGCTGGCGCCGAAATTTGACTGAATGGTGGTCAAGGCAATATTCACGATGGATCCATCCACGGTCGACATGAAGGTGCCACCGCCGACAGCTGCGAGGGCCAACCACTTTTGCGGACGCTCCGCAGTAGTGAATGCAGGGCTTGAGTTCATGGTGTCATCGTTCTCCTTTGTGTGTGACTATGCCGGTACCCCATTGTACAACTACACACGGTGCGTAGAAACACGCACTCCCCCCTATTTTTGGGGGGAGTGATGGGTGATGCGAGGTGCGGTTATTTTTTGTAGCCCAGCCAGCGGAGCGCATTTGGGTCATCGCGCCAGTTGCTCCGTGGTTTCACCCACAGTTCAAGGTAGACTTTTTGACCGAGTTGTGCTTCGATGGCGGGGCGGGCTTCACTGCCGATACGGCGGAGCATGCTCCCGCCTTTGCCGATGAGAATCGCCTTTTGCGACTCTTTTTCCACTGAAATAGTCATGCGCATGTAGAGGGTGCGTGGGCGTTGTTCCCATTCTTCGACCTCGACTGCGATGCCATAGGGGATTTCGTCGCCAATCAGGTACATGATGCGCTCACGGACGAGCTCGGCGCAGAGGCTACGCTCTTGTTGATCGGTGACTTGTTCGGCCGCATAAAACGCCGGCCCTGCTGGGAGACGACGGCTGATTTCGTCGATGAAAGCCGCTACGCCGTCGCCGTGGAGCGCCGAGATGGCGATTTCCATGTCCCACGGTGCGAGGGTCCGAAACGCCTCAAGGCAGGCGCTCGCATGCGGGTTGGGGCGGTCGATTTTGTTGAGCACGAGAATCTTGGGCGAGCGGCTCCGGCGAATCATGCTGGCAATCTGCGTGTCGAGTTCGTTGGGCATGTGAGCGATATCGACCACCATGCAGATGATGTCGGCATCGGGCACGCTTTGGCGTGCTTGTTGCACCATGTAGGTGCCCAATCGGTTGCGGGGTCGGTGGATGCCAGGGGTGTCCACGAAGACAATTTGCACGTGGTCACGCGTCAAAATACCACGAATCGCGCTCCGCGTAGTCTGTGGTTTGGGCGAGGTAATCGCCACTTTCTGACCAACCACCGCATTCAGCAGGGTTGATTTGCCCACATTGGGGCGTCCCAAAATAGCCACAATGCCCGCATGTGTCACGTCGGGGAGCAAAATGCCGGCGTCGCTGGGGGGTAATGCCGGAGCCACGTCGTGAGCGGGATCATCGATGGCCACCATGAACGCGGTGAGGGGCAGGTAGCGCTCTGGAATGCTGGCGTGGTCGACGTCTGCGACATCACAGCCTAGCATGTTGCCTTGTGCGTTGAGGTCGATGATGGCTGGCTCTGCGAGCGGGACAACGGTGGCAAACGGCGCACATTGGATGCGCAAGCGCCCTTGTTCGACGTCCCATGCGCATTCTGCATGGAGGGTGGCCAAGCCGACGAGTTGATGGAGTTGGTCGAATTCACTGAGGTCGAGTTCACACCCGACCACGTGTTGGTGTGCGTCGAGCAAGAGTGCGACCGGACATTCGATTTCGTCCTGGCTGTCGCCTTCTTCGAGCTCCACAAAGTACCAGTAGAGCGTGCCCTGCTCATTGTCATAACTTACCTGTATGGCCATGCCCATCCTCTGCATTTAACGATTCGGAGCCACGCAATCTCCGGCTGGAGCATTGACGTCGACCCGTTCAAATCCGGCGAATTCAAACAAGCGCCGGACGTTGCTTTCAGCGTTATCGGCGGCTACGTACATAATACCCAACTCACACGCTTTGCGCAGGGTGAGTTCTTCGGCGAGCAGGCGCACTTCTGATTCGAGTTCTTTTTGTGGGCGGGCCAACAACTTGGTGGTGCGTTGCTCAACGTACGACAGTTTGTTGTTGATGGCCACATGAAAAACTTCGCTGGGTGGCAAGTTGATGCGGATGCCTTTGCCGTCCGGATCAATGAGAAAATCATCTTCTTGGAGTTTGCTCAGGTCGACACCCGCTTCAACATCCGCATAAATGACCATGGTAATGCTGTCACGGGTCAGTTCTTGCACGTCCAAGCCAAACCCTTTGATCATGCTGTCGATGGTGTTGACAAGCTGTTGCGTATTGGGGTCGCTCGACGTGACTGCGCGCTCGAGGCGATCGTCGTAGGTGTTGGTCACCGTAATAAGGCGATTCAAGTTTTGGGTGCGGCGCAACAAGACGCCCCGGTCGATGACGATTGGCGTCGGGGTGACCACCACCGTAATCACATTCGTAGTAGGAGCGGGGCCCGTCACGGTCGTTGCGACCGGCTCGGCGGGCGTGAGTTGCCCCACAAACAGCCCAACCGCCGGCAGGATGCTCCCCAAGTTGGTGCTGACGAGCGCAAGCACGGTCACTAGGCCGAGGAGCCCCACCAACCAAACAGTGCACCCGTTGCCGAAGGCCGTTGCTTCGTGGCGCTCTGGCGCTCGTGCTCCCGGGAATTCGTCGTCGTAGTCGTGTTCGATGCGCTGGACGGTGATGCTCGGTGGCGGCGGGAGTTCGCCGGGGCGCGTGGTGCCACGGCGTGGCGGCGGTTGGTCAGGTGGACGCTGCATGATCATCTCCTGCCGGTTTGTGAGCAATATGGAGCGCCACTGCGCCAGGTGGCAAGAGCCGGTATTCCACCGCACTCCAGCCCGTATCACGGAGCATCTGTGCGAGCACCGGTGGATCCGGGAAGTGGCGCGATGATTCGGGCAAGTAGCGGTACGCCACTGCGTCGGCGCCGAGTCGATCCGCAATCCAAGGAACCACGTGCTCGAAGTAGATGCGGTGGCCCCAGCGTACGATGCGCCAGCGTGGTCGCGCCACTTCCAAGACGGCAAATCGGCCACCTGGCTTGGTCACACGCCATACTTCACGGAAGGTGGTCGGGATGTCGCTCACGTTGCGGATGACGAATCCGGCCGTCACCGCATCGAAACTCTGGTCGGCGAATGGCAGTGTTTGCGCATCAGCGCCCACAAAAAAAGCCCGCTCGTCGAGGCGATGCAGACCTGCCTGCATCATCGGTGCCACGAAGTCGGCGCCGACCACGAGGCTGTGTGGTGCGGCTTGGCGGAGCTGGGGTACGAACGGCCCAGTGCCCGTGCCCAAATCGAGAATGTGGCTGTCGGTGTGTCTCACGACCTGCCGTACGACCGCTTGGCGCCACCACGCATCGAGCCCAAACGTCATGATGATGTTCATGCGGTCGTAGCCGTCCGCAATCCGGGTGAACATGCGCGCTACGAACGTGGCTTTTTCAGAGGGTGGTGGCAATACCGACATGGTCAAACGTCTCCTGCCGTGGTGCGGCTACGAGTGGTTGCGTTCAAAAATAATGCGCAGTCCGTCGAGGGTCAAATTGGGCTCGACCGCAGTAATATACGAAGTTTCTTTGGCGATGACATCGGCGAGTCCGCCCGTGACAACGACCGGGCACTTGTCTCCGAGTTCTTCGTGCATGCGTGACACGATGCCCTCGACGAGCCCCGTGTAGCCGATGATGACGCCTGCCTGCATGTGGTGCATCGTGTTGCGCGCAATGACGCTGGGCGGGCGCACCAACTCTACCTGGTAGAGCCGCGCCGCGAGAGAAAACAGCGCGTCCGAGGAAATACCCAATCCAGGTGCAATACAGCCGCCCACGTACACGTTGTCGACGACGACGTCAAACGTGGTGGCGGTGCCAAAGGCAATGGCGATGACCGGACTGCCGTATTTGACGGTGGCGGCCAGTGAGTTCGCAATACGGTCCGATCCCATCTCGTCGGGTGTTTCGACGTCGTAGCTCAATCCACACGGAGTTCGTGGCCCTACCATGAGCGGCGTGATGCCGAGGTAGCGCTGACAAATGTGCATGAACTGCGTGGTTAGCGGCGGCACGACGCACGAAATCACGCACCCGTGGATGGCCGAGACTTCGATGCTCGCAAGGTCGAACAAGTTGCGGATGAGGACCGCATATTCATCAGCGAGTTTGTGGCGCTCCGTCAGGACGCGCCAATGGGCCACAATGGTGTTGCCCGCAAACACGCCGATTTTGATGTTGGTGTTGCCAATGTCTATTGCAAGGAGCATTGGGGCTGCTTTCTTTCAGGTGCTCTGCTTGTGCATTCGAAACGCTGCTATTGTACCACCAACCCACGCATGATGCAGAAGCGGGCATTGTTCTGTGTCTTAAATGGGGTATGATAGAGAAAGTATTGGAGGGATGGCACAACACAACACGCGTGGAGAATGGAGATCATGCAAATTTATCCGCCGGATGATCCGTTTGTTTTTCAATTCATGCTGGGCAGTATCCCCATTGCCCTGCGTTGGTACGGCTTTTTGATTGTGGGTGGGGCCATGATTGCCGCCCAATGGGCTGCCAATCGTGCCGCACGTCGTGGCATTGACCCAGAGCACATCTGGAATTTGACCGTGTTGGGCATGTTCATGGGTATCGCAGGCGCACGCATCTACTACGTGGCCTTTGAGTGGCCTCGTTTCGAGGGGCGAAGTTGGCTTGAAATCATCAATCCGGCCACGGGTGGCCTCGCCATTCACGGTGCCATCATCGGCGCGATTTTGGCGGCCCTCATCTACACACGGCGCTACTTCTTGAATGTGTGGGACATTCTCGACATCACCATGCCCACCTTCATGCTTGCGCAGGCCATCGGACGCTGGGGCAATTTCTTCAATCAAGAGGCCTACGGCCGCCCCACCGATCTCGGTTTCGGCGTGGTTATCGACGCGCCCTACCGCATCCCGCCCTACAACGACCTCGACAAATATCCGCTATCCACGCTGTTTCACCCCACCTTCCTCTATGAATCGTTGTGGAACCTAGCGGGCGTCGGTTTGTTGGTGCTGATTGAGCGCCGTTTCCGCGATGTGCTCCGACGCGGCGACATGCTGTTGTTTTATTTCATCGTCTATGGGTTGGGACGACTGTGGGTTGAAGGTCTGCGCACTGACAGTCTGTGCACCGATCTCATCGGCGGTGAATGTGCCAACGCGTTGCGGGTGGCTCAGCTGGCCAGCATCGCCTTGATTGCAGTAGGGCTCATCGGGTTGTGGTGGAACCACCAACGGGAGCAGACGTTGGACGAACTCCCCGTCAACGACGAAGTCAAACCGCTCTACGACGATACGCCGGCCATCCCCACGATGCCCATTCAGCCGCCTGCCAGCACGGGTGACGCTGAGCGTGACGAGTCAGGGCGTCCCTCAGCATAACCTCCACCATGAAGTGGGTGTGTCGGTGAATCTCGATCAAAAACTCGACATTTTGGTGCCGGCGGCGACCTACGATGCCTGCGATACGCACGCGGTATCGGGTCGCCGTTACACCTCCAAACGTGCTACGTGGCGTGACACGCCCATCGGCAGTGAGACGCTGGCGGACGGCAAACGGCGTCCGGTGGTACAACTCCTCCAGAGCGCGGAGTGCGTTTTCAACTGCCCGTACTGTCCCCTGCGTGCTGATCGCGACATTCCGCGCGCCACCTTGAACGCCGAGGAGGTGGCCGCTGCGGCTGCTCCGCAACTCAAGCACCACGATGCTGGGTTGTTGTTGTCGAGTGCGGTGGTTGGATCTCCCGATCAGGCGGCTTCGGCGTTGGTGGATGGTGCGCATATTCTGCGTACACGCCATCAATTTGCGGGGTATGTGCACCTCAAATTACCGCCTGGCGTGTCGCATGCGGTCATCGAAGCCGCAGCGCGCGTGGCCGATCGCCTCAGTCTCAACATGGAAGTGCCTAGTGCCGCCCATCAAGAACGTCTCGATGCGAGCCGTGATTGGCGCAAAGACGTGGTGGCTCGGCTTGCTTGGATGCGTGATTTCCGGCAGGCTGGTCTGCTCAAAGCGGGCATCGCCACACAATTCGTGGTCGGAGCAGCCGGCGAAAGCGACCGTGACCTCGTGTTGGCCACGCAGTGGCTCCACCAAGAATTAGCCGTGAGCCGTGTCTACTACGCCGCCTTTCAACCGATTGTAGACACGCCGCTGGCTGGTCTGGCGCGCACTCCAGCGGTGCGTGGCCAACGCCTGCTCCAGGCCGATTGGCTCCTGCGGCATTACCACTTTCGCGCCGAAGAATTAGCGTTCGATGCCGGGCACAACTTCGTACTCGCACACGACCCCAAGTTGGCGTGGGCCCTCCAGCACCCCGAGCGCTTCCCCGTTGAAATCAACACGGCCAGCTATGAGGGGTTGTTGCGTGTCCCCGGACTCGGGCCACTCAGCGCCAAGCGCATCATGCGTTTGCGGGTACTCGGTCGTCTGCGTGAGCCGTCCCACATTGCAGTATTGGGGGCGGCAGCCACGAGAATTGTTGATTTTGTGACCTTTGATGGGCGGTTTTTTGGTACTGGTGCGAGCTATAAAAAAGCCCGTCGTGATGCGCTAAACCCCATTGCAGAGCAGTTGAAAATGTGGTGACTTGGTGGGTGCTTGTCAGCACCGCTTCACCGATTTCTTAACCCAATCAGAGCCTTCTCACCGTATAATAGAAGCAATGGACCACTGTGGAGAGGGACTCTCATGGGTTTTCGTGTGCAAGCGCCCTATCAACCGACCGGTGATCAACCCAAAGCCATTGCACAACTGGTGCAAGGAGCGCAACGTGGCATGCGCTACCAGACGCTCCTCGGTGCCACTGGGACCGGCAAAACGGCGGTGATGAGCTGGGTCTTTGAGCAACTCGAGCGTCCAGCATTGGTGCTGGCACACAACAAAACACTCGTTTCGCAACTCTATGCCGAGTTCCGCGAGTTGTTGCCGGATGCGGCCGTGGAAATGTTTATTTCGTACTACGATTCGTATACGCCGGAAGCCTATGTGCCCAGCAAAGACCTGTATATTGAAAAAGAAGCCTCCATCAACGAAGAAATCGACCGGTTGCGCCATGCGGCCACGCAAGCGTTGCTCACCCGGCGCGACGTGCTCATCGTGGCCTCCGTATCGTGTATTTATGGGCTTGGTAGTCCGCAAGACTACGGACAAGTCATGGTGCCCATTGCGGTCGGAGAGGTGCGCAACCGCGATAAATTGCTCCGTCAGCTCCTTGATTTGCAGTTTGCGCGCAACGACGTCGATTTCCACCGTGGCACGTTCCGTGTTCGTGGTGATACGCTTGACGTCTTCCCGGCCAATGCAGAAATCGCAGTGCGCATTGAGTTGTGGGGCGACGAAGTCGAACGCATCAGCACCTTTGACCCCTTGACCGGTGAGGTGTTTGGCGCACAAGAGCGTGTCGAGATTTATCCAGCCAAGCACTTTGTGGCGACCACCGAAAAGTTGCAGTTGGCCATCGGCGACATCCAAGATGAGCTCGCGGCTCAGCTCCAAACGCTCGAATCCACCGGCAAAATGCTCGAAGCAGCCCGCCTCAAACAACGCACCATGTACGACATCGAGATGCTCAGTGAAATGGGGTATTGTTCGGGCATCGAAAACTACTCGCGTCACATGGACCGGCGCTTGCCCGGACAGACGCCGTGGACATTGCTCGACTACTTCCCCGATGATTTCGTCATTTTTGTCGACGAGTCGCATATTTCGTTGCCACAAGTGCGTGGCATGTACTCGGGTGACCGCTCGCGCAAAGAAACCCTGGTCAATTACGGGTTCCGACTGCCGTCGGCGCTCGACAATCGTCCGCTCAACATCCAAGAATTCGACCAACACATCCGCCAAGCCATCTACGTATCGGCCACGCCGGGTCCGCTCGAGCTCCAGCAATCGGAGCAGGTGGTCGAGCAGATTATTCGACCGACCGGCTTGCTCGATCCCGTCATCGTGGTGCGCCCCACCAAGGGTCAAGTCGATGATTTGATTGGGGAGGTTCGTCAGCGGGTCGATCGCGGTCATCGTTGTTTGGTGACCACGTTGACCAAGCGCATGGCCGAAGATTTGGCCGATTACTTGCGTGAATCGGGCATCCGCACACACTACCTGCACGCTGACATCGACGTGATTGAGCGCATTGAAATCCTGCGTGATTTGCGACTCGGTGTGTACGATGTGGTGGTGGGCATCAACTTGTTGCGCGAAGGTCTCGATTTGCCCGAAGTCTCGTTGGTGGCGATTTTGGATGCGGACAAAGAAGGCTACCTGCGCTCGGCATCATCGCTCATCCAGATTATCGGCCGGGCTGCGCGCCACGTAGAAGGCACCGTGCTGATGTATGCGGACCGCATGACGGCCTCCATGGATGCGGCCATCAAAGAAACCAACCGCCGTCGTGCTCTGCAAGAGGCGCACAATCAGGCTCACAACATTGTGCCGGTGGGCATCAACAAGAGCGTACGCGACTTGAGCGATCGCTTGCGCAAGGCGGCCGAAGAGCAAGGCGTGTATGCGGCCAAAGGCCAAGAGCAGGCGGTGGCGTTGCCGGCCAGCCGTGAGGCGTTGACCACGCTCATCAAGGACCTCGAAAAGCAGATGAAAGCGGCTTCGCGTGACCTTGAGTTCGAGAAAGCGGCGGCGCTCCGTGACCAGATTCTCGACATCCGGCGCACACTGGCACTCGAAGAAGAGTTGGCTCCGGCCCCCGCTCCCGCACGCCGATCCGCACGTCGCACCAAATGAGCATCTGAGAGGGCAACAACCGCGTCATGGCAGTACAGGTATGGATTGGTGAAAAACCAGAGAATCACAACGAGCGCCGAGCGCTGACGCAACTGGCGACGAGCTTGGCGCGCCTCGACGGCCTGTACATCATCATTGCCAATTTTTCGGTGGGCGGACGTACCATTGACTTGGTGGTGCTTAAGCGGGAGGGGTTCTTTGTTATCGAACTCAAGCACTGTGATGGTCTCGTCATCGGCGACGTCAATGGCCCGTGGTTTGTTGAAAACGCCAACAAAGAGCGCAAACGTATTAATCCAGGCCGCAAAAACCCCTACAACCAGGTGATTTCGTACTACTATGCGTTGACCAATTTTCTCAATGACCATAAATCGGCCATCGTGGGCCACCGCAGTGTGGAGACCCGCTCGGTGCGGCGCATAGTCGCCATTGCTCCGAGCCTGCACCCTGGCTCACAAATTAATACCGACTGGAAAGTGCAAGTGGTCGGCCTCGACGAGTTGCCCCTCTTTTTGTTTACGGAGCACTCGGCCGACATGCAGTGGCACGAAGACGAACTGCAACGCATCCCGCCCCTGCTCAACTGCGTGCGTTGGGACGAAATTGAGTCCCTCGTGCTCGCTGATCAGCCGCCACCCCTAGTGGCACCGGTCGCACCGGCGCGTCCGATTACCACGCAATTGCTCCGCACCTGGACGGGGCAGGCCCTCATTGGTGTCAGTGTCTTGTTGCTGGCGGTGGCGCTGTTGTTTGTGCTGAGTACCCGGGGCACCCAACTGGTCACCCTGCCTGCCATGAATGCCACCACCTTGCCAGCGGCAGCCATCCCGCAGCCGAGTGCTACCACGTCGCAGTGTCTCTGGCAAGATGCGCAGACCGTGGTGCGCGTGCGCCAGCGCGACGGCAGTTGGCAGAGCGGCCAGATCGGCGAACAAGCCGACATGCTGTTGACGCTCCATCAAGTGAGCGCGTGCAACGGTGAAATTCGCATCGACATCAGTCTCAACAACAACACGCCCAATCTCATGGTCGAATTGCCACTCGACAATGCTCACGTCAGCATCCGCGACACGTTGGGGACTATTTACGCCATCGACGAAACGCGTTCCCGTCCCGCCGTGCTGCGGGTTGAGCCACAGACCACGGTGCCAGCCACGGTGGTGGTCGATCGCGGCGTGCTCCCCAATGCGGCCACGTTGCTGATTTCATTGAAAAACACCAACTTCGGCGATGCCACCTGGGTGGTGGCCCTCGATCAACAGTAGTCCGCACATTCATCACCCACTGAGTTGAGCGTAGACCCACTGCAACCATCCTTGGACGGTCTGCATGCGCCGCCGTATGGTGGTTTCGTTGTATTCAGAGAGGGCAGGGTGGTGGTGCGCCATGTCGTATATCGTTGCGCCGGTGGGTACTGCACGGTGTTGGAGCATCCATCGTGCTGCGGTGTAGAACACCGGGCAGGCAAATATCGCTGCAATGTGGTCGCGCTGTTGGAGGTGCCACGGTCGTTTCATGATGCGCTCTCCCGTGGCGCTGATTTGATACCGCCCGTGGGCATCTTTGCTGATGAATCCGAGGTACTGCCCCGCGTTCGCATAATAATCACTTTGGCGCTCGACGTACTGCAAAAAGTCGGTGATGTCGTCCGCATGCATGCCGGCCGGCTTCTGGACGAGGGTCTCGAGTAAGCGGATAATTTTGTCGAAATCATCCGCCTGGGGAAACGGGATGCGCTTGGGGTCTTTGTGGGTGTGTGCGTATGTGGGGATGGCCGCTTCATGCGTGTGTGCGTAGATCTGCTCGAGATCGTGCCAGCCGAGTTGGTGCGTGTTCAGACGAAAGGCATGCTGGCGGAGCATGTCGAGCGAATTATAGCGATGTGGGTCTGAGAATGTGTATACGGCCACATGAAACGTGTAATTGGTGTAAATGATGGTCACCGGGTAAATCGGTTTTTGGGTGCGTGCCTGCAGAGTGCGGTATGGGTAGTAGAGTTGGCGCACGTTGATGTCGCGGATATGCCGGTTTTTGGCTTCACATAAAAAAACTGCCTCATTGGTCTCGTAGACCGCATCAATCTCGATTTGTGCATTGTGGACTGCCACCGTGTGCGGAGGCTGGTCGGCTCGGCTATGCGCAATCATAAACTCAAAATTCCCAGACCCCATGCGACCTACCTGGACAGACGATGGATGAGGATGACCACACACGTCGTGCATGCCACCGCTGTGATAGAGCACCGACAACGCTTGTTGTTCGCCCGTGATTTGCGTGGCGTCGAGCGTGTCTAGCATGGGCACAGGGAGTGATTTGGGCGTTTGGAATTGTGCCATGTACTCCAGCTCGTGAAAGGTGCGAAAGGGACCGATGACATATTCCACGCGACTGAGTGGCAGAATGCTGAGTTGGTGCGCCCGAAAAATGGCCGGTAGCGCGTTGTACTCGTCGAATTTGGCCATCAGGCGCGGTTCGCGCACGGTTTTGATGGTGTCAGCACGAATCCGGTAGCTGCCGTGGCGGGCCACTTCGGCGGGAATATGATGGCGCTCAAACAGTATCTGCCACGCTTTTTCGTTCTGAGAATCGGCCATCGCACCCCCTTTCACCAATTCCACACGAGCACTTCGTTGACGGCACCACGGGCATCGCTCTTGGAATTGATGAAGCGGCTGGCCGCAATAGTTTGTTGGGCGTAGCCCGCATACAACGACCGGATGAGCGTGGTGTCCGCGTTGCTCAGCACGCAGTAGACCCCACGGCGGCTGAGCGCGGTAAATGCCTCGGCCAGCGCAATTTGTTCTGGGGCACCGAAGCGATCGGCCTGATAACTCGTGAAACTGGTGTTTTGTTCGCTGTGGTAGGGTGGGTCGAAATACACGATGTCGCCCGGTTGCGCATCCGCAATGGCGTGCGTGTAATCTCCGTGCCGAATGTCAATTGCTGGGTTTTGTGTCAAGTAGGCGTGGATGCTCCGTAGCCCGACTTCGTCACAAATGAGTGGCTTGTGGTTGCGGCCGATGGGGACGTTGAAAAACCCCTGTCGATTGACCCGGTATAGCCCGTTGTAACAACTTTTGTTCAGGTAAATGAGGCGCGCCGCACGTACCACTGCCGAAACACGCGTGTAGTCGTGTTGCCGGTCTTGGGCGCGTATCTGGTAGTAGTACGCTGGCGCATGCTGTGCTTCGTGGACGCGTAATGCGCTGATGAGCGTGTCAATGTCGTCACGGATACACGTGTACGCCTCGATGAGCAATGCGTTGGTGTCGCAGAGAATCGCCCGTACTGGGCGGAGATCGAAAAAGACCGCCCCAGCCCCCACAAAGGGTTCTATGTAGTTGAGTTGAGTTGAGTTGAGTTGAGTTGAGTTGAGTTGAGTTGAGTTGAGTTGAGTTGAGTTGAGTTGAGTTGAGTTGAGTTGAGTTGAGTTGAGTTGAGTTGAGTTGAGTTGAGTTGAGT
>Ga0172372_10001745_pt1 | contig 33453 bp, 24 predicted proteins | sample LakKiv5m_2_FD_114544 | JGI IMG/M metagenome (GOLD analysis project Ga0172372, IMG submission 114544) | Freshwater microbial communities from Kabuno Bay, South-Kivu, Congo - kab_092012_9.5m | ecosystem: Environmental > Aquatic > Freshwater > Lake | place: Democratic Republic of the Congo... | reverse complement strand
TCGCTGTCGAGGCGCGCTTCGAAGGCGGGCTCGAGGCCGCCGAGGCCGCGCTCTCGTGCGATGCGCAGGCAGCCGCGGGCGGCGTCGTCGGTGGTCATGTCGCGGAAGATCGGTGCGCCCGTGGTGGGATCCAGGCGATGGTCCTCGGCACGATCACGAGCGTAGGCGAGCTCGAAGGCGCGCAGGTAGGCGTCGCGTGCACGCGCGAGGAGCGCGTGGGTGAGCAGGCGGCGCGCGGCGGCGCGGCGAAGCTCCTCGGCGCTCGAGCGCGCGGTCCAGAGCTGGCGCAGGGCCTTCGGGAACTCCGCAGGGGCTTTCAGCGCCGCCTCGGCCTCGGGACCGCGCTCGGGATCGGCGAGAGCGTGGATGTGCGCACAGATCGCGACCGAGTCCTCGGCCGAGGGCTCGCTCCAGCCGAGCGAGGCCGGCACGTCGAGCTCGAGGTCGGGGATGAGCTCGGCGCCGCTCTCGAGCAGGTTGGCGAAGCCGAGCAGGAACTCGGGGCGCTCGACGAGCGGTGCCTGCAGCGCGAGGTAGTCGGAGAGCGCGGCGGCGAGGTGCGGCGCGCGCTGCTCGGGCTTCAGCAGGCGCTGGTAGCGTTCCTCGAGCGCCAGCACGTGCTCGCGCTGTCGGTAGTCCTCGGCCAGGTCTCTCGCGAAGACTCCGGGCTCGTTGACCTTCTCGAACACACCCTGCGCGCCCACGAAGGCGAGGCCGTACTGGAAGGCCCAGGCGTGCACGCGGGCGCGCGCGAAGCGCACCTCGTGGTCGTCGGGGTGTTCGCCGAGGTGTCTATCGAGGTTCGGCAGGAGGCGCTCGATCGGCCAGTGCGTCGGCCCCAGGAACCAGGGCGCGGGCGGAGCCGCGGCGAGGAGCGGCGCGGCAATCAGGGCGAGGGCGAGCGTCCTCATTGCTGGGCGGAGGAATTGGCGGGGGACAGGACCCAGTCGTAGGTCGGGAGCACGCGGCCGCTGGCAAGTTCTGCGCCAGCCGGGTTGCCGAGCGAGGGGCCGATGCGCTCGGTGGCCTCGGTCGCGAGCGCCACGAGGCCGAGCTCCTCGACCGGCACGACCTCGCCCGGGTCGGAGACGCCGTCCGTGTCGCGGTCGAACCACACGGCGAGGCCGGCGAGCTCTTGATTGCGCAGCTCGCCGTCGCGGTCGTCGTCGAGCGCGTCGAGCACGCGGTAGCCGTCGGCGAAGAAGAGCCAGGCGCTGGCCGAGCCGAAGAGTTGCAGGCCGCTCGTGATCTCGCCGCGCCGCTCGGGATCCCACACGAGCCAGCCCGCGTCGGGCGCGAGCCAGGGCCAGAGCTCGTCGATGGCATCGCCGTCGAGGTCGAAGGGCACCGTCAGATTCGGCGTCGTGAGCTCGTCGAGCGACGGGCAACCCTCGCGCAGGCTGAGGAGGAGAGGGGTGATCGGGCCGGGGCGGACCTTCTGGTTCAAGGTTTGGAGGCGCAACTCGGCCTCCTCGATCTGCCTTGCCTCTTCCTCGCGCGCCCCCCGCGCCAGAACGAGCCTGCGGTAGTTCTCGAGCGCTTCGGGAACGATGCGTTCCCACGTCGGGGCGTCGCTTGTGACGATCGCACTCTGCCGTCCCTCCTGCGCGGCGGCGAGCTCGAACGCGCGCCAGTACTCGGAGATAGCCTGCTCCCGGCAGGCACGTTCGAGCAGGAACTCGAGGGAAGGGGCGCGCGCGGGATCACCGCGCCGCAGTTCCGCCTGCAGGAACGGCGCCGCGAGTTCGAGCCGTTCCTCCAGTGATCGGCGCGCGGCCGCGACAGCCACAGAGTTCGTGGAGCCAAGGGCCGCGATCTGCGATTCGAGCTCGACGCGCTCTTCCGGGCTCGGTGCCCTGGCAGGGAAGAGCCATTCGCCGGTGTCGATCTGGACCGCGAACTCGACCCCGGCTTCGAGCAACACGGCAAGCGACAGATGGTGGACCGGGGCCTCGGCGAGATCTATCGCCCTTCGCAAGTGGTGGAGGCCACCCTTCAGGAGTTCGAGCTTCAGCGCGGCGGTCGGGGGCGGCATGAGCGGTGTTCCTGGGCGGTTCGCGGGCCACTGTCGCGGCGCCACCACGAGCTCCCCGTGCTCCATCACGTCGAGAGACGTTCGCTCCTGAGAGAGCGCGTAGGCGTACGCGCGACCCAGGTTGAAGTGCGCGCTGACGTCGCCTTCGTCTTCCTTCAGCCTGGCCTCCAGGTTCTCGCGGATGCGCGTGAGCGGCCAGTCCGTCGGGCCGGCCCAGCGCGGCAGGGGACGCATCCAGTGTGTCAACAGGACGAGTACGAGAGCAGTCCGAAGCATGGCTCCCTCCACAGGGGCATCTAGTAGGAACCGGTGGGCATGTTACGGCCCGGCCTCGATCCGTAAGATCCCGGACTCCAGAGAACTCCCATGAACAGCTTCCAGAGCCACGGCACCCTCACGGTCGGCAAGTCCACGTACTCCATCGCGCGCCTGAAGGCGCTCGAGCAGCGCTTCGACCTCGCGAAGCTCCCGTACTCGATCAAGATCCTGCTCGAGAACCTGCTGCGGCGCGAGGACGGCGTCGTGGTGACGAAGGCCGAGATCGAGGCGGTCGCCGGCTGGAAGCCGCGCGCGGGTGAGCGCGAGATCCAGTTCATGCCGGGGCGCGTCCTGATGCAGGACTTCACCGGTGTCCCGGCGGTGGTCGACCTCGCCGCGATGCGCGACGCGATGAAGGCCGCCGGCGGCGATCCGAAGAAGATCAACCCGCTCGTGCCGGTCGAGCTCGTGATCGACCACTCGGTGCAGGTCGACGTGTTCGGCTCGAGCAGCGCCTTCGCGGAGAACGAGCGCCTCGAGTTCGAGCGCAATCAAGAGCGCTACCTCTTCCTGCGCTGGGGCCAGTCGGCCTTCGCGAACTTCAAGGTCGTGCCGCCGGGCACGGGCATCTGCCACCAGGTCAACCTCGAGTACCTGGCGCGCGGCGTGATGACGGGCGAGCAGGACGGGAAGACCTGGGCGTATCCCGACACGCTCGTCGGCACCGACTCGCACACGGTGATGATCAACGGCCTCGGCGTCCTGGGCTGGGGCGTCGGCGGCATCGAGGCCGAGGCGGCGATGCTCGGCCAGCCGGTGTCGATGCTGATCCCCGAGGTCGTGGGCATGCGGCTCACCGGCAAGCTGGCCGAGGGCGCGACCGCGACCGACCTCGTGCTGACGGTGACGCAGATGCTGCGCGCGCACGGAGTGGTGGGCAAGTTCGTCGAGTTCTACGGGCCGGGCATCTCGGCGCTGACGCTCGCCGACCGCGCGACGATCGCGAACATGGCGCCGGAGTACGGCGCGACGTGCGGGCTCTTCCCGGTGGACGAGGAGACGCTCGCCTACCTGCGCTTCACGGGCCGCAGCGAGGAGCAGGTGAAGCTCGTCGAGGCCTACATGAAGGAGCAGGGGCTCTTCCACACGGCTGCCTCACCCGAGGCGACGTACTCGGAGACGCTCGCGCTCGATCTCGGCACGGTCGAGCCGTCGCTCGCCGGACCGAAGCGCCCGCAGGACCGGCTCTCGCTCGCAGAGGTGAAGCCGAACTTCACGAAGACGCTCGAGGCCGACCGGAAGGCCGCTGCGGCGAAGGGTGGCGGCACGGCGACGCTCTCCGCGGTCGACGTGACCGTGCGCGGCAAGACGGCGACGCTCACGCACGGCTCGGTCGTGATCGCGGCGATCACGAGCTGCACGAACACCTCGAACCCGAGCGTCCTGATCGGTGCCGGCCTCGTGGCCAAGAAGGCCAACGCGCTCGGCCTCGCGCCGAAGGCCTACGTGAAGACGAGCCTCGCGCCGGGCTCGCAGGTCGTGACGGATTACCTGACGAAGTCGGGGCTCTTGGCGGAACTCGAGCAGATCGGCTTCCACGTCGTGGGCTACGGCTGCACGACCTGCATCGGCAACTCGGGCCCGCTGCCCGAGCCGGTGCAGAAGGGTATCGAGTCGGGTGATCTCAGCGTCGCCGCCGTGCTCTCCGGCAACCGCAACTTCGAGGGCCGCGTGCACGCGAACGTGAAGGCGAATTATCTGGCCTCGCCGCCGCTCGTGGTCGCCTACGCGCTCGCCGGGCGGGTCGACTTCGACCCCGCGACCGAGCCGCTCGGCATGGGCAAGAACGGCCAGCCCGTGTTCCTGCGCGACGTGTGGCCGACCTCGAAGGAGATCGACACCGCGCTGCGCGCCGCGCTGACGCCCGAGCAGTACCGCGCGCGCTACGCCGACGTCTACAAGGGCCCCGCGGCCTGGCAGGCGCTCAGCGTGCCGCAGGGCGCGACCTACGCCTGGGACGCGAAGTCGACCTACGTGAAGAATCCGCCCTACTTCACGGGCATGCCGAAGGAGCCGGCGGCGGTGAAGGACATCGCCGGCGCGCGCTGCCTCGCCGTGCTCGGTGACATGATCACGACCGACCACATCTCGCCCGCCGGCAACATCAAGAAGGATGCGCCGGCCGGGAAGCACCTCCAGGCAGCGGGCGTCGCGCAGGCCGACTTCAACCAGTACGGCGCGCGCCGCGGCAACCACGAGATCATGATGCGCGGCACGTTCGCCAACGTGCGCCTGAAGAACGAGCTCACGCCCGGCATCGAGGGCAGCTCGACGCTGCACTTCCCGGACGGCAAGCAGACCTCGATCTTCGACGCGGCGATGCAGTACGAGAAGGAGGGCGTCGCCACGGTCGTCTTGGCCGGCAAGGAGTACGGCGCCGGCTCGTCCCGCGACTGGGCCGCGAAGGGCCCGGCCCTCCTCGGCGTGCGCGCCGCCATCGCGCAGTCCTTCGAGCGCATCCACCGCTCGAACCTGGTCGGCATGGGCATCCTCCCGCTCGAGTTCCCGAAAGGCGAGAGCGCCCAGTCCCTCGGCCTCACCGGCCACGAGACCTTCGACATCGAGGTCGCCAAGCTCTACCGCGACCCCTTCGCCCCCGGCCGCACGGTCGAGGTCAAGGCCAAGCGCCCCGACGGCAAGACGATCACCTTCGCCGCCAAGGTCCGCATCGACACCCCCAACGAAGCCGAGTACTACCGCCACGGCGGCATCCTGAAGTACGTGCTGCGGCGGCTGTTGAAGGGGTAGGAGCGTGCGCACCCTCTGCTGGCAAGTCCAGCCGCGAAGAGCCCGAGGCTTGACCCTCGAGGTGGCGGCGAATTTCCTCGCTGGCCTGGGCGCAAGCAGCGACCGTGTCCGTGAAGTCTTCGTCCAGAAGGGGCCTCGCGGGAGGTGGGTCAACGTGAGCTTCCGTGGGCCAAGTCATGTCGAGCTCTGGGAGTTCCTCCGCGCACGTGCACTGAAGCACCGTCGTCTGGGGCCGCTCCTCGGGCGCTGTTCGATCGTCACGTGCCAGGGGCGGCAGGGCTGGGACGATTACCTCCTGCTGCACCACTTCGATCCCGCGGAGGTCCTGGATGGAACGGCTCGTGCCAGCAGGGTGGCTACCAGGAGGGGGCGTTTGTAGAGCTGCGGTGCGAGGGCCGTGCCCTGCATTCGAAGCGAGTCTTGGTCGGTTGAGGGCCTGGGGATAGCAGCCTGAAGGACCTGGCCGACGTGGAGCGGCTCGAGGGTGACGCGAAGGAGCCCTGAATGCGGGCCGGGTTGCCGTTCACAGGGTCTGAAGAGGCACGGCCTCGACCTCGTTGACGAGCGCTCGGCGCGTGTCGCCGGCGTGGACCACGAAACCTGGCGCGGTGCGTCTCGCGTGCTCGCGGCGGAAGAGCTCGATGCCGGTCGTCCATTCCGGGCGCGGGGTGGAGGAGAGCTTGACTTCGATGGGCATCAAGCGGCGTTCCCACTCGACGACGAGGTCGACCTCGGTGCCGGTGGCGGTGCGCCAGAAGTAGAGGCGCGGGTCGAGGCCGCGGTGCAGGTGGGCCTTGTAGATCTCGGCGATGACGGCGGTCTCGAGCAGCGCGCCACCGAGGGGGCCGGCGGAAGCGTGGGCGGGGTCCTTGAGGCCGGTGAGGTGGCACAGGAGGCCCGTGTCGGTGAAGTAGAGCTTGGGCGTCTTGACCAGGCGCTTCGTCGTGTTCGAGTGGTACGGGCGCAGGATCAGGATCTGGTGGGTGGCCTCGAGCACCGAGATCCAGCCCTTGACCGTGTTGACGGCGATGCCGAGGTCGCGCGCGAGCTCGCTCAGCTTCAGGAGCTGCGCGCTGCGCGCGGCGAGCGCCTGCAGGAAGGCGCGGAACTGCGTCAGGTCGGCGATGGCGCGCAGGCCGCGCACGTCGCGCTCGAGGTAGGTGTGGATGTAGCTCGAGAACCACAGCGAGAGGTCGCGCTCGGGCTCGGTGACGACCTCGGGGAAGCCGCCGCGCAGGATCGTGGGCCACAGGTCGAACGCGGGGCGCGCGCGCTTCCTCGTCGTGCCGTTCTCCCAGGGGAAGAGCGTGTCGGGCTGGCCTGCACTCTCGCGCAGCGTCAGCGGGAGCAGGTTCAGGATCGCCGCTCGTCCGGCCAGCGACTCGGTCACGCGCTCGGACAGCAAGAGGTTCTGCGAGCCTGTCAGGAGAAAGCGCCCGCGCGCGCGGCGGTCCTCGTCGATCGCTTCCTTCACGTAGGAGAGCAGCTCCGGTGCGTGCTGGACCTCGTCGAGGATCAGCGGCGTCCCCGCGTTACGCAGGAATCCGCGCGGGTCGTTCGCCGCGGTGAGGCGCACGTCCGGCGGCTCCAGCGAGACATAGCGATGGGACTTCCCGAAGAGGTGCCGTAGCAGCGTCGTCTTGCCGCTCTGGCGCGGCCCGGTCAGCACGACGGCAGGGAACTCGCGGGCGGCGCGTGCCAGGACGGGGGTCAGGGTACGTTCGAGGGTCACGGATAGAGCCTCTCGGCCGAAGACCTGTGCATTCTTGCAGGTGCGTTGCAAATTTGCACGGCTCGGTCTCCGAGGGCTCCTCGGGCCTGTTCCGAGGTCGCGCGGGGTTCGGTCATGACCAAGGTGCGACCCACACGAGTTTGGTCACGGAGCCGGGGGGGAGCCGGGCGCGCAGCAGTGCCTCGTCCGGATGCGAGCTCAGCTCGCGCGGCGGGCGCGCAGGCGTTCGAAGTCGAGCTCGAGCAGGTCGCCGTCGTCGGGGACGGTGCCGGCGCCGTGCTCGGCGTCGGTGAAGGGCGGGAGCGTGTCGCTCGGGGGGAAGGCGGGGCCGTGCGGAATCAAGTCGAGGAAGAGGCCGCTCTTCGCGGCGCGCTCGACGGTGAAGCGGCGGCAGGGGAAGCGCGCGGGGGTGGGCTTGCCGTCCTCGTCCTCGCCGTCCTCGTACTCGTATAGCCACTGGCCGGAGACGAACAGCACGCGGCCGTCGGTGAGCGCGAGGTAATACTGCGAGCCCTCGTCCTCGAACTCTTCCACGCGCAGGGCGTCCTTGACCTCGAAGGTCGTGCACACGGCGTGGCCGGCGGCGAGGTCCTCGGCGTGCTGGTTGCGGGCATGGGCGAAGGCCGGGGAGACGCTGCGGCGCACGCGCAGCATCACGACCAGCGCGATCGAGCCGGTCACAGCGGCGATCCAGGCCAGCGTCGCGCCCTGCGGCGGGCCCGAGATGAAGCGCACGCTCCACACGCCCACCATGAAGAGCAGCGCGAAGGCGGTGAAGCCGCCGAGCAGCTCGGCCCCAAGCTGTCCGTTCGGCGAGGTGAGGCGGGCGAGGTCGGTGCGCTCTCTCTGCGTCAGCGGGCGGGCCGTGCTCTCCATGGGAAGGGTTTTCGGCCCGGGGCGCGCCGGTTCGGGAGGGAAAGGGTGTGTCCTCGGGCGGGCCCCGCCCGATAGGCTCTCGCCGCCGAGCCATGGACTTCACGCAGCTCCTCGACATCGTCCTGCACCTCGACGCCCACCTGAACCAGTGGGCGGCGGACCTCGGGCCGTGGACCTACGTCCTGCTCTTCGCGATCATCTTCGCCGAGACGGGCCTCGTGGTGACGCCCTTCCTGCCGGGCGACTCCCTGCTCTTCGCGGTGGGGGCGCTGGCCGCGACCGAGGGCTCGCCCATCAAGGTGGTGCAGGTGACGCTGCTCCTGCTGGTGGCCGCGATCGTCGGCGACGCGGTGAACTACTCGATCGGGAAGAAGCTCGGGCCGAAGGTCTTCGAGCGGCCCGACTCGCGCTTCCTGAAGCAGGAGCACCTGAAGAAGACGCAGCGCTTCTACGAGAAGCACGGCGGCAAGACGATCGTGATCGCGCGCTTCGTGCCGATCGTGCGCACCTTCGCGCCCTTCGTGGCCGGCATCGGTCAGATGCAGTACCGGCGCTTCGCGCTGTTCAACGTGACCGGCGGGATCGCCTGGGTCGTGGGCTTCATCGGCGCGGGTTACCTCTTCGGCAACCTCCCGATCGTGAAGCAGAACTTCCACATCGTGATCGTCGGGATCATCGTGCTCTCGGTCCTGCCAGCGGTGATCGAGTGGTGGCGCGCGCGGCGCGAGCCGGCCACGAAATAGCGGACGTCAGTCGACGCGCGCCTTCGGCACGAGAAGGAGCGTCGCGGCCAGCACGAGCAGCGGAGCGAGGAACGTCCGCGCCGCCGCGACCGACCAGGGCGAAGCCTCGGGGCGCACGAGCACGACGAGCAGCGCGGCGAGCGCGACCACGGCCAGGCCCTCGCGCCGCGGCTCGTCGAATTCACCGGGCGAGCGCCGCGCGCGCCAGTCGAAGGTGACGAACCCGAGCGCGAGGGCCAGCGCCGCACCGGGCAAGAGCAGCCCGAAGCCGTTCGTCGTTCCGAGCACGAGGAGACCGGTCTGCTCGGGGTCGGGCGCGAGCTCGGTGGCGAAGAGTCCGAGGACGGTGCTCGCGACCACGCTCGCTCCGAACCACGTCGCCGCGAAGGCCCGCTGGCGCGGACGCGAGAAGGCCAGCAGGACCACGCCGCCCGAGAGCGCCAGGGGATCCCAGTGGTTCAGGAACAGCGCGCCGAAGGCGAGTCCCGCGAGCGCGCCCGCGCGCCGGTCGTGCCGACGCAGCCAGGGGACGAGCGCGGTCGCACCCAGCGCGAGTCCGCACAGCGGCACGAAGTCGTGGCTGGCGTACGAGAACCAGCTCGGATAGGAGCGCACGAGGTCGGCCGGGAAGCCGATCACGGCCAGCGCGAGGAGCGCGATCCAGCGGCCCGCGCGCGCGCGGCGCGCACCGCCTGCCGCGCCGAACACGAGCACCGCTAGCGCCAGCCACACGTGGCCCTCGAGCGCGACCGTCGAGCAGAGCAGGTAGCCGCACCAGCCGAGGACGGCGAGCGCGAGCCCGGAATCGAGCGCGTCCCAGGCCTCGGTGCGCGGCGCGTGGCGCGGGACCATCGCGCCCGGCAGGGTCAGGAGGCGCGCGATCAGTAGCAGTCCCGCGAGGAACGCTTGGCCCATCCAGTTCGGCACGACCGGCACGAGCAGGTCGTGCACGAGGATTCCGAGCGCGAGGCTCGTGGCCAGCGTGACCGGCAGCTCGCGCGGGGCATGCCCGCCCACTTCTCCCGGCGGCAACCAGGCCAGCACGATGCGGCCGAGGACGAGGGTGAACACGGTCGGCAGGACGGCGAGCCAGCCGAGCTCCGTGTCGAACGCGTGCCGTCCATAGAGCAGCTCATGGAACCACGGCACCACCCGGTACGCGTGCACGAGCAGCGCCGCGAGCGCCAGGCCGCCGAGAACCTTGCCGGGGATCCGCAACACGCGCGCGGCAGCATGTCCAAAGCGGCCCCGGGTTGCCAGAATCTCGCTCCGTGCGCGTGGCGGCCTTCCAGTTCGACGTCCTGCGGGGCGAGGTGGCGGCGAACCTCGCCGCGGTCGAGCTCGCGCTCGGGCTCGCAGCGCGCCAGGGCGTCGAGCTCGTGGTGCTGCCCGAGATGTGGCCGACGTCGTTCGTGGCCGAGGTGGACGCGCAACTGCTGGCCGACAGTGCGGCCGCGGTCGAGCGCGTCGGCGCGCTGTCACATGAGCTCGGGCTGGTCGTCGCCGGCTCGGCCTTCGCCACCGTACCCGGAGCAGCGCCGGGCGCCGCTCCGCGCAACCGCCTGACCGTCTTCGCGCGCGGCCAGCCCGTGCTCGTCTACGACAAGGCGCACCTCTTCTCGCCCACGGCCGAGGACGAGGCCTTCTCGGCCGGCGAGGTGGCGCCGCCGACGGTCGCGCTCGACCCGCTCTCGCTCTCGGGCTGCGTGTGCTACGACCTGCGCTTCGCGCTCGGGCTGCGCGCGCCGTTCCTGGGCGGCGCCGAGCTGCTCGTCGTGCCCGCGCAGTGGCCCGCGTCGCGCGCGGCGCCGTGGCGCGCGCTCGTGTGCGGGCGCGCGGCCGAGCACCAGGCCTTCGTGGTGGCGGCCAACCGCACGGGAGTCGATCTCGTCGGGCGGCGGCGGATGGAGCTCGCCTTCGCCGGCAACTCGCTCGTCGTCGGGCCGGACGGTTCGGTGCGCGCCGAGGGACGCGGAGCGGACGGCCTCGTCGTGGCCGAACTCGATCCGGCCGAGCTGCGCGAGCTGCGGCGGGCCGTGCCGGTGCGGCGCGATGAACGCCGCGATCTGTCGCCGCCGTCCGGTGACGCGGCTGTCATGACACCCGGCTGAGCACGCTCCGGAGCGTGCCGCGGGCGGGAGAACCTCCGTCCGCAGCCCGGATCGACCTGAAATCTCAACCCTGCAGGGGGGCGAGGCCGATCTCGCGAGGACCCCATCCGATGTCCTCGCTCCGCCCAACCCCGATGGCGGCTCGACCGGACCGTTCCCCGGCCCCGTCCGGAGAGTGGCTCGGCCGCAGTCTGGCGATCGTGCTCGCCCTGTGGGCGGTGCTCGGCGTGTCGCTCGCCGGCGGCGGCGGCGAGGTGGGCCCGCAGGGCGTGGACGAGTACACGCTGAAGGCCGCGTTCCTGAACAAGTTCGTCAAGCTGGTGAGCTGGCCCGAGGAGCGCCTGGCCGAGAAGGCCGCGCTCGTGATCGTCGTCTATGGCGAGGATCCGTTCGGCAAGCGCCTCGACGAGACCTTTTCGAAGCGCAAGGAAGACGAGCGCAAGGTCGTGGTCCGGCGCGTGACGCGCCTCGACGACCTCGACGGGGCCCACGTCGTGTTCCTCCCGCGCACCGAGATCGAGCAGCTGGACGAGCTCCTCGCGGTGACGAAGCAGACCGGCACGTTGCTCGTCGGCGAGTCCGAGGCCTTCGCCGCGCGCGGGGGCGCGATCAATTTCTACACCGAAGAGGACAAGGTCCGCTTCGAGATCAATCCGGAGTCGGCCAAGCGCCAGAAGCTGAAGATCAGCTCCGACCTCCTCAAGCTGGCCCGCATCGTCAAGGACAAGGAGTGAACGTGAACGCCCCCCATCCCGTTCCCGGCCCGTGGCGCGCGCGCGGCGTGCCCGTGCGCAGTCCGCTGGCGCTCGCACTGCTGCTCGTGGCGGCCCTGTGGCCCGCGCGCGGAGCCGCGGCCCATCCCGCCGGCGATCCCGACGGCGATCTGACCGAGCTCTCGCTGGAGGAGCTGATGGACCTCGAGATCACGGTCGCCTCGCGCAAGAAGGAGCGCCTGCGCGACGCCCCGGCCGCGGTCTACGTCCTGACCGGCGACGAGATCCGGCGCGCGGGCCACACCAGCGTGCAGGAGGCCCTGCGCATGGTGCCGGGCTTCCACGTGGCGCAGTGGAAGAGCTCGGGCTGGGACGTCACCGCGCGCGGCTTCACGGGCAGCCTCTCGGCCCTGAACGAGTCCTTCGCGAACCAGCTGCTCTTGATGGTCGACGGCATCAGCTACTACCACCCGGTCTTCGCCGGCATCTGGTGGCCGCTGATCGACATCCCGATGGACGACATCGAGCGCATCGAGATCATCCGCGGGCCGGCCGGCACGCTGTGGGGCGCGAACGCCGTCAACGGCGTGGTCAACGTGATCACGAAGCACAGCCGCGACACGCTGGGCACGCGCGTCGGCCTGCGCGGCGACGGCTGGGAGCAGAGCGGCGATGTCGCCAAAGGCGGCACGATGGGCGCGAACGGCACGTTCCGCACGTGGATGTCGTACTCGCACTACGACTCCCTGCAACCCTCGGAGGGCAAGGAGTTTCCCGAGGACTGGTGGATCGGGAGCCTCGGCTACCGTGGCGACTGGGAAGTCGGCGCGAACCGCTTCCGCCTGTTCGGCACGGCCCATACCTCGCAGTTCGGCGAGGAGCTGTGGGACGCGACGGTCGTCGACTACGCGCCCTGGGACGACACGGTCAAGAACGGCGCGACCCTGGCGGGCTCGTGGGAGACCGGCGCGGACGGTGACCTGCACCGCATGTCGGCCTGGCTCGTGACCGACTTCCAGAAGCAGTTCGACTTCCAGCAGGAGACGCGCACGCTCGACCTCGAGTACATGCGCTCGCGTGCGCTGGGCGAGCGCCAGACGCTGAACTACGGCCTCGGCTACCGCCGCATCGAGTCCGAGCTGCGCGGCAGTGACGGCTACATCGACTTCGTGCCCGAGGTGCGCTTCCAGGACGCGCTGCGCGTGTTCGCGCAGGACAAGCTCGAGTTCCCGGCCCTGCACTCGAGCCTGATCGTCGGGGCGCAGCTCGAGCTCTCGACGCTGTCTGATCTCGAGGTCCAGCCCAACGTGCGCTGGCTGTGGAATCCGGACGAGCAGCAGACGGTCTGGGCCGCGGTCTCGCGCGCGGTGCGCACGCCTTCGCTCGAGGAAGTCGACATCGTGCAGCGCCTCGACGTCAACGACGTGCCCTTCATGCGGGGTTCGGACGGGTTCGAGAGCGAGGAGCTCCTGGCCTACGAGCTCGGCTACCGTCGTCCGCTCGGCGCGCGCGCCTTCCTCGACCTGGCGGCCTTCGTCAACCGGTTCGACAACCTGCAGTCGATCGAGCTCGACGGCAACGGCATCCAGGTCTACGACAACCAGGTCGAGGCCGACGCGCACGGGCTCGAGCTGGCGCTGGACGTCGATCCGCGCTCCGACTGGCGCCTGCGCACCTCGTACTCGTGGTTCGAGATGGACTTCGAGGCCGAGGCGGGCAGCTTCGAGAACGTGGGCGACTTCGTGGACACGAAGGACGAACTCGTGCCCGAGCATCGTCTCTCGCTGCGCTCGTACTACGACCTGGCCGAGGACTGGGAACTCGATACGGGGATCTACTGGACGGGCGAGAGCTCGGCCTACTTCTTCGAGAACCCGGCCTACTGGCGCGTGGATGCGCGCCTCGGCTGGCGCGCCAGCGAGCACCTCGAGCTGGCCCTCGGCGTGCAGAATGCCCAGCGTCGCGAGCATCCGGAGGCCGGCGAGGACATCGACTGGTACGGCAGCCTGGTCGAGCGTCTGGTGTACGTGAACCTGCGGCTCAACCTCTGATCGGCCCCGTGCTCGTCTCGAACTCGAGAACGACGCGTTCAGGCGCGGGAACCCCGCGCCCGTTGCTCGATCACACTCCGGGGGAGACGCAGGAAAGCTCGATCCACGGAGAGTTTCCGCCCATGTTCTCCGCGCTTCCCCAGGTGCTCGTCCTGGCGGCCATCCCGCATGGCCCCCTGGATGGCGACGTCGAGCAGCTCGAGGAGCTCTCGCTGGAGGAGCTGCTCGAGATCCCGATCGCGACCGTCTACGGAGCCTCGAAGGAGCTCGAGCGCACGCTCGACGCGCCCTCGGCCGTGACCGTGATCGGGCGCGCGGAGCTCGTGGCCCAGGGCTACCGCACCCTGGCCGACGTGCTGCGCCACATGCGCGGCTTCCTGGTCACCGACGACCGCAACTACGAGCACGTCGGCGTGCGCGGCTTCGCGCTGCCCGGCGACTTCAACGGCCGCATCCTGCTGCTCGTCGACGGGCACCGGGTCAACGAGCCTGTCTTCGGCAGCGCGCCGATCGGACTCGAGTTCCCGCTCGACCTCGGACTCGTCGAACGCATCGAGATCGTACGCGGGCCCGGCTCGGCTCTCTACGGCAGCAACGCGTTCTTCGCCGTGATCGACGTCATCACGCGCCGCGGTGTCGAGATGGAGGGAGTCGAGCTGGCGGCCCTGGCCGGTTCGCACCAGGAATTCGGCGGGCGCGCAACCGTGGCGCGTGCCGGCTGGACGGTGTCCACGAGCGCCTTCGACACGGCCGGAGCGCGGCTCCGGTACGACGACTTCGCCGCCACGCCGAGCGGCGGCGTGACCGAGACCGACGACGAGCGCGGGGCCTCGGCCTTCGCGCAGCTCGAGCGCGGACCCTGGCGCGTACAGGGAGCCTTCGTGCAGCGCGAGAAGGGCATCCCGACCGGTTCGTACGACACGGTCTTCGACCATCCGGAGAACCGCACGCTCGATCAGCGCGGCTGGCTCACGCTCGAGTACCGCGGGGGTGACGGCGAGCGCCACGAGCTGCGCGGGCGCGTCGCCTGGGACCACTACGCGTACCGCGGTACCTACGTCTACGACGAGAGTGGCAGCGGCGGCAGCGCGGAGGCGCTCAACCGCGACGCGACCCACGCGAGCTGGCTGACGCTGGCCGGCGAGGCGAGCTGGCTCAGCCTGCCGCGCCAGCGTCTCACGACCGGCTTCGAGCTGCGCGAGGAGTTCCACGTGGACCAGGAGAACCGCACCGGGTCCGACGTGTTCCTCGCCGATCACCACGAGGGACGCGTGGCCGGCGTCTTCGTGCAGGACGTCTTCGAACTCGGGCGCGGGTTCACCCTCTCGGCCGGGCTGCGGCTCGATGACTACTCGACCTCGGGCTCGAGCTTGAATCCGCGCCTCGCGCTGGTGCGCACGCACGGCGCGGACGCCACCAGCAAGCTCCTGTTCGGCAGCGCCTTCCGTCCACCGAACGCCTACGAGCTCAACTACGAGGCGCCCGGCTCGCAGAAGGCGAGCCCCGGACTCGAGCCGGAGACGATCCGCAGTCTCGAGGCGGTGCACGAGCGCTACAGCGCCGACCACCGCTGGCGAGGGGGCGTCTCGGCCTACTGGAACCGCATCGAGGACCTGATCGTGCTGGCCGAGGATCCGCTCGACGGCTTGCTCGTGCACGAGAACGTGGGCGCGGTCACCGGCCTCGGTCTGGAACTCGAGCTCGAGCACCGCCTCGCCTCGGGCGCGAGCTTCGTGCTGAGTCACGCCTGGCAGCGCTCGGAGGACGACGAGACCGGCGAGCGTCTGGTCAACTCGCCCGAGAACCTGACGACCCTGCGCGGCGAGTGGCCGCTGGTCGCCGAGACGCTGACCGTCGGGCTCGCGGTGCATGCCATGGACCGGCGCCGCACGCTGGCGGGGGAGACGGGCGGCTTCGCGCGCTTCGACCTGAACCTCGCGGGGCACCTGCGGCACGGCCTCGAGCTCGGGCTCCTCGTGGGCAACCTGTTCGACCGCGAGTACGCCGATCCCGTCGGCTCCGAGCTCGTCCAGGACGCGCTCGAGCAGGATGGCCGGACGCTGCGCCTGTCCCTGACGTGGAGGCCCTGAGCTTGCAGCTCCTGCGCGACCTCCTGCTCCGCAAGAAGCTCATGTTGATCATGATCTTCTCGAGCTGCGTGACGCTGTTCGTCGCCTGTCTCGCCTGGCTGTGGGTCGATCGCCAGTCGACGCGCGAGACCGAGGAGCGCAAGATCGACCTGATCGCCAGCATGCTCGGCGCCAACGTGAGCGCGGCGCTGTTCTTCTACGGGGTCAGCGGCGATGCCGGCGAGATCGAGCGCGAGGTGCTGAACCTGGCCGGCAACCCCGGCATCCAGCAGGCGGTCGTCTACGATCTCGAGGGGCGCGTCGTGGCGCAGCTCGCCGACGGTACGAGCGGCGTGCGCGCCGAGCTGGCGCCGCGCGCGCCGGGCGCCTACTGGGGCAGCGTGGGCCTGGCGGTCTTCAAGCCGATCCTGTTCGAGGGCGAGCGCGTCGGCGCGGTCGGCATCCAGGCCAGCTTGGCCGAGGTCCACGCGCGCCAGCTCGACTACGCGCGCTCGGTGCTGGTCGTGCTCGTGCTGTGCCTCGGCGTCGCGGTCCTGCTCTCCTACAAGCTGCAGGGCTTCATCTCGCAGCCCGTGCTACGCCTGGCGGACACGGCGCGCGAGGTCTCGCGCCGCAAGGATTACAGTCTGCGCGCGCAGCGGCTCGGCAAGGACGAGCTCGGTGCGCTGACGGACTCGTTCAACGAGATGCTGGCGGCCGTCCAGGAGCGCGACGCGCGTCTGGAGGAGATCCGCGCCACGCTCGAGCAGCAGGTCGAGCAGCGCACGAAGGAGCTGGTCGAGAAGAACGCGCGCCTGCAGGTCTCGATGGAGGAGGCGCGCGCGGCGGCCGTGGCCAAGGCGCAGTTCCTGGCCAACATGAGCCACGAGATCCGCACGCCGATGAACGGCATCCTCGGCATGAACGAGCTCCTGCTCGACACGCCGCTCAGCGAGCAGCAGCGCAGCTACGCCGAGATCGCCAGGAACTCGGCCGGGACGCTGCTCGAGATCATCAACGACATCCTCGACTTCTCCAAGATCGAGGCCGGCAAGCTGAAGCTCGAGAGCATCGAGTTCGACCTGTACCGCACGGTCGAGGAGGTCGTCGGACTGCTCTCCGGCGCGGCGCGCAAGAAGGGACTCGAGCTCACGAGCTGGATCCAGCCGGGCGTGCCGCGCGCGGCCAAGGGCGACCCGACGCGCCTGCGTCAGGTGCTGACCAACCTGGTCGGCAACGCGCTCAAGTTCACGCAGCAGGGCAAGGTCACGGTCAAGGTCGAGCCGATCGAGGAGCTCGAGGGCTCGCTGCGCGTGCGTTTCCTGATCGTCGACTCGGGCATCGGGATCGCCAAGGACCGCCAGGAGAAGCTCTTCCAGCCCTTCACGCAGGTCGACGCGTCGATGAGCCGGCGCTACGGCGGCACGGGCCTCGGCCTGGCCATCTCGCGTCAGCTGGTCGAGCTGATGGGCGGCGACATCGGCATGGAGAGCGAGCTCGGCGTCGGCTCGACCTTCTGGTTCAGCGCGCGCTTCGAGCGCCTGCCAGGCGGTTCGCTGCACGATTTCATGGTCCCCGAGGGCGTCGCGCGCCCGCGCGTGCTCGTGGCCGAGGCCTCCAGCGCGGCGCGCGAGATGCTGCACCAGCAGCTCGCGGCCTGGGGCTTCGAGCACGAGCTCGCGGCCGACTCCACGCGCACGCTCTCGGCCCTGCGGCGCGCCTTCGCGGCCGGCAAGCCCTTCGAGCTGTGCATGCTCGACGCCGAGCTGGCGGCGGACGAGGAGCTGCTGGCGTTCTTCCGGCGCGAGCACGCGCCGCTGCGCCCGAAGCTCGTGCTCTCGAGCTGGGCCGGCGTGGGCGAGACGCTCGCGCGCCTCGAGCACGCGGCTCTGCTGGCCAAGCCCGTGCGCCCGTCGAAGCTCTTCGACGTGATCATGGGCGTCCTGGGCCAGGACGGCGAGTTCGCGAGCGGACTCGAGGGGCTGGCGCGACCCTGCGCGAAGAACGAGGGCCCGGCCGAGGGCGAGGCGCCCGCTGCGCTCACGATCCTGCTGGCCGAGGACAACGCCATCAACCAGCTCGTGGCCGTGAAGATCCTGGCGCGCGGCGGCTACACCTGCGACGTCGTGGCCGACGGGCGCGCGGCGGTCGAGGCCGTGCAGAAGCGTCACTACGACCTCGTCCTGATGGACTGCCAGATGCCCGAACTCGACGGCTTCGAGGCCACGCAGGCGATCCGGCGCCACGAGCGTGAGATCGGGCGACGGCCGGGCGTGTACGTGGTCGCGCTGACGGCCAACGCGATGAAGGGCGACCGCGAGCGCTGCCTCGAGGCCGGCATGGACGACTACCTCGCCAAGCCGGTCAAGCCCGAGCTCCTGCTGGCGAAGCTGCGTCAGTTCGGACTGACGCGCGCGGGGCGCGCACGCCCGGCCCCGGCGGCCGTGCCGGCCGCGGTGGCCGCGGGCTTCGATCCCGCCGCGCTGCTGGCGCGCTACGGCGAGCGGCGCGACGAGCTCACGCGCATCCTCGAACAGCGCGAGAGCGCCGCACGCCTCGCGCTGCAGCGCGCGACCGGGCTCGTCGGAGCCCAGGCCGGTGCGGGCGGGCTCGAACTCGCCGAGCTCTTCGATCTGGCGCGCTTCCTGTCCGCGCCGCGCCTCGAGGCCGGCACGACCGAGCTCGCGCGCGCGGCCCAGGCCGGTCGCTGGGGGGAAGCCGAGCGCGCGCTCGACGGCCTGCGCAGCGAGCTCGAGCTGTGCCGCTCGACCCTGGACCGGGAACTCGCGCGCGCCGGCTGACGCGCCCGCGCGCGGTCAGGCTCCGACCGACCAGAGCCGCTGCCAGAACGAGGGCTTGCCCGCCCGCGCGGCGTGGTCCGCGCAGTCGCCGCGGCGATTGAGCTGGCGGTGGTCGCCGGGCAGCTGCTGCTCGTCGAGGCAGGCCTGCTTCTGCTTGGAGACCATGTTCTTCTCGAGGTAGCAACCCTCGAACTTCGTCTCGTACGGGGCGCTGCGGAAGTGGACGCAGGTGCGGCAGTCGGCGGTCGGACGCTGGCTCATGGCGGCGAGGAGTAGAACCTCGCGGCGCTGCCGGGACAACGGTCGGGGCCGCGGCCGGGCTGCCGAATCAAGCGGCGAGCCTGCTCGGCCCCCAGGCAGGGCCCGCTTCCTGGGGGGGGCCGACGACCCCGGGTGGAGTCGCCGGCCTTCTCACTCTCCAGAAGTGCAGCCACCGCGCCCATCGGGCTCATGCTCGGCGGCAGGGGCTCCATCGACGCAAGCGGGCCTGCGCTTGAGGCCCCGTTCGCGCTATTCTGCTGGGCCTGTCGGGGTCAGCCCGAGCCTTCTCGGAGCCCCGCTCGATCGTCCCCCAGCCCCCGCATCTCCGTGACCCAAGTCGTCCTCGTCAGCGCTTGCCGCACGCCCATCGCCCGCTTCCAGGGCGGCCTTTCGAGCTTCCGCGCCCCGCAGCTCGGCGCGCTCGCCATCCAGGAGGCGTTGCGCCGCGCCGGTGTGGCTCCCGATCAGGTCGACGAGGTCATCTTCGGCAACGTGCTGCAGGCGGGCCTCGGCCAGAACCCGGCACGCCAGGCGGCGCGCGGCGCGGGCATCCCGGACGCGGTCGGAGCCTTCACAGTCAACAAAGTGTGCGGTTCGGGCCTGAAGTCGGTGATGCTCGCCGCGCAGGCGATCAAGGCCGGTGACGCCGAGGTCATCGTCGCGGGCGGCATGGAGAGCATGACCAACGCGCCCTACCTGATGCCGGACGCGCGCGCCGGAGCGCGGCTCGGACACTCGAAGCTGATCGACTCGATGGTGTGGGACGGGCTGTGGGACATCTACAACGACTTCCACATGGGGCTGACGGCCGAGAAGGTGGCCGAGACCTACGACGTCACGCGCGCGGCCCAGGACCAGTTCGCGGCCGAGAGCCACCGGCGCGCGGCCGAGGCCACGGCGAAGGGCCTGTTCGAGGCCGAGAAGTTCACGGTCGAGATCAAGGGCCGGAAGGGCGAGGTCACGAAGTTCACGACCGACGAGAACGTGCGCGGCGACACGACCGCCGAGGGCATCGCCAAGCTGAAGCCCGCCTTCAAGGAGGGCGGCACCGTCACGGCGGCCAACGCGAGCTCGATCAACGACGGCGCCTCGGCCGTGGTGGTGATGAGCGCGGCGCGGGCCGAGAAGCTCGGCCTGAAGCCGCTGGCGCGCGTCACCGGCTACGCGACCGGCGGCATGGCGCCCGAGTGGGTCATGATGGCGCCCGAGGTCTCGATCACGAAGGCCGCCGCGAAGCTCGGCAAGCGCCCGGTCGAGTTCGATCTGCACGAGATCAACGAGGCCTTCTCGGCCGCGGCCTGCGCGCTGACGAAGAAGCTCCAGCTCGATCCGCAGCGCGTCAACGTCAACGGCGGCGCGGTGGCACTCGGGCACCCGATCGGCGCCTCGGGCGCGCGCGTGCTGACGACGCTGCTCTTCGCGATGCAGCAGCGCGGCGCGAAGACCGGCATGGCGTCCCTGTGCCTCGGCGGCGGCAACGCCGTGTCGCTGGCGCTGGAGGCCGTGTCGTGAGCGGCGCCTTCCAGCGCGTGGCCGTGGTCGGGGCCGGCACGATGGGCAACGGCATCGCCCAGACCTTCGCGATGGCCGGGACCGAGGTCGTGCTGATCGACGTGCTCGAGCCGGCCCTGAAGAAGGGCCTGGCGACGATCGAGAAGAGCCTCGGCAAGTTCGCCGAGAAGGGCAAGCTCACGCCCGAGGCCGCGAAGGCCGCCTTCGCGCGCGTGAAGCCGGCCGGGGCGCTGTCCGAGGCGAAGCAGGCCGAGCTCGTGGTCGAGGCCGTGGTCGAGCGCGCCGACGTGAAGAAGAAGGTCTTCGGCGAGCTCGATGCGCTGTGCGCGGCCACGACGATCCTGGCCACCAACACGAGCTCGATCTCGATCACCGAGATCGGCGCCGCGACGAAGCGCGCCGACAAGGTGATCGGCATGCACTTCATGAACCCGGTGCCGCTGATGGCGCTGGTCGAGGTCATCCGCGGCCAGGAGACGAGCGACGCCACGACCGCGCGCGTGGTCGAGGCCTCGCGGGCGCTCGGCAAGACGCCGGTCGAGGCCAATGACTATCCGGGCTTCGTGTCGAACCGCGTCTTGATGCCGATGATCAACGAGGCCGTGTTCTGCCTCATGGAGGGCGTCGCCACCAAGGAGGCGATCGACACGGTCATGAAGCTCGGCATGAACCATCCGATGGGGCCGCTCGCGCTGGCCGACCTGATCGGCCTCGACGTGTGCCTCGACATCCTGAACGTGCTCCACACCGGCCTCGGCGACGACAAGTACCGCGCCTGCCCGCTGCTGCGGCGCATGGTCGCGGCCGGTCGCCTCGGCAAGAAGTCCGGCAAGGGCTTCTACGACTACGCCTGATCCCCACCACACCCCTGCCCGCCCGACACCGATGGACTTCGAACTCGACCAGGAACTGACGCTCGTCCGCGACATGGCCCGCGACTTCGCGCAGAACGAGCTCCTGCCGCGCGCCAGCAAGCACGACCGCCAGGAGCACCTCGATCCCGAGGTCTTCACCAAGCTCGGCGAACTCGGCCTCTTCGGTCTGACGATCCCCGAGGAGTTCGGCGGCTCGGGCCTCGGCAACCTGGCGCTGGCCACGGTGCTGATCGAGCTCAATCGTGCCTGCGCCTCGACGGGCGTCACGGTCTCGGTCCACAACAGCCTGGTCGGCGCGCCGCTGAAGCGCTTCGGTACGCCCGAGCAGCAGCGCACGTGGTTCCCGCGCCTGGCGAGCGGCGAGATCATCGGGGCCTACTGTCTGACCGAGCCGAACGCCGGTTCGGACGCGGCCTCGCTGGCCACGACGGCGCGCCAGGAGGGCGCGGACTACGTGCTCGACGGCACGAAGATCTGGGTCACGAACGGCATGGAGGCCGGGCTCTTCATCGTCTACGCGCGCACCGACGCCAAGGCGCCGCGCGCCAGCGGCATCTCGGCCTTCCTGGTGCCGAAGGACACGAAGGGCCTGCGCATCGGCAAGAAGGAGAAGAAGTCGGGCATCCGCGGCTCGACCGCGACCGAGGTGATCCTCGAGGGCGCGCGCGTGCCGGCCACGAACATGCTCGGCGAGAAGAACCGCGGCTTCCAGGTCGCGATGGACACGCTCGACGGCGGGCGCATCGGCATTGCCGCGCAGGCCGTCGGCATCGGCGAGGCGTGCCTGGCCGAGGCCACGAAGTACGCCAAGGAGCGCCAGCAGTTCGGCCAGCCGATCGCGAACTTCCAGGCCGTGCAGTGGAAGCTCGCCGACATGTCGACCCAGCTCGAGGCCTCGCGCCTCCTGACGCTGCGCGCGGCCTGGCTGCGCGACAAGGGCGAGCCCTGCGGCCAGCAGGCGGCCCAGGCCAAGCTGATGGCCTCGAAGACCGCCAACTTCTGCGCCGACGAGGCCCTGCAGATCCACGGCGGCGCCGGCTACACCGACCACTTCCCGATCGAGCGCCTCTTCCGCGACGCCCGCATCACCGAGATCTACGAGGGCGCGACCGACATCCAGCGCATCGTGATCGCGCGCAAGGTCTTGTCGTAGCGTCCCGCGCGCGATTGCGCGCTCCTGGATTCAGTCACCGCAGGGGCCCTGGCTCGGCGCAGCCTGGACGTGTCCAGGCCCTCCGGTCGCGGGCGCGCGCCGTGCGCCATTCTGGCGCCAGCGCCGCGCGCGCTACCGTACTGGCCTTCGACGTCGGCGGAGTTCACGCTCCGCCCCACATGGAGGCTTTCCGATGCGCTTTCGGTATGTGCCCTTCGCTCTCGTCCTGTGCGTCCTCCCGCCTGCGGCCCAGAGCCGCAAGCTGAACCTGCCGCTGCCGGAGCGGCCTGCGAGCGGGGTCGCGGCGGCCTTCGACGTGACGCCGGACTCGCGGCGCGTGCTCTACGTGGCCGAGCAGCCGGGCGACAGCCGCCAGGAGCTGCGCAGCATCGCGGCGGACGGGAGCGGCGCCGCGGAACTCCTCAGCTCCGGGATTCCGCCCGAGGAGACGCTCGAGCGCGAGTTCTTCCTGTCGCCCGATGGCGCACGGGTCGTCTTCGCGACCGGAGCCCCGCTGGCCCTGGACCCCGACACGACCGGCTCGCGTACGCGTCTCTACGTGGTCGGGGTCGACGGTTCGCCGCGCGCGAAGCGGCTGGGCGAGTTCGACGGTTCACCCGGTGAGGTCCGCTTCTCGCCGGATGGGCAGTGGATCCTCTACCGCACGCTCGACCACGAAGACGGGCGGGCGGCCCTGTGGAGCCTGCCCACGGATGGCCATCGCGATCCGATCCTGCTGGTCGAGTTACAGGGCGACCTCCGGGAGCCGCGCGCGACGTCCGGTGGGCGCGTGCTCTTCCTCGAGGCGCGTGCGGGGGTCGAGGAACTCATCAGCCTGACGCTCACAGGCACCGAGCGCGTGCGCCTCAACGCGCCGCTCGTGACCGGCGGCGACGTGCAGCAGTTCGAGCTCAGCGCGGATGGAGCGCGCGCGGTGTACCGTGCCGACCAGCGCACGAACGACACGTTCGAGCTCTTCAGCGTGCCGGTCGATGGTCGTGCGGCGCCTGTGCTTCTGAACGCCGCACTCGTCGCGGGCGGCTCGGTGGGAGCCTTCGACCTCAGTCCCGATGCGCGTCGCGTGGCCTACCTCGCGACCCAGGACTCGGCGCGGATCACCGAACTCTACTCCGTGCCGATCGACGGCTCGGCCGCACCCGTGAAGCTCAACGCCAGCCTGCAGAGCCCCCAGGAGGTCGAACCCGGCGCGCGCTTCACGCCGGACTCGAACCGAGTCGTCTTCCGTGCGGATGCCCGCGCGCGCGACGTCTTCGAGCTCTTCAGCGTGCCGGCCGACGGCTCGGCGCCGCCGGTCCGGATCAGCGGACCGACCCCCGCCGGAGGGGACGTCAGCGCCGCGTGGGACGTCCGGAAGCCGCGGATCCAGGTCACAGGAGAGCGCGTCGTGTACCTCGGTGACCTCGTCCAGGGTGGTGTCGACGAGCTCTTCAGCGCGCCGCTCGACGGCTCGGCCCCCCGCACGCTCCTCAGCGGCTCCCTGGTCACGGGTGGGAACGTGCGCGGCGATTTCGTGGTCAGTGCCGATGGCCGCACGGTCGTCTTCTGGGCCGATCGACTCACCGACCAGGCTCTCGAGCTGTGGTCCGTGCCCGTGTCCGGCGGAGAGCCGAAGAAGCTCAGCCTGACGAGCCTGCGCCCGGACCAGGGGATCGCGTTCGCCCTCGCGGGTGATGGGGGCCACGCATACTTCGTCGGCTCGCGGGATGGGGCGACCACCGAGCTCCTGCGCGTGCCGACGCTCGGGCCCGGAGCCGCGGCGCCGCTCGTCGGTCCGCTGGGCGGAGGGACGCGCGGCCACGTGCGCTCGTTCGCCGAGCTTTCGACCGGTGGCCGGCTCGCCTACGACGCCGACCAGGACTCTCTCGGCCAGCCGCGTCTCGTTTCTCTCCGGGTCGATGGGGCTCCTGAGCACATCCGTCTGACCGATCCGGTGGTCGGCCCCTACTCGCTGGCCTTCCGTGCGAACGCAGCCGATCGAGTCGTCTTCGAGCTCGTGAGCGCGAGCCGGAACGGCTTCTTCAGCGTGCCCATCGACCGCAGCTTCGAGCCCATCGAGCTGACCGCATCGCTCGTGGAGCCCTTCCTGTACAGCCTAGTGGAGCTCGCGAACGGCGGCCGCGACCTCCTGTTCGCGGCGGGCGAGGCCCGCAGTCCGCTCGGGGAGCTCTATTGCGTGCCGGTCGACGGCTCCGCTGCACCGCACAAGCTCAGCGGGACGCTCGTCCCGGGTGGCCGGGTCGTCGATGGCTCCTTCTCGACCACACCGGATGGCGCCTCCGCCGTCTACCTGGCCGAGGCCGAGACGGTGGGAGTCGTCGAGCTGTATCGCGCGCCGATCGATGGCCACTCGGCACCGGTCAAGCTGAGCGGCAACCTGGTTTCCGGCGGGGACGTCCGCTCGGTGTACGCCAACGTCGGGCCGCGCGTCTCCGCCGACGGGCGCCACGTGGTCTACACCGCGGACGCGCGCAGCGACGAGCGTGTCGAGCTCTTCGTCGCGCCGGTCGACGGCTCGGCGGCCCCGCGCCGGCTCAGCGCCGAGCTCGTCGCCGGGGGCGACGTGCAGGCCGTCTTCGAGCTCACCCCGGATGCGCGCCGCGTCCTGTATCGCGCCGACGCGCGCGTCGACGAGCGTTTCGAGCTGTTCAGCGTGCCCATCGACGGCAGCGCGGCACCCGCGCGGGTCGGTCCCGAGCTCGCGCCTGCGGGCGACGTGATCCGCTTCCAGCTTGCGCCCGATGGCACGACCGTGCTCGTGCTGGCCGACGTGGAAGGCGCGGGAGTCCTCGAGCTCTTCGCCAGCCCGGTCTTCCCCGGTCGCGGCACGGTCCGGCTCGCGCTACCCGCGGGCAGCAGCGCATTCTCCAGCCCGATCGCGGTCGCCGCGGGGCGCGTCCTGTGCCAGGTAGACCTGGCGGGTGACGGAGGTTCGGCTCTCCTCGCCTTGCCCCTCGACGGCGGGCCGGGCATGCGCCTCGACTGGGCCATGCAAAGAGGCGCGGGCGTGCAGTCCTTCCAGGTCTCCGCCGACGGCACGACCGTCGTCTACCTCTCCGATGCCGAGCTCGACGGGGTCGACGAGCTCTTCGCCGTGCCCATCGACGGCAGTCGCCGGGCCGCGCGCAAGAACGAACCCCTGCGACCCGGCCAGCAGGTCTCCCGCTTCCAGATCAGCGCCGATTCGAGTCGCGTCTTCTATCTCGCGAACCAGGAAAGCCACTCGGCCTCCGAGCTCTTCCAGGCCTTCCTGAAGCCGCCCCACGCTCCGCGCCGGTTCTGATCCGGTCGGCCGAAGACGCGCGGCGTACGCCGCCCCGTCCCGACCGGGCACCGCAGAGCGTGAACCGGCTTCCGGGTGCAGACGAATCCCGTCGCGTCGGTTTCAATGGAGCCCTTCCCCCCCCGAGGCTCTCCATGCATCCCGCACGTCTGCTCGCGTTGCTTCTGACTTCCGTCCCGCTGGCCGCCCAGTCGACGCTGTTCGACGTCTCGGGCGCCGTGGGTGACTCCTACGGACAATGCTGCGACCTCGTCGGGGACATGAACGGCGACGGGAAGGGTGAGTTCCTGGTGGGGGCGTGGCGCGACGACAACGGGACGCTGACCGATGCGGGTAGCGTGTTCGTGTACTCGGGCGCGGACGGGACGCTGCTCCGGACGATCCAGGGCACGGGCGCCGACGACCACATGGGCTTCGGCTCGAGCGCGGCCGGCGATGTGAACGGTGACGGGTACCTCGACGTGTGCGCGGCGGCGGACGAGGACAACGTCGCCGGCATCGGCGCGAACGCGGGCAGCGCGACGATCGTGTCCGGCTTCGATGGCAGCGTGCTCTTCACCTTCACGGGCGTCTCCTCGAGCGACCTCTTCGGCTGGTCGACGGCGGCGGTGGGCGACGTGAACGGCGACGGGCGCGACGACGTGCTGGTCGGGGCGCTGAACGCCGAGGACGTGAGCTCGCCCAGCAACGCCGGCTCGCTGACGGTCTTCTCGGGCGCGGACGGGACGATCCTGTGGCGCGTGTTCGGCGACGCGGTGGCGGGCCAGCTCGGCTCGAACGTCGGGCGCGTCGGCGACGTGAACGGCGACGGGCGCGCCGACTTCGCGGGCGTGCAGGGCAACAGCGTGCGCGTCTTCTCGGGCGCGGACGGCAGCGAGCTCCTGCGGCGCACGGCCAGCGGCAACGCGCTGATCGTCTCGGGCGGACTCGATGCGAACGCCGACGGCTTCGACGACGTGCTGGTCGGCTCGGGCAGCGCCAATTCGAACACCGGGCGCGTGCAGGTCGTCTCGGGCGCGGACAACACCGTGCTGTGGACGGTCTTCGGCGACGTGGCCGGCGACCAGCTCGGCGCGGGCGTGGTCGGCTGCGGCGACCTCGACGGTGACGGGTACGGCGACTGGGCGGCCGGGATGCCGGGCTTCGACGGGCCGGCGGGGCTCAACACCGGCGCGATCCGCGCCTTCAGCGGGCGCACGGGCCTGGTGATCGCGACGGTTCCGGGCGACCTCGCGAACGACCGCATCGGTTCGTCGCTCGGCGGCGGGCGCGATGTCGACGGAGACGGCGTGCAGGACGTGCTCGCGAGCTCGATCGGCGCGGCCAAGGCCAAGCTGGTCTCGTTCGTGCCGCAGGGCATCGAGGTCTTCGGCACCGGCACGGCGGGCTGTGACGGAGCGCTCGACCTCGGCGCAACGGGTGTTCCGACCCTCGGCAACGCGGCCTTCGAGGTGCACGCCTCGCACGCGGGTCCGAGCGGCTTCCTGCTGATCGGCGACAGCGAGGACACGGCCGGCACGCTGCGCTTCGGGGCCCTGTTCCACCTCGATCCGACGCCCGCACCGCCCGCGCTCGGGGTCGTCGGCTCCTTCGCGCTGCCCGCGCCCGACGCGACGGGCTCGCTCACGCTGGCGCTGCCGGTCCCCGTGGATCCGGGCCTGGTCGGCCGAACCTACGTGTTCCAGGTGGCGAGCTTCTTCGCGCCCGGCGCGTGCGCCCAGCGCCTCGCCACGAGCCGCGCCCTGCGCGTGACCGTGCAGTAGGGCCGGCGGAGCGTGCGCGCGGTTCAGCGCGCGGCCAGGAACTCCGCCAGGCGCTCGAAGGTCCCGCTCCAGCCCTGGCGCATCGAGTCGTGGTTCGCGTCGAAGGTGCGCTGCTCCTCGGGCGCGGCGTCGAGCGCGCAGTGGTGCAGCGTGAGCACCGTGCCGCGGCCGATCCCGGCGTGGTCCGCGAAGGTCACGACGACGCGCATGCGCAGCGGCCAGCGCTCCTCGAAGGGAGGCCGGACCGGCTCGCCACGCTCGTCGGTGAAGCAGAGCTCGAAGGCCAGTCGCTCGCCCGGCACGAGCTCGTGGAACAGCCAGCGCGCCCGCATGCAGGTTCCGTCGGGGAAGTCCATGCGGTAGTGGAAGTGCCCACCCGGGCGCAGATCGAGCGTGCAATCCCCGAGCGTGCAGCCCTGGGGTCCGAACCAGCGCGCGAGGTGCTCGACCTCGGTCCAGACCTCGTACACGAGCGCGCGCGGCGCGGCGAGCACGCGGTGCAGCGTGAAGGCGCGCGAGTCCGGCGCGCCTCCGGCGAGCGCGGCGGCTCGCTCGGCCAGGCGTCCCAGCGTCTGCTTCCCGCCCTCGATGGCCCCGTACTCGCGCACGACGCGCTCGCGCGCCTCGGCCGAGGGGAAGATCGAGCGCAGCGTCACGCGCGTGCGGCGCGGACCGAGCTCCTCGAAGGTCACGATCGACTCGAAGTCGACCGGCTCGAGCTCCACCTCGCCGCCGTGGCGGTAGGCGAGGCGTGCGGGCGCCTCGACCGCGGTGTAGGTGACGAGGTTCTCGTAGGCGCGGCCGTCGGGGCCGTGGAAGGTGAAGCGCCAGCGTCCGCCCGGGCGCACGTCGTACTCGTGCGTGGTGGTGGTGAAGCCGGTCGGACCCCACCAGTGCGAGAGGTGCTCGAGCTCGGTCCACAGGCTCCAGACGAGCGCGCGCGGCGCATCGACCTCGCGCGTGAGCACGATCTCGCGCTCGGAAGGGGGCTCGGTGCGGGACGGAGTCATCGGTCGTCTTCTCTCTTGCGTTGCTGGAGCTCTTCCAGGTACTCGGCCATGCGGTCGAAGCGCTGTTCCCACAGTTCCCGGTAGGTCGCGAGCCAGCCCGCCGCCTCGCGCAGTGGCCGCGCGGAGAGCTGCACGGGGCGCCACTGCGCCTCCTTGCCACGCGTGACCAGCCCAGCGCGCTCGAGCACCTTCAGGTGCTTCGAGATCGCCGGCAGGCTGAGCTCGAAGGGCGCGGCCAGCTCCTTCACGGTCGCGTTGCCGCGCGCGAGGCGGGCCAGGAGCGCGCGCCGTGTGGGATCGGAGAGGGCCGAGAAGGTCGCGCTGAGGGCGTCGGCAGAGACCATTGGTTAACCGAAGGGTAAAATACGGTCCGTGCGCATCCTGTCCAGTGCGAAGCGGGGAAAAGCGCGGCCGCAAGCGCCGCTCGGCGGCCTGGCAGCCCTCCTTGGAGAAGGTCCTAGCGGCTGACGGGCGTGCCGTAGAAGGCGGCGAGTTCCTCGAGCACGGCGGCGAGCTCTTCGGGCTCGAAATCCCTCGGGCCCTTGCCGCCGCGGTAGACGACCGTGCCGTCGACGTCGACGAGGTAGAGCCGCTCGGGCCAGGCCGCGTAGGCGCGGTTGACGGCCTCGTCGAGGCGGTCGACGAGCATCGGCCAGGCGAGGGCGAGCTCCTCCTGCGTGCGGCGCGCGAGCGCGAGGCGCTCCCCGTCCGTGCGCGGATCCTCGATCAGGAGCTGGCGCTCGGGCGAGCCCATCAGCCACGTCTCGGTGTGGCGCTCGGGCACGAAGCCGTCGATCGGGTGCGCCTCCTGGATGTAGACGGTCACGAACTCCACGACCTCACCGAAGCGCGCGTGGAGTTCCCGCAGCCGACCGGCCGCGGCGCAGAAGGGCCCTCATGTGTAGCTGCCGAAAACGAGCACCACCGGGCGCTCGGCGCACAGCTCGGACAGCGTGCGCACGCGGCCCTCGAGGTCGGGCAGCGCGAAAGAAGGCGCCGCGTCGCCGACCTCGGGACCGCCCTCGCCGTAGACGAAGGAGCCGTCCGCTGTGCGCGGCACGCCGTCCCACTGCAGCGCGAAATCGAGGCGCGTCACCACGCCGTCGCGGTCGGCATCGAGGTGGAAGAAGGCCTGCTCGTCGCGTCCGTACTCGCCGCGCTCCACGCGCCCGTCACCGTCGCGGTCGTACTTCGCGCGCAGGAACTCCCACACGGCCAGGGTGCGCGGGTCGAACTCGGGCGCGGAGGCCGAGGTCGCGCAGGCGCCGAGCAGGAGCGCCAGGAGGGACGAGCAGCGCAGCACGAGCTCAGTGTACCCTCGGGACGGATGAGCCTCGGATCCCATTCTTCCTGGCCGCCCTGCGTGAGCGTGAGCGGGCCCGTGCGCATTCGCGTTGGAGGCTGAGCCCGTGTGCACCGCGAGCTGGCGCTTCGAGCCGGACGGTTTCGAGCTGCACTTCAACCGCGACGAGTCGCGCCGGCGCGGACGCGCGCGTCCGCCGGAGCTCTTCGAGCTCGAGGGCCGGCGCGTGCTGGCGCCGACCGACGCGGATGCGGGCGGGACGTGGCTCGGCGTGAACGAGTGCGGGCTCGCCGTGGCGCTGCTCAACGCCTGGGACCTGCGCGTCGATCCGCGCGAGCCGCGCAGTCGCGGCTTGCTCGTGCGCGACCTGCTCGCCGCGGGCGACGCGGCCGAGGCGCTCGCTCGCCTGGCGCGCGAGGACCTGGCGCGCTACCGCGGCTTCACGCTGCTCTTCCTCGCGCCCGGCGGCGCGGCGAGCGTGCGCCAATGGGACGGGCGCGCGCTGAGCGAGCCTCCGCCCGAGCGCCCGCTGGCGAGCTCCTCGCTCGATGGCGGTCGCGCGCGCGGCGAGCGGCGCGCGCTCTTCGCGCGCCTCGCCGGCGGCGCGGGCGAGCCCTCGTCCGCGCTCCTCGAGCGCTTCCAGACCAGCCACGAGCCCGAGCGCGGTCCCTGGTCGCCCTGCATGCACCGCGCCGAGGCCGCGACCGTCAGCGCGAGCCAGGTGCGCGTCGACGCGCGCGCGGTGGCGCTGCGCTACGCCGACGGCCCGCCCTGCGAGCGCCCCTTCGGGCCGTGGCTCACGCTCGCGCGCCGCTGAAGCGCCGGCGGTAGGCGCGCACGATCGGCAGCGCGTCGAGCCACGGACGCGCGTCGGCGCGGTCGGGATCGTCCGGGTGTGCCGGGCCGGCGAAGCCGCGCGGGATCTGGCTCTCCTCCTCGGAGTGGTACTCGTAGCCGGGCACGGAGAGCTCCTCGGGCGCCTCGACGCCGTGCACGCGCACGCCGAAGCTCGAGAGCTCGCTCGTCAGCGGCTGCGGCGGGGCCAGCCAGACGTGCGTCGGCGAGGCGAGGAAGAGGTACTGCAGGCGCCGGTCGCGCGAGAGCACGCGCGTCTTCTCGATCCGCCCGCCGAAGTACGCGCTGTGGGTCGCGCTGCGCTCGAGCACGCCGCGCGCGAGGTCGGGCTCGCAGCCCGGCGCGAAGACGAGCGAGCGCGGGTCGAGCGGGCGCGTGAAGCGCGCCACGGGCCGTCCGCGATTCGCGCGCCAGAGGCGCGCGGCGCGCCGCAGCGGGCCGCTGAAGTCGGCGTAGGGCCGCAGGCGACCGGTCGGCGCGCGGCGCGCGACGAGCTCGATCGCGTGGTCGTCGCGGCGGCGCTTCCGGCGGCGGCTGACCTCGTCGAAGGCGGCCTGCAGCTCGAGCGGCAGGTTGGCGGTCTCCTCGGCCGTCACGTGGTACTCCCAGCCGTCACGTTCCTCGACGCGCGTGTCGCCCTTGCCGATCCACAGCGACCCGTCGTGACGCTCGACGTGGCTCGCCACGCGCCACAGGAGCGAGCTGTCCTTGTAGAAGGCACGCGCGAACAGCCGGCGCGGCGCGGCGGCCGGGGCGACGTAGCCGATCAGGAAGCCGATGTGGTCGTCGAACAGCGCTTCACCGAGGTAGTAGCTCGTGCCGAACAGGCGCACGACGTGGCGTGGGAGGTGCTTCGCGAGCAGCACGCGGCGCCGGCGGGCCGCGCCCTCGGGCGGCACGACCAGCGTCGCGTCCGCGGCGAGGCGCGCCAGGAACTCGCGCCGCACGGCGGCGGGCGAGAGCGGTTCGGGGGCAATTCCACGGACGAGCGCGGAGGGCGGCGGACGGCGCGGAGGCGCGGGCATGGAGCAGAACGAGATACCGTCCGCGCGCCGCGGCTCAAGGGGCTGCCCGGCGGATCGGCGCGCGCGTGGCCTGCTCGCCCCGCCGCGCCAGGGGGAGGCAGCGCGCTCCGTGGGCGGGTAGGCTGGGGAAAGCGTCCGCCTTCCGCGGGCCATTTCTTCCATGCACGACGCCTTCAAGGTCTGGGACATCCGCGGAGAGTCGCTCGAGTCGGTCGAGGCCCGCATCCACGACGGGGTGCCGGCCGAGCGCCTGCATGACCGCGCCGCCGGCATGGCCGAGCGCGTGCGGCGTGTCCCCGGCTGGCTCACGCTCGATCCGAAGAAGACCGTGGTCGAGGTCGGTCCCGGGGTCGGCTACATCATGCAGGCCATGGTCAACCAGACCGGGCTCGAGCGCATCACCGGGCTCGACGTGGCTCCGGCCATGAACGAGCAGGCCCGCGCGCGCATCCTGCGCGACGGCCTCTCGCCCGAGTGCTTCCGCTTCCAGACCTACGACGGCGTGCACTTCCCGTGGAAGGACGGCGAGGTCGACCTGTTCTATTCGGTGGCGGCGATCCAGCACATCCCGAAGCCCTTCGCCTACAACGTGCTGCTCGAGATGAACCGCTGCCTCGTGCCGGGCGGCACGGCGGTCGTGCAGCTCCTGACCTGGGACATCCTCGCGCGCGACGCGGCCTACTTCGCCCAGGAGATCAAGAACCAGATCGAGGGCAAGCTCGTGCACTGGCACCACTTCTACGAGCGGGCCGAGCTCGAGGCGCTGGCGCGCTGGGCGCTGTCCGCCGCGGACTACCGCATCTACGTCGAGGACGTCTCGATCTGGCTCGCCTGGAAGAAGCGCTGAACGAGAGCGGAGCGCGTCATTCGCTGCGGCGGAAGCGTCCGTCCGGATCGAAGTGCCGGCCCAGCGCCGAGACCAGGTGCTCCATCGCGGGCGCGGCGTAGCGCGCGGTGAAGCGTGCGTTGTGCGGGCCGAGGCCGTGCTCGGCCGAGTGGCTGCCGCCGAAGTCGCGCACGGCGAGATCGTAGAGGAGCGTCTGCAGCTCGACCTTGAAGGCGGCGACGTCGGCCGGGCCGCGCTCCTTCGCCCAGACGAGGTTGAAGTGCGTGCCGCCGTCGCCCCAGTGCCCGAAGTCGCACACGCGCACGAACGGGTAGTCGCGTGCGAGCAGCGCACGCGCGACGCGCGCGTACTCGGCCATGCGCGCGCGCGGGACCGAGAGATCGAGCGCGAGCACGAGGCCTTCCTTCGCGAGGCTCTCGGAGACCTGGTGGCGGATGGCCCAGAAGTCCTCCGGGGGACCGACCAGCACGTCCTCGATGCCCGTGGCGGACTCCGCGAACTCGACCAGCAGCTCGCCCAGCAGCGTCTCGAGGTCGAGGCGTTCCTTCGCCAGCGTGCTGGAGAGCTCGATCAGCGCCGTGTAGGTCGGCGCGACGCCGCCGAAGGGCGCGCGCACGTTCGCGGCGTGCTTCAGGGTCGCCGTCAGGGCCTCCTGCGAGACGACCTCGAAGGCCGTCAGCGTGTCGCCGCCGTGCTGCTCGAGGTGCGCGAGGCAGGCGAGCAGCGCCTCGCCGTTCGTCGCGGCCACCAGCGCCGCCGCGCGCTGGCGCGGGCGCGGCGCGAGCTTCACGACGACCTGCGTCACGATCCCGAAGCGCCCCGAGGTGCCGACGAAGAGCTGCTTCCAGTCGAGGCCGGTGTTGTCCTTGCGTAGGCGCGTGAGGCGCTCGACCTTCGTGCCGTCGGCCAGCACGACCTCGAGCCCGAGCAGGTTGGCGCGCACGTCGCCGTACTTCAGCAGGCGCGCGCCGCCGGTGTTCGTCACCACCATCCCGCCGAGCTGCGGATCGGCGCCGAGGTCGATCGGGAAGAAGAGCCCGTGGCGCTCGGCCGCGGCGTTCAGGGCCGAGAGCGTGACCCCGGCGTCCACGCGCGCCGTGCGGTCGATCGGATCGATCTCGAGCACGCGGTTCAGGCGCTCGAGCGAGAGCACGAGCTGCTGGCCGCTCGCGTCGGGGTTCGAGGCGCCGACGAGGCCCGTGTTCGCGCCGATCGCGTGCACGCGCACGCCGCGCGCGTGGGCGGCGGCGAGCACGCGCGCGACCTCGGCCGACGTGCGCGGGCGCACGACCGCCGCGGCGCGGCCCTTCCCGTAGCGCCAGCCCGTCTCGTAGGGCGCGAGGTCGCTCGG
>Ga0172372_10001744_pt1 | contig 33463 bp, 36 predicted proteins | sample LakKiv5m_2_FD_114544 | JGI IMG/M metagenome (GOLD analysis project Ga0172372, IMG submission 114544) | Freshwater microbial communities from Kabuno Bay, South-Kivu, Congo - kab_092012_9.5m | ecosystem: Environmental > Aquatic > Freshwater > Lake | place: Democratic Republic of the Congo... | reverse complement strand
AGATTTGTTGTAATTGGTAATTTTAGGTAATGAAAATTTGGGAATCTTCAAGGTATTTTTCGTGATTCGCGTTAAGTATTATTAAGAATTAGTAATTTAGCCTAATATATATTTATTGATTTTTAATCATTACTTTTATGTCTCCAATTTGTCATTGTCTTATCGGTCTTCCCGGTTCTGGAAAGTCAACTTTTGCTCGTCAGTGGGTGGAATATGATCCTAATTGTGTAATAATCTCTACAGATGCAATTCGGGGGGAGTTGTTTGGTGACGAAAGTATACAAGGTGATTGGAATTTAATTGAACAGGAGGTATTGAATAGGGTTAAAGTTGCTGTTACCTCTGGTCGTTCTGTAATTTATGATGCTACAAATTTTAAGCGATCGCAACGTATGGATATATTGCAAAAGTTTGCAGTTGTAGGTGCAGAAACTTGGATGGGTTGGTATTTGAAAACGCTTTTGGAGGAATGTTACCGCAGAAATGAACAGCGACAACGGCAAGTTGGTAAAAGTATCATTGAGAGTTTTGAAAAGCAGTTAATAAACTTTGAACCTATTGAAGCTGAGGGTTTTGCTAAAGTAAATGTTGTGCCAATGGTAAATGGCAAATATGACTTTTCTCTAGTTGCAAAACAGATTAAAAGTTTACCTCGTTCTATTATTAATCGTCGTAATTGTAGCCAGAAGAAAACTTTACATCAGTATTCTGGTTTAATTGATTTTGAACGATTGATGTATTTGATTTCGTTAATTATTAAATTCCCTGGCTTAGGTTTACTTCATGAAATTAATCCTGATCTTTTACAAAAGGAGTTAGTTGGTAATGTTCAACCTATAACAGATTCTTTAGATGAAATATCTGCATTAATGTCGCGTAAGTATCATTCTATTTATGCTCAACCCGAAGCTTTAGCTAATGATTTGCAATGGTTAGAAAAAAATGGAATTCTTAATGAACAAGGGTTAGAGTCAGAAATTTGGGTTGGTGACTATACAGGAGATATTGATAAATTTGAGGCACATACCTATTCTGATAGTGATGCCTTTTTACGATTAATGACAATTATTCGCTGTCTGGTACATTTCCCTTGTTTTCGCGATGAAGAAAAAGAGGATAAAACAGTTCAAGAGATATTTTTTGAAAGCTTGAAAAAATATATTGTTGGTTTTAGTCAAGATACACTGCGTAAAGATATTCAAAGAATTTTACACCCCTATAAAATATTACCTAAGGATATTATGAAACGTGCTTATTTTCTTGGCAATGCAATTTTAAATAAACATGAACTGGTACAGGTTTATAAAGTGCTTCGTTCTCATGCTAAAGATTTAGATGATCCTATTTCTTTATCTATTTATGAAGGGATTGAGAAAAAGTTAGAATTAAGTCAAATATTGCGTCCTCAGAAAACCAAAAAAGCAGATTGTAAAGAGTCTGGTGAATCAGAGTCTCAGAATTCTACTCAACCCGATTCTGAGGACTATACTGATGATTACCGAGTGAGAGCGATCGCTGATAGTCCCGGTATTGATCTGGAAAAATTATCAGACAACGCAGCTTATAAGAAACTAGATCAACTTACCGAAGCTATTTTATCAGGTCAATTATTAGAACTTGTCCGCTTTGCAAATACAGGACGTCATCTTAATGATCCCTATCCTAACCAACTATTCCAAGTCTGGCCTTTACAAATTGTATTTTCAAAAATAGGCTGGTATTTAGGCTACGAAACCAAAGGTGGAAAAGCTGATAAATTATTTAGATTTGAGCGATTAGATCGCTTTTCTATTAATGAGTATTTACCAACAAAACGCGACAAAAAAGAACAGAAAGCAGCTTTGTCTAAATTAGAAAAATTATACCAATCTAGCTATAGTTTATTTTTAGGTAATAGCGTTGATGAACAGCAAAAGTATTTAAATCCTAAACAACGTTCTTCTGTAGAAATCACAGTAGAAATATGGTGTCAAGAAAGCATTTTTAATTTTCTGAGTGAAAGAACTAAGCGATTACCTCATAATAAAATTAAATTCTCAAAGCGATCAGGAAAAAGAATTTCAGAAGGGGAGACGATATTTGTTTTACCACTAACAGATGATTCTAAGTATCCTTATCGTTGTCAACTGACTTTACCCTGTTGGAGTATTGAGGATATAGACCTCAGACGTTGGATTATTGGTTTTGGAGATAAAGTTAAGGTTGTACAACCATTGGACATTCGAGAACAAATTAAGTTAATGGCGGATGGGATTAGTAAGCTATATCAGTTGTAGATTTACCTTTATTTCTCGCTTCCCAGAGGGAAGCGGGGGCAGCCAAGGTTCCTAAGCTAGATTTTGTTGTCCCCGATGCCGATCACAACAATATCGGGGCGATCGCCAGGAATATGTGCAAGCGATGGAAAATTTCGCTCAGTTAGTTGAGAGAAAAAGGAAACTAGCAGAAAAACTATTGCCTTTCGACTGCGACAATACTGTATGCTAGTCTCTAAAATCATCAATAATTGGGAATTAAAGACATGGACATTACCCAAGCCAACGTCGTGCTTGACACCCTCAAGACTCAACTGACCGATTTCGGACTCAAGCTGCTCGGTGCCATCTTTCTCTGGTTTATCGGCGGCTGGCTGATAAAAAAAGGGACTTTACTACTATCCCGCTTGCTCAAGCGACAGAACATCGAGCCGACGCTGATCAAATATGTGTCGAATTTTATTGGGGTTGTCCTACAAATTATCCTGATTGTTGCCATTCTCGGCTACTTTGGCATTGAAACCACCTCCTTTGCGGCTTTATTAGCGACGGCTGGTATTGCGATCGGTGCGGCTTGGAGTGGATTGCTGGCGAATTTCGCTGCTGGCGCTTTCTTAGTCATCTTTCGCCCCTTTAACGTCGGCGATTTCATCACTGCTGGCGGTGTTACTGGTACGGTCGAAGAAATTGGGCTGTTTGTCACGGTGATCAACACAATGGACAATGTAAGGACTATCATTGCCAACAACAAAATCTTTTCTGATAACATTCAAAACTTCTCGACCAATCCCTACCGCCGGGTTGATTTAGTAGCCCAACTCGACCACAGCGTTCCTCCAGAAGAAGCGATCGCCCGACTGAAGTCGCGGCTGAGTGCCATTGCCAATGTCATCTCCGAGCCAGCCCCAGATGTGGAAATTCTGGAATTTAACCTCGCTGGTACTGTCTTAGCCGTCCGTCCCTACTGTCATAACCGGGATTACTGGCAAGTCTATTTCGACACCAACAAGGCAATCCGCGAGACTTTCGGTGAAGCTGGCTATCCCACCCCGGAACAGCACTATACACTTCGCCAAGCGGCTTAGAGGTTGCCCAAAACGATATGAGGACGGAGAAACAGCTAAGCTGAAACTACCCCGCTCCCCCTCCCCCCCCACACCCCAAGAAAGCTAATGCCAATGGGCGACTGCGGCGGGAAATTGGCGTATTACCCCCTGGCGATATCCGCAATTGTGTGGCCGCTTTAGCTGATGAAGAAAAGCTGTTGACAGAACTGTTCCAGTATCGCTTCCAAGCAGGAGACGGATTGAGCGGGCACAGTTTTGGTAACTTGTTCCTGACGGCGATGACGGAGATTACGGGAGATATAGAAAAGGCGATCGCCGCTAGTGATTCCACTTCCCAGAGGGAAGCGAGTAAGACTGTAAGCACCACGAAGAAGTTTTTTCTTTGTGGTGTTTCCATTGATTCCACTTCCCAGAGGGAAGCGAGGAAACAAACTAACTACGCTAAACTGACTTTTGAGCAGAAAGTTTCCATTGATTCCACTTCCCAGAGGGAAGCGAGGACGCCTTGGGAGCTAGAAACGTTAGGCACCTTTGAAGTTTCCATTGATTCCACTTCCCAGAGGGAAGCGAGGACCACTGGATAGGGTAACCGTCCTTTGGGGTTTGACCGAGTTTCCATTGATTCCACTTCCCAGAGGGAAGCGAGGCTGTTTACTCTCTAAACCAAATCTCCGAGGAAGTCCGTTTCCATTGATTCCACTTCCCAGAGGGAAGCGAGGGTTATATAACTGTTAATAAATTGCTTTGTGCGAAACAGTTTGTTTCCATTGATTCCACTTCCCAGAGGGAAGCGAGGCAGTGGTAGATAAAGTTAACATATAGAACTATAGAGTTAGTTTCCATTGATTCCACTTCCCAGAGGGAAGCGAGGTACATTTTGTAGTAGGTCATTCCTACGCAAAATACTGGGAAGGTTTCCATTGATTCCACTTCCCAGAGGGAAGCGAGGTTGAAGGATACTACTGGGTTAGATGCGTTAGATGCAAAAGTTTCCATTGATTCCACTTCCCAGAGGGAAGCGAGGTATCAAAACATGTTTGAGCTCAGGGAAGTATTGCTCAAGATCGTTTCCATTGATTCCACTTCCCAGAGGGAAGCGAGGAACTCATTAGCTTTTAGAGCTTCGCTATCACTTACTAGAAAGTTTCCATTGATTCCACTTCCCAGAGGGAAGCGAGGGATATACGAATACTTAGGTCAGAACCAGTTAGCACTAGAGGTTTCCATTGATTCCACTTCCCAGAGGGAAGCGAGGTCCATTACCATTAACAGGCCATAAGGCCACTGACAACGTTTCCATTGATTCCACTTCCCAGAGGGAAGCGAGGAAAAGCTCAATCTCAACCCCAACAACAACCACAGCAGGTTTCCATTGATTCCACTTCCCAGAGGGAAGCGAGGACCTCCATTTTAAGCCCTTACCCTGACTGGTGTCTAGACCCACTTTGCGAAGGTCAGCAAATTTTCTCTGTTTTTCACCCCTACCACCCTCAAAATAATGGCTGAAACCCTTACACCACAAGGCTGCGAGGTTCCCGACGAAATAATAGGCATTCCAGCGTTTTTTCCTGACCTTCGCATTCCCTTCGTTAATCACTGAATTTATTGTCTTTAATATCACTTTAACCATTAATCAATAATCTCAATACTAATCCTTAATTAATCCTTCCATTTATCCTATTATAACTGATTCATGCTCAAATAACTGGTATTCAAAAACAAAAAATTTATTGTATATTTTATTTTTGCTTAGACTAAATTAAACAGATATCATATAGCTTAAAAATTTACCTAGCATGAATACTCAGATAATAATAGAATTGGGTAATTGCACTATGGGTACTCCCACTCCCCAAGCTTCTATTTGAGGAATGGTATGTTTAGACAAAGGATAAAATCTAATATTATCCTCTTGTAACTTGATAATCTTTTTCAGTCGGGAATGCAAATCACGATATTGCTGTGTGCTTAGTTGACACTCAAATACGGAATACTGCACTCGCTGACCATAACCTTCTAGTAAATCAGCTACTTTCTTGCGCCTTTTATCATCAGGAACATCGTAAGCAATTACATATAAAAACATAATTAGAAGTATCACTTAATAATACCATAAACTTATAATGTAATTCAGCATAAAATTAAAACATTCTGCTGTAAACAAAAACTAATGTATTCTATATGGACGATAGTGATGGACAGGATTATAAACAAACTGCTTAAAAGCTCTTACCTGTTGAGTGAGTAAGTCCCACTTTGGTTGTTTAGTTCCATCCTCAGTTTGTACTTCCTCTGTCATTCTTTGCAAAAAAGCTTGTAAAAACTTTTTTCTTCCTGAATTATTTAAATAACATCCCCCTTTTATAAACTCAAAATCAGCTCCTACATCAAAAATATTGCGATTGATTAACCACATAACCAATGAGTCTATTAATGGGGAGCGAAACTCTTCAATTAAATCAGAAGCTAATGCTGGATGACCATCATGACCTTGATGCAAACAACCATAGTAAGGATCTAAACCTTGAATTTCTATTAGTGCCAATAGATGATTCCAAAGCACTTGATATCCAAAACTCAACATGGCATTGACCTGGTTTCCAGGTGGACGCCGACTGCGACCTAAAAAAATAAAATTCTCGTTGCTCAAACATTCCCCAAAGGCTGAAAAATATTGGGCAGCACCAGCGCCTTCTATCCCCATTAGTCTCTCGCAACTGTCGGCTGATGCAGTTTGCTCTGCTAAATAATTAAGGCTTTCTAAAACACGTTCTAAATTAGCAGATGCTATTTTTTTCTTCTGTCTTTGCAATAATACTCTACTGTTCTTTATTTTACTTTTAATAATCTCCCTCGCTGTTACTAATTTTTCCATGGCAGAAAGTTGTTGTTGATAGCGAGACAGTTGGCGATATCCTCTCGATATCGGTAAAATTCTACCATAGCAGTAACCCATTCTGGATAAATAGGCAATAGGAATGTCGCGCAACAAACAGGCTCGAACTACTTGAGTGGTTACCTGGGAGCTGCCAAATATTAGTATCTGTTCTAATAAGGGTAACTGCACTTGCGCTTGTGTAACTTCACCTCTTTTTACCACTAATATCTCTTTTTGCAAGCAAATGTAGCAGTTTTGCTCAGAAACATACAGGGTTTGCATTAACGCCACCAACGTTGTAAATTTGACTTCTTGACAGCAGAATATTCGTTTCCACCAGCTTCCATATCTTTCCTCGATTCTGACTGTAACCACCATACTATCCTATCAGCAATATTGGATACAAAGTAAGTAGCAAATGTTACTAGTATTGTATTGATAATAACTGCTGCTAATCCCAAGGGCGCAATCAATAAAATTACCAAGGTGATAATTCCATTAACAACGGCAACAGAAATGTTTCTAAGAGTGGCAGAGCGATGTGAAATATACACAATTATCAAGTTCCTTATTGATTTTTCTCAAGGTGTAAAACTGGAGAGCGGAAAGTATTAAACTTTTTCAAGCAATAGGTTAAATTGCTTTGAGATAGAGGAATGTAATGTAACAATATAACACAAGTTTTGTAGCTATAGCCATATATGACGGAGGGAGGTCAGAAAGTCTACCTAGCACTCACCCTTTACTCTAATTGGTGTTTCTCACTAGACGAAAGTCTGCGATATGTCAAGAATTGTTACGAAACTGAGCTTTTGTTAAAAGTCTACATCCTAAGTATGTATTATATAGAATAAGCAAACACGAGTTAGAGAAAATGGGTAAGTATAGTGTTGTCACTTTTGCTCCCGTACAAGGTTTCATCGAAAAGTCCCGTAAACTACGAGACTTGTATGGTGCATCCCTGATTTTATCTTATTTAAGTCAAAAAATAGCCGAATATGTGGATCAAGATCCAAATTTAAGGCTAATTTCTCCCGCAATTCCTAATACTCTCAAGGGGATGCCCAATCGTATTCTAATTAAGGGAGAATTCACAAAAGAAACAGCGGAACGTATTATACTCTCTTCCTGGAAGGAATTACTAAAAGTTTGCCGAGAATGGATAGAGGGTAATATTACCAATTGTGGTCCATATTACTGGGAGAGAGAATGGAGTTTATGGGGTTCCCACGCATGGGAAGTATTCCAAGGCTCTGGTGATACTATTATTGCTGCAATGTCTGACCTAGAAGTTAAAAAGTTATCCCGTGATTGGAGCGCTGTTAATTGGATTGGCGAAAGTTCTAGTTTAAGTGGATCCGATGGTATTGCATTCCCTGACCTGGGATCAAGTCATCGCAATCCTCAAACTTTGAATTATGGGTGGGAAAAAGAACAAATTGAAAATTTCTATACTGAATTAGCTAGATTAACTGACAATACGGAGGAAGAAAATCCTGAAGGCAAATTTATTGCAGTCAATGAAAAACTCAGTATTCCCGAACTGGTTAAACGTCTCATAACATGGCACGAAATTCAACATAGAATTAATTTGAGGCGATCGCTCGCAAATTTTAGGGAAATACAACGTAAACCAACGGAAACCTCTAAGGGTCAGTGGACAGGATGGTTTATGGGGGATGGTGATAGAGTCGGATATCACTTGCAAAAACTGGCTAGGATGGAAGACCCTGATACTGCAATTCACAATTTCAGTCTAGCTATACGAGAATGGGGTGGAGATTTTGAACGAGGATTCGATTTAGGTAAGGTAGTTTATGCTGGTGGTGATGACTTTTTAGGAGTAATTTATGGTCAAGATCCTAATCTTTCTGTCTCCCCATTAACTGCTTATGAGTGGTTGCTGGGTTTAAATGATACATGGAAGAAACATGAACAAGAAATTTCATTGAGTGTTGGTTTTGTCTGGGTAGCAGGTAGTGTGCCTCAGCGAGATGTTTTACAACACTGTCGGGAAGCTGAAAAAGTAGCTAAGTCTCGGGGAAGAAATAGGATAACTATGCGCATACTATTTAACAGTGGTCAGTATGTTCAGTGGACTTGTCCTTGGGACTATTTGGATATTCTAACCAAATACAAAGACAGAGAAGGAAAGGCAAATTGGAGTCATATTTATCAAGATTTGGCATATTTAAAATCCCGGCGTGCTTTTGATATCGATGATGGTACTAATGTCAATAAAACTAAACTGGTTGAAATAACAGCCTTGGTGACAGCTTTGCATTTTTTAGATCTTTACTTCCCTAGTCAGAATTCTAAACCAAGTTTGGTTACTACTTTGATCAATGAAATGAATAAAAATCAAGAGGAATTAGCTCAAAAATTATCAGGATTTAGTGATGATGCTGATGCCATAGAAAGGGCAAAAGCTATTATTGATTGGATTACGGACTTAGTAGAAGTAGGTTGGCATTTATGTTCAATTACTTAATTAGTATTAGTCCCTTGGGACTTATGTATGGCAGTGCGGGGGCATTTTTATCTCCGGAAAACTTAGTAGGTCGCTCTGGTGCTAAATTCCCCCCTGAAGCTGCTACTTTGGCGGGTCTCATATTTAGCATCAATAAGGTCAATAACAAGCGATCTCAAGTAGAATTAAGAGATAATTTGTATGTAGCTGGGCCCTTTTGGGCAAAGTCAGATAATCCACAGAACTTTTTTGTTCCCATACCACGCAATAAAATTATTGGCAAAAAAGAATGGGGAGAGTGGAATATCCAAAATGGCGAATGGTATTTGCCTAACAAGCAGGATAATAAACAAGAGGAGAAGCTAGACTATAAATTGGAGTCAGATTATAATTGGCAAACCATAGAGTCGTGGAAATTACCTACCAAAGAACTAGTCAAAGCTAGTAAACCTAGTAATGATTCTTGTAACCTTGCTAATGATCCTTGGAAATTTGTTTCTTTTCTTCACCCGAAAATTGAGTTTTCAGCAAGACGCGTTGAAAAATCCGATGGATTGTTTTTAGAAAACTCCGTACAACTACCAGATGATGTTTGTTTAGTCTACCTATCCACTTATGATATCGATAATGGTTGGTATAAATTCGGGGGCGAAAATCACATTGTGGAAATAACCTGTAAAAAACTTCAACCCAAAACCAAGGAATTACTCCAACAACCCATTGGTAAAAGTTTTGCCTTATTGACACCGGGAGTATGGGGATCCAACCGTATTTCTCACCGTTATCCCCACCCAGAAGATGACAGTCATCCCTTTCCCCAGGTTGTGCAATTACTCACAGACAAAGCAGTTCCCTATCGTTTTCGTTCCCAGGGAACTTTAGGAAGAGGACGTTACGCTGTACCTGCTGGTAGCGTTTACCTCCTCAAAGAACCCATTAATCAACCCTGGTGGAAATGGGATGAAAAATGGTTTCCTAACGAAGGTTACAGTCTCAAAAAAGTAGGCTGCGGTTTGTGTTTACCAGTAGAAATTCAGGGAATTAACTAAAGGAAGAAAAAATGTACACCAAACAATATGGCATTATAGAAACACTAGCACCCGTTCATGTTGGTGCAACTGCAGGAGAAGAAAGTGGTAATTTGAACCTCATATTCCGTGACCAGTTCACCCAAACGGGGATTATTCCCGGTAGTTCCATTCGTGGAAGATTGCGGGCTGAAACTCGTATTTTAGAAGGAGAAGAAAGGGCAAATCACTGGTATGGTAACGGAGCAGATGACGATAAAAATAACGAATCTATTGTCAAATTTGAATATGCTTCTATTATTTGGATTCCTGTTTTTTGTCCAGGTCAACCCATAGTTTGGGTTACTTCTCCTCGCTTATTAAAACGTTACCAACGTATAGCTGGTGATACAATAGAAATAAAAAAGAATGGTCAAAATAAACTTCTTCGGGAAATATCAGTTCCTAAACCCTATACAGGTTCTACCATAATTAAGACCAAACAAGCTACAGGAGGTAAAAGAACTATATTTTTTAACCTAGGATTCTTAGAAATTAACAACACTGAAGATCTATCAGCGTGGTTCCCTGAACTTGAACAAAAATCAGCAGTAGTGGTAGATGATGGGGATATTGGAATGATCCATGATATGGCATTATATCGCCAAAGTCGGGTGCGTTTGCAATCGGAACAAAAAGTAGTAGATAAGGGTGGATTTTTCAATACTGAAGCCTTACCTGAAGGCACAATTCTAGTATTTCCCATAGCTATTAGAAACAATATCCAGGGTGAACAAAAATGGCAGGCATTTGGCACTAGTAACACGGGAGATATTTATTTGGGTGGATTAGAGTCTATTGGTTTTGGTCATTGTCAATTAACAGTTAAAGGAGCGTAAATTATGACTTGGAAATCCTATAATTTAGATCAGAAAGCTCAAAAATTAGTTCTTATCTATCGAGATAAAAAAGGTGTGATTGGTCAATCCCATAAAATGCGTAGCACCGTAGCCTACGGTTTAGAAAGATTTTCCGGTGAACACCTGCGACTGTTAAGTAAAAATAATGATGATGACCAACAAAAAGGTAAGTATTGGCAGGCTACCTGGAAAGAATTCACACAGATTATGAAGAATGCGGGCGTACAATTACCAGAAATACCAACTAATAATGACACCGCACAACTACAAGACTATGCATCTAGATTATGGAACCTATCTATTGATGACCAACGTGTTTGTTTAGCCGTGTTAACACAATTTTGTGATAGCTTAGTGTGGTGGACTCAACGCTATAAAAAAGCAGGTGAAAATGATGATTAATGAATTACGTTTAATGAACAGTAATGAAGTCCCCTTAATGTTTCAAGCTCAAGTTGATGGAAGGGGACAGGTTCAGTATATTGCAGATCGGTCAAAGCCAGAAAGATGGGTTGACGAATGGGATGAAGCAGTAGCAAACCTACCTAAATTTGGGACTCATGTGAGAACCAAAGAATATGAGATTTCCTGGCGTTTTCTTGCCAATAGTGGACAAGATGATGATATTATTAGACCTGTAATTGGTGCCAATGGATTTCCCTATTATCCTGGTGCTAGTATGAAGGGGGCATTTTTAAGAAGTTGCACCCGTGAACAAGGTATAAGATATTGTGGAACTCAAACTACCCAGGATACCAAACCAGGTATATTGCGGTTTCATGGTGCATATCCAAAAGATGATAGTTGGCGTGAGCAACAATTAATTGACATAGTTCACCCTCAAGAAGAATGGCAAGTTAAAAATAATAATAGTCATTCTGCATTCTTACAAATTTCCCTATATCAACCAACACTAGTTTTTGGTATTTCTAGCAATATTGAGTTAGATGATACTGAGTGGCAAACAATTTGGGAGATTTGGGATAAAGCCATACAAAAGGGTATTGGTTCTAGAGTCAGTGCGGGTTATGGTCAACCTGTTATTGCACCAGAACAAAACCAGAATCAATTATTAAGTGTTAAACTAAGGGGTAAAGGTTTAGCATCACAGTTAATAGACAAAAGTGGTGAATTTCGTCCTAATATATTTAAAGCTGCTCTCCGTGGTCATACCCTCAGATTATTAAGTGGAATGATCAATGAAAAAACCGCAGAACAATTAACCAAAGAACTGTGGGGAGGATTTGCAGGAAATAATGGAGCCATAGCAGGAGATTTAGGGATTAGTTTTAATCCAGAAAATTTAGTCATGGGTGAGTTTAGATATAATAATGTCACCATGCCCACCTACGATTTAAAAAGTGGTACCTTAACCATTGTTTGTATGAAAAATCCTTCTCCTGAATATAAAAAGCAGTTGAGAATGTTAGCAAGGGCTATTCTGCGATTTAGTATGTTGATTGGTGGATTTGGCAAATCCTCTCGTCGGATAGATCATAGAGAATTTTTCCCACAATATTTGGATAATCAAAATAATCCCATGATTGGTTGTCACTGGGAATTTACCCCCGATTCAAGGGATTATTATTTTCCAGTTAATAATATTTTACATATCGGAAATGCCATTGATAGGGTTCGTCAAACTGTGGAAGAATGGTTAAGGTTTAAAGGAATAACACCTCAAAATGTGAGGTGTTCATGGAGAGAATCTTTTCATTCTCAAAATGTACAAATTTGGGGACGTATAGCCAGAGATGAAGATGATAGTTTAGCAGTGCATTGGTTCCATGGTAATTATCAGGGGAATCAATCAATCAAGGGTTCTACCTTGACTGGTCGTATGGGCAATATTGGCAGAATTTATCATCGAATGTATCCTCATTACAGGAAAACTGTAGATGGTAATATAGTTCGCCAAAAGAGCTACGTAGAATTACTTACTATTTTTCCTGGTGCTAATTATCCTGAGCAAACCAGGCAATTTTTGGCTTTTTTAGGAACGCCTGCAAGTAATTTCCAACGATTATGGGGCGACTAATTAAGACTAATTAAATCGTCTTTTTAAGTAGGGAGGCACAATTATTTGTAGAATGGGTTAACCCATGCGGGCGTTGGGTTTCATACTTCAACCCAACCTACACCCAGGCGATCGCAGCAGAATATTCAATCATCAGATAGAATCCAGATAGCGACGTAACTTGCTACTAAAAACATCAATTACTGTCACCACAACTAACAATACTAACATCATAGTAGTCGCCTTATTATACTCAAAACCGTCTATATAACTCTTTAACTGAAACCCAATTCCACCTGCACCTACCACACCTAGCACAGAAGCAGCACGAATATTATACTCAAACATCCACAGAGTATAACCCAGTCCCAAAGGTAACACTTGAGGTAATATGCCATACTGAACCATTTGTAACTTTGACGCACCAATTACCCGTAAAGATTCCAATGAACGGGAATCCACAGCTTCAATGGCTTGTTGATAAAATTTCGCAAGATAGCCAATAGTGTAGATAGCTAGGGCTAAGGTTCCAGCAGGTGCCCCCAAACCCGTAGCAGCAACAAAGATTAAACCTAAAATAATCGAAGGAACAGAACGAACAGCATTTTGCAGGAGATTGGCTAACCATTGCAACCACAAGGGTGCAATATTATTAGCACTAGCTACTGCAATTGGTAAGGAGAGCAGCGCGCCAATAGAAGTACCCCACAAAGACATTTGCACAGTTTCTATTAGTGCCCTAATGGCTATATCCAGAACCTTCCAATCGGGGGGAAATAACCTGACAATAAAATCGGTGATGTAGGGCCAACTGTTTTTGACCAATTCAAAATCAACTTTTAACCCCTGCAATGCCCAAACATACACCCCCACAACCACTAAGAGAATAATGATATTCCTTAACCAAAAAACAAGCTGAGAGTAGTGATTAAATAGAGGGTGTTTAGGTGTTTTTGTCATAGTTTAAAAGTGTGAAACCTGAGCAACTTTTTCTGATAAATTATAGGGTTTACCATCATAAACAATGCGCCCAGCATCCAAAACTATAGCACGATCAGCATATTTTGCAGCCATGGCTAAATCATGTAGCACCATAATAATAGTTAATCCCTGCTCTCGATTTAGTTTGACCAGGGTTTCCATTACCTGTTGAGAAGCCATCATGTCTAAACCGGTAATTGGTTCATCCGCTAACAGGATTTGCGGGAATTGAATTAGAGCCCTAGCAATAGCTACTCTTTGTTGCTGTCCACCGCTGAGTTGACTGGTTTTCTGATGTATTTTACCTTTTAAACCCAGTTGTGCTAATAATTGCTGAGCTAAGAACTGATCTTGACGGGGAAATCCAAATAAAGTTTGGGTGGTTTTTCTTTTGCCTAAACGACCACATAAAACATTATCTAAAACTGATAACTGCCCAATTAATCCACCACCTTGAAATAACATGCCAATATCTTGACGAATTTCTGGCAAGGTCTCGTTTGTCATCTGTCTATTGTTTATGTAAACAGAACCACCTACTACCGGAGCTAACCCTATGAGCGATCGCAAGAGGGTGGATTTACCAGCTCCGTTTAAACCCAAGAGAACTACAAATTCACCTTGGCTAATCTCCAAATCAATCCCATTGAGGATGGGACGATTTGAGGATGCAGTGTAACTTGTTTTTAGATTGTGACATTCAATTAGTTTCATGGTAGTAACCAAATTATTGTTAATTAAAAATATTCTAGCACTTCTAAACAGTTTGTGACAGTAAATAGCTTTATAGAAAACTACTTATAGAAGTTACATATCAAAATCCACCATTTCCCCATTTTTCGCCCTATGGTTCTATGCCCAAATTTTTCAGAGCATCGCGCACGGGTTTCAGGTGACGATTATGATCAACTCTTACTAGCTCGGTGGAATTATACAAACCCTGCAACAATTGGTTATTTTCTGGTTTGTTTAACTTGAGAAAGGCGTTAATAATTTTTTCTCGCATGACTACTGGAACATCATCATCAACAACTATTCCATGAGCGGGAACACCGGATATTTTATACAGCACTCGCAATTTAGCAGCATCTGTGGTAGATATATAGGGGGGATACATGGCATACTCAGAAACTGTTGCTACATCTGCTTGACCACGTACCACTGCTTCCAGTGCTTTACTGTAATTACCTCCATAAGTAATTTGACCGAAGAAACCTTCCATCCGATCTTTGTCGGGGACAAATCCGTTCTTCACCAACTCACTAACTGGGAAAATAAACCCTGATCCAGAGGTGGGGGAGGTAAAGGCAATTTTTTTGCCTCTGAGCTGTTCTAGTGTCGCTTTAGCAGAAGCTTTGGGAGTTAGAGGACTGTTTTTGGCAACTACAAATATGGAATTATAGGTGTATCTCCCAGAATAATTTGAACGTGTTTCTGCTAAGTACAAACGAGAATTTGCTAGTTCCTCCGCTTTTAAGGCTGGACGACTGCTTAAAAAAGCCACATCGGCACGATTTGCTCTTAGAGCTTCCACAGCAGCAGTATCATCACTAATTTGCGCTGTTACAGGTATTCCTAACTCCCGGGATAGGAAGTTAGCTACTTTCCCGACTTGTTCTTGCAGATTGGGAGCATCCTTCCGACTAGGAAAGACTATGGTCAGATTTTTGAGATTTTTTGTAAGTAATAGTGGTCCTACTGGGGGAGGATTGGAGTTAGCCACCGTGGGTTGGGTTTTGACTACATTGCTGACAAATAAACTTGTCACTGTTGCCAATGTACTGGCAATCAAGAACTTTCTTTTCAGGAATTGGTTAAGGGTCATTAGTAATAATTCTCAGGATTTTTGCAAATTAGTTTCAACTAATCCCAAAAGTTAATCTAGAACTTTTGAGAATAAAAGTCAATAGGCTGGGGTAGAAAATTTTGGGATTCAAAGTATAGGTATGGATGGAAAGAGTTTTCCAGCAACTTTTAAGTCAGGTGGGTCAATTTTCCGGTAAAATACTTTGAGATATTTAAACGTTGACAAGAGAACTACCATGACAGTTGCAACAGCTTTTGACTTAGAGAGTTTAAATGAACAATTTGAAACCGCCACTCCCACGGAAATCTTGGCATGGTCGGTGGAAAACGTACCTACGGGTTTAGTCCAAACCAGTGCTTTCAATGTTGATGACTTGATTATTACCCATATTCTTTACGAAGTACTGGATCACCCAACACCAGTGATTTTTCTTGATACCCTTCATCACTTTGAACAAACTTTAGACTTGGTTGCTAAAGCTAAAGCAGTTTATGGCTTAGACTTAAAGACCTATAAGGTACCTGATGTCTATAGTCGTGAAGAGTTTGCCGCTAAGTATGGAGAGGCGTTGTGGGATACTGATATTAGTAAATTTCATCAAGTTACTAAAATTGAACCTTTACAACGTGGATTGGATGAATTAAATACAGTAGCTTGGATTACTGGTCGTCGTCGAGATCAGGCGGTTACCCGTGCAAATATGCCAGTTTTTGAGTTGGATAATCAAGGGCGCTTAAAAATTAATCCCTTGGCTACCTGGACAAGAAAAGAAAGCTGGGAGTATGTAGCCGAATACAAGGTAATTTATAATCCCCTACATGATCAAGGATACCCAAGTATTGGTGATGAACCCATTACTACCAGGGTAGGTGATGGAGAAGATGAAAGAGCTGGACGTTGGCGCGGTACTGGGAAGACTGAGTGTGGTATTCACATTTAAGATTTAAATCTAGATATAAATCCCACACTGTGAGTGTGGGAGCGTATCATGAAAAAAAGATTGCCGTAAATCCATGATCAAAGTTCTACACCTTTCAGATATTCATATAGGAAGCGGTTTTTCCCACGGACGTATTAACCCCAACACTGGATTAAACTCCCGCTTGGAGGATTTTGTTAACACCCTATCTTTATGTATTGATCGGGCCCTGTCTGAACCAGTAGATATGGTTATATTTGGTGGTGATGCCTTTCCGGATGCTACCCCTCCACCTTACGTACAAGAAGCATTTGCCAGTCAGTTTCGTAGGTTGGTTGATGCCCATATTCCAACGGTTTTATTAGTTGGTAATCATGATTTACATTCCCAGGGTATAGGAGGAGCAAGTCTTAATATTTACCGAACTTTGGGAGTACCTGGTTTTGTGGTGGGTGATAGTTTGACTACCCATCATATTCAAACCCCCAATGGTAAGGTACAAGTAATTACTCTACCCTGGTTGACTAGATCTATGTTAATGACCCGCAAGGAAACTACGGGAATGTCTATGGCTGAGGTTAATCAACTTTTGATTGAAAAATTACAAGTGGTTTTAGAAGGAGAGGTGAGAAATTTAGACCCAAATCTGCCCACCATACTTTTAGCCCATTTGATGGCTGATAATGCTATGTTGGGTGCGGAACGTTTATTAGCTGTGGGTAAGGGTTTTACTCTGCCAGCTTCTTTACTGATTAGACCATGTTTTGATTATGTGGCATTAGGTCATGTTCACTGCCATCAAAATCTGAATAAATCCAACGATCCACCTGTGGTTTATCCTGGTAGTATTGAGCGAGTGGATTTTAGTGAGGAAAAAGAACAAAAGGGTTATGTAATGGTTGAGTTGGCAAAAGGTAAGGCCAATTGGCAGTTTTGCCCACTACCTGCTCGCATTTTCCGCACCATCGAGGTGGATTTATCCCCTAGCGACAATCCTCAACAAACATTATTGCAGGCGATCGCCAAATATGACCTAACAGGGAATGTAGTCAGACTAGTTTATAAACTGCGTTCGGAACAATTAGATGTAATAGAAAACGCTGTTATTCATAAGGCGCTGGGGGATGCACATCATTATACGATTCACCCAGAACTAGTGAGTCAATTAGCCAGACCGCGAATCCCCGAATTAAATGCTAGTAGTAGTATTGATCCCATAGAGGCATTAAGAACCTACTTAAACAATCGTGAAGATTTAAAAGATATTGCCACATATATGTTAGAAGCAGCACAAGAGTTATTAGGAGATGATGAGACTATGATTTTGGTAGACAGATAGTGATATATTATTTTTTGGTAATACCCATAAAAAAGAGAGTGGAAGGAGGCATTACCAAGCGCCATTCACTCCCACTCTCTTATTTGCTGCTGAAGCGTTTAGGGAATATCACTGACAAACCTAATCGTTAATTAGGGGGGTAATTTGTAATCGATTAGGTTTGTATTCATTGATCATTCCTATTGCAGCAAATGGTCATTTTGTTCACTCGTTTAACAAACTGTAAGAGACTAACTCTTGTTTGTCTAGTTCAATGTAACCCCCTTCTAGAGTCTCTGGTTGCCAAGTTGGCACTTAGTTGAGATTTTATCAAAAAATTGTGTTTGCTGCTAACATTATAGATTATTATTTATACATCTACTGGATTTGAAATTTCATATTTTTGCTGATTATAACCAACCATGACTCCACAGAAAAATAATATAAAATTACCATACCAACGCTGGCACATAGCAAAGCAAAACCAAGAACTAGCTCAAAATTTAGCAAGTGTCAATAATGTTTCTCCCATTATAGGTCAGTTGTTAATTAATAGAGGTATGGAAACACCAGAAATAGCTACTAGATTTATCAATCCTGAATGTATAAATTTAGCCTCTCCCTTGGATGAGTTCCCGGATTTAGTTGCCAGTGTGGAATTATTGGCAAGTGCTATTAGAAACCATGAGAAAATTGCTATCTGCGGCGATTATGATGCTGATGGCATGACTAGTACAGCCTTGCTGTTACGCAGTCTTGGATCTTTAGGTGCAAACATTGACTATGCTATTCCCAGTAGAATGCACGAGGGGTATGGAATTAATAAACGAATTGTGGAAGAATTTCACAGTGAAGGGGTCAGTTTAATTCTAACCGTAGATAATGGTATTGCTGCTTTTGAACCTATTGCAAGAGCAAAAGAGTTGGGTTTGAAAGTGATTATTACGGATCACCATGATTTACCTCCCCAATTACCAGTTGCTGATGCAATTCTTAACCCCAAATTAATATCTCTATCTTCTCCTTATAGAGGTCTTGCTGGTGTGGGTGTAGCCTATGTTTTAGCTGTATGTTTAGCTCAACATTTGCAAAAAATCACAGGTCTGGTTCAACCTATGTTGGATTTATTTACCTTGGGAACTATTGCTGACCTAGCTCCTTTAACCGGTGTTAATCGTCGTTGGATAAAACGGGGCTTAAAATCATTATATAAGTCCAATTTACCGGGTGTTCAGGCTTTAATTCAAGTCTCTGGTGTACAACCAAGTATGGGAGAAAATCAGCAAGTATCTAAGGCACAAAATTCTAAGTCTTTAAAACCAGAAGATATTGGATTTCGTCTAGGACCAAGAATCAATGCTGTGGGTAGAATTGGCAATCCTCAAATTGTGATCGAATTACTAACTACTGATGATATGGGAATTGCTTTAGAACGAGCAATGCAATGTGAGCAAATAAATGCTGAACGTCAAAAAATCTGTGAGGAAATCCAAGGAGAGGCAATATTGTTGGTTGAAGATTTATATGCACAAAATTTACATCAAGACCGAGTTCTGGTCGTAGTCAAAGATAATTGGCATCATGGTGTAATTGGCATTGTCGCTTCTCGTCTGGTAGAACGTTATGGAGTTCCTGTCTTTATCGGTACTTACGAAAATAATCACCTGGTTCGTGGTTCCGCAAGGGGAATACCTGAATTTAATGTGTTTGATGCTTTGGAGTTTAGCAGCGATTTACTATATAAATATGGTGGGCATAAAGCTGCTGCTGGATTTTCTTTACCCGCAGCTAATCTAGAAAATTTTCGATTGCGTTTATCAGAGTTTGCTAATCAATGTCTGGAAGTTCAACATCTCAAACCACTATTAAGAATAGATGGTCAAATCAACTTTTGTCAGATCAATCGGGATTTATTCCAACAGTTGAATATTCTTCATCCCTGTGGAATTGAAAACCCTGACCCTATCTTTTGGACTCCCCAAGTACGAGTGGTAGAACAGCAAATGATTGGTAAGGGTAGTATTAAGTTGACTTTGGCTCAAATCATAGATAATACAAGATATGAAATTAAAGCTTTGGCTTGGCGATGGGGTGATTATTTCCCTTTACCCTTCACTATTGATATTGCTTACAAGTTACGGGAAAATAACTTTAATGGTGCAAATGATATTGAGTTGGAGTTAGTCGGTGTTAGGTTACCCCAACAGTATCATCAAAGCTGCAATTACAGCTTTGACGGAAACTAGTTGAATCAAGTTGGGCTTAATTTTGTAGTATTTTGGCAAAGTATGGCTTGCTCACACCCACTTCCCATTTAACCAATTAAAGATCCCCGTTACGAAAAGCGAGTACAAAAATTACAGCGGGTCCAGCAAGGACAATTAATGCTACACAGGTCAATTGAAACACGACTTCCCAGTTGATATTAGCTAGAGCTTCCATTTTTCCTCCCAAGGGTTTTAAAAAATTAAATAATTCAAATTGCTAAATGGCAATTTTTCCTACTATATCAATATACCAAAAAACAGGATCAGTTCATGTCTCTTTTTGTTTCATCTATTATGGAGGTAATTTATGGCTACTTGGCAATGTGTTAAGCAGTGTGGTGCTTGCTGTCATCTGGATCCTAGCGATCGCCCCTATTTATCCGATTATCTCTCACCTACAGAACTCTCACTCTATCTCCGTTTGGTAGGTGAGGACGGTTGGTGTGTTAATTTTGATCATCAAACACGAGAATGTACTATTTATAGGGATCGTCCTTCATTTTGTCGGGTAGAGTCTAAAACCTTTGAAAAGATGTATGGTATCAAACCAGAGGAGTTAAATGACTTCGCTATTGACTGTTGTCATCAACAGATAGATTCTGTATATGGCGATCGCAGTTTAGAAATGATTCGATTTAATCAGACCCTGGGTTTTGAGGTGAAGTAGGGACAAAGGATCTTTTTTTAAAAACTTGTCATTGGTCATTACATTATGAGATAATGATAAAAATATGAAAAACTCCGTTAGCACCGTGAAACTTGATACTTTGGATTTAACCATTACTGCACCTGCTGACCAATCACCACCCAAGACAAAAAAGTCTGACTCGGTTTGGGTAGTATTTGGGACAACCTTTATTACCATTTTTTTGGCGGAAATTGGTGATAAAACTCAATTATCAACATTATTAATGAGTGCCCAGTCCCATGCGCCTTGGTTGGTATTCCTGGGAGCAGGAGCTGCTTTGGTCACCACTAGTTTACTGGGTGTACTGCTTGGTGGTTTTATTGCTAGTAGACTTAGTCCTAAAACGGTAGAAAAATCAGCAGGACTGGTATTATTGTTAGTTTCTTCGATGTTATTTTGGGATGTGATTCACGGTTAAGTTATTAAATAGATATAGATATGGATTGGAATCTTCTGGGAATTAGCTTTATTACCGTGTTTCTTTCCGAACTGGGTGATAAGAGTCAACTAGCTGCGATCGCATTGTCTGGTCAAGGAAAATCTAGAAAGGCTATATTTTTTGGCACCGCAGCTGCGCTGGTGTTCACTAGTTTGCTGGGTGTGTTAGCTGGGGGAGCGGTGGCACAATTATTGCCCACCAAAATTTTAAAGACAATTGCAGCTATTGGTTTTGCTGTTTTGGCTATTCGTCTTTTACTACCTGAGAATGAAGACGATCGCGCTTCCTAAAAGCGATCGCCTTATATGGTCAAACCTAGTCAAACTAGATTGCCATGATTTCTCTATCATTCCAACAGCGATTAAATAGCCAACCAGCTCCTACTAACTTAATAACTTCTAGGATAAAATAACCACCATGTAGTAAATTCATGGTTTCTGGCACTGTACCAGGTGTAACCATCAAACTCAAATTACTACCCAGGGCGGACATTTGGGGGGTGAGGAGATAGGTATCTAACAGGGCCACCATGAGCAATAAACCGGACCAACATATACAACTCAAGTTCCATTTTGACTTGGCTTTACCCATAGCCAATATGGCGGTCAATACCACCGCAGCAGCTACTAACTCCACACGGTTAAAATTCCAAAAAATGCTGTAGCCAGCCATGGTAAAATTTGCTTCTTTCATCATACCAGTAATGTAAAGACTGGGCATGATTAACCCATCTAATACCATGGTAGCGCTGAGCCAAAAACCCAGGGTAAAGATCACAGTGGTTTGCCAACCGGATCTCTTAAATTGAAGGTTAGAAATATTGTTCATAAAACTATGATTGCTGTAATTCTTTTAATTACGTTGTTTGAGAACACGATTAGAATCAGGTTGGGAAAATTGCTGACTACCTAAAGTGCCATACTATTTAGTTTCTATCCAAAAATCCAATTTGACAACGAATATGAACCAAATGTTACAAATCGTTATCTTTCTCCCAGGGGTGGGGTAAGAACCTGCTGAGGAATAACTTCTGTCACCACCCGACCAGAACTACCACCCTTAACGGTAATATTTTCCGTTGCCAAATTGCCAATTGCAGTTGACCCTCGGAAAGTCAGAGGTGGTTCCATCTGACGATAAATCACCTTTCCTTGAGCTTCCACTAATTTTCGCTCTAAATACCAAGTGAGTCGCTCTGATTTTAAAAACTGATTACGTTGCCCAATTGCCTGAACATCACCCGTTAAATAAACCGTTTTCTTTAGCAATTTCATTTCCGCTGCATTGCCAGATACTGTTATATTCTCCCCTTGATGAATTACCTTTACAGGAACATTACTTTTGACAATTTCTTGATTAATATCCCAGGCGATCGCATTGCTATTAATTTGCATTGGTGGGTTAATTAACTGGAGTTTGGCTTCCGGTCCTAGGGTGGTAATTTTCGTGTTCAAATTAACCTCTATACCCTTTCCTTGAGCGCGATCAGTAAATTGATTGTTTTGATAACGTTGAATTTCCACAGGGCGATCGCCCACCAACTTTTCTGATTGAACTTGCCAAAGTAAGCGTTCAGTTTTGATTTGTAATTTAGGGTCATTAGAAACGGCAAACACCTGGCCCGTAAACTCCACCTGTTGTTGACGAGTTTTAACTCTAGCTTCCTGGGCGGTAGCTTTCAATTGACGATGATGACCATGAAACTGATTACGGACTATTAATAAATCTTCCTGGGGTCGCCATTCCAATTCATTCCCTTCCAATACTACTCCATTACGAGGATCTGTAGCCACAATCTTACCCTTGAGCACAAGTTGTTTACCATCTTGCTGAATATCCGCCGTTTCTGCTTTAATTGTATAAACTACTTTACCATCTTGATATAGTTGACCCTGGGGATTTTTGGCTTGACCAATTTCCTTTTCTTTGGTATACTTAGCCTGACGAGCTTGCACCTTCCAAAATGGTTTACCATCTTGGTCAAATTGCTCCAGACTAACACCAAAAAAAGTCAACTGACTATCACTCCTCAACTTATCAGAATCAGAACTATTCTCCACTGGAGAAATAGTAGATGAACCCGAGCAACCAAATAATCCCGTTAACAATAATAAAATCACTGACCAATAACTAAAATTTTTAGGCATATTTAACATATAAAATCACATAAAACTGTAGCGGGAGGAATTGGATTTACTTCCCCTCTAGAAGTTGCGTATTAACGCTCCCATAATTCCCGCTTAGTTGTTTTTGCATTATTCTGGAATCTGTAAATGTCCTTCACTATCTTGATGGTCGTCCAAGAATCCCATACTGGATAATGGCCTGTAGGGATAACCCTGACGAGGTGTCTTTTGGATATCCTCCCTAATCGCTTCCAAATCAATATAGCGATCGCTCACATTAATTAAGCTGTCACTGGTCATGGAGCGTAGACTAACAACTTCCACCCTAACGCCACGATAACTGACCGAGTTAACAGCATAGGCCAAGTCGCCATCACCGCTGACCAAAACTGCGGTATCATAGGAGTCCACTAAAGCCATCATATCCACAGCTATCTCCACATCTAGGTTAGCTTTTTTGGAACCGTCTGGCAATTGTACCAAATCCTTAGCTATGACTCGATAACCATTGCGACGCATCCACAACAAAAATCCCTGTTGCTTCTCATTAGTCCGGTCTACACCGGTATAGAAAAAAGCCCGTAATAGCCTTGATCCACCAGTCAACCGACATAATAGTTTAGTGTAATCAATTTCGATACCTAATTGCAAAGCTGCATAAAATAAATTTGAGCCATCAATAAATATTGCCACTCGACCCCGATTTTCCAAAACCTGTTCTGGCGTAAAAATCGAGTCATTTTCTAAATTATTCAACATCATTGTTAGACCTCGGTTGTTATCCATGTCGTCTGCGATAGAAATCATTAAATTTACGCCCTTACTAGATTGGGTTAATTGACTCAAAAAAATGTCAGTTTTATTGCACCTCCCCACGATAGCAAACACCTCTAGGACTAACCTTTGCCATGAAAAGACAAATGTTGAGAGGGTTCCGGTTTTAAAGTTCTATCCGTTTGAAAATTGGCTGAGGTGTGCCTAACTGTTGTTTATTCGATAGTACGCCCCATGTTGCATGGGTTGTAAAAGGTGCAACGGTGGAGGTTTCTTCTGGATTGTTAAAATTGATTCCCCATCCTAATTGCTGATAAATATCGCTACTGATATTAGGAATAATTGGCGATAGTAAATAAGCTGTTAGTCTCACCGATTCCAGAACGGTGTACAACACTGTTGCTACCTCATTCTGTTTTCCTTGTTTATATAATGACCAAGGAGCTTGTTCATCTATAAACTTGTTACTGGCTTGAACTAATAACATCACAGCTTGAGCTACCTCATTGAAAGCTAAAACTGAATAAGCTTGTTTAACTTTCTCCCCTAATTGCCCACCAATTGTCTTTAAGGTATTCTCAGGGGGAATATCTTGTGGAGCAATGGAGGGAATTTCCCCAGCGCAGTATTTTTTCACCATGTTCAAAGTACGATTTAACAAATTACCTAAGTCATTGGCTAAATCTGCATTTAGAACATGAATGAACCTAATTTCATTAAAATCGCCATCCTTACCAAATTCGATTTCCTTAAGGAAGTAATAACGAACAGCATCGCTACCATATTTTTTCACCAGCGCTACAGGATCAACAGTATTACCCAGAGTCTTCCCCATTTTTTGACCATCTTTAGTCAAAAATCCATGTCCGAATACTTGTTGTGGCAAGGGCAAATTAGCTGACATCAGCATAGCTGGCCAATATACGGCATGAAATCTTAATATATCTTTACCAATTAAATGTAAGTTAATTGGCCACCATTTAGACACGGCATTTTCTAAAGTTGGTTCTGTTCCTGGTTCTAATAGTGCTGTTATGTAGCCTAAAAGTGCATCAAACCAAACATAAAGAGTATGTTGGGTATCCACAGGTACAGGAAAGCCCCAATCTAAATTGACTCGCGAAATTGAAAAATCCTGTAAACCTTGACTAACAAAGCTAAGAACTTCATTTCGCCGACTAGCAGGTTGAATAAAGTTTGGATGGGATTGATAAAACTCCTCTAGTGGTTTTTGATACTTAGATAGACGAAAAAAGTAATTTTGTTCATCGCGCCATTCTACTTCCTTGGTGGTATGGATAGGACAGCGCTTACCTTCTATCAGCTCCCTTTCTTCCTTAAACTCTTCACAGGATACGCAGTACCATCCCTTCTGCTCTCCTCGGTATATATCACCCTGTTCCCAAACTCTATTAAAAAATTCTTTGACAATTACCTGATGCTTTAAATCAGTAGTACGACTAAATCGATCATATTGAATGTTCAAAATTTGCCATAAATCAATAAAACTAGGGACAATTTGATCACAAAACTCTTGGGGTGATTTTCCTTGACTTTGTGCTGATCTTTGGATCTTTTGTCCATGTTCGTCTGTTCCAGTAATAAATATCACTTCATTACCCAATAAACGCTGAAATCTGGCTATAGTATCTGCAGCTATTGTGGTATAAGCACTACCAATATGGGGAACATCGTTTACATAGTATAGCGGTGTGGTCAGGGCAAAGGTTTTTGAAGTTTTATTTGTTAGATTCATAGATAATAAAAAAGAAATTATTAAACAGTTTTACCAGCTAGTTAGTTTTGTAAAGCTAGGTAATTATATAACATTACACCTATTTTTTCCAACTGTGTTTTGATCATGACAAGTTAATAACCTCACAATTTTTTCCATTCTATAAACACTAATGATTGTTCCCTGGGATTAGGAGACAATTGGTCAACAATCACATTCCCGAATTTTGCCTGGATTTTGATTACTGTAGTCAGAGAGTGTACTCAGATCAAAAAACTGGGCAAACCAACGGAAAATCAGGCCTAATCTCTAATTTCTACAGTCCCATCTGATCCCGTTCAGGTTTAAGTACAGAAATGTAAAATCTTAATTAAGAAAAATGCCAAATTTTTGCGCAACATACACGAATTAATCGGTAAATAGGTAGGAAAATTTCAGTTTTCAGTATGGACAGATTGTGCTTCGTCAAATACAATCTCATATCCATACTTCAACTACCAACCATTGAGATGGATTAACTGCGTCAAGGATTTATTCAGCGATTTCACCTATTTATATATAATTCATTCAAACTTCGTTAAAATCTGTAATTATAGTTTCAGACTGAAGTAATTTTTATATAGAAAGCTTGATGTAGTTAGCTTTTAATGACTCTATTCCCCGAAAAATACCAAGATGATAGATGTGGAACTCAAACTCCGGTTTTTAACTCCCAAACCCCTACAACCAGAATATCCATTGTTTATTTATTTACCAGGAATGGATGGAACCGGTGAAATGCTACAGTCACAAATTAGCGATTTAGGGCGGGGGTTTGACATTCGTTGTTTAGCAATTCCTAAAACGGATATGAGAGATTGGAACCTATTAACCACAAATGTCCTCGACTTAATTGATATGGAATTGACTACAGGATCCTTCAAGAGAGGAAATCGCTTGGTTTATTTGTGTGGTGAGTCTTTCGGTGCTTGTTTGGCTATGAAAATAGCTATTCAGTCACCAAGTTTGTTTAAACGTATTATTCTAATTAATCCCGCTTCTTCTTTTAAACTAAATCCTTGGATCAGCTTTTCATCCCAAATGACAAATTTAGTGCCATCATGGTTTTATCCGGTAGGTGCTTGGGGGTTGCTACCCTTTTTAGCATCTTTACCTCGCATATCCACTCCCCTCCGTCGTCAACTACTCCAAAGTATGACCTCCCTCCCTGCAGAAACTATTAATTGGCGATTGTCCTTATTGCGTCACTTTCACCTGGATCATGAAAAAATGCAACAACTCAAACAAGAGACACTGTTAATCGCTGGGGGAAGCGATCGCCTGTTACCATCCCTTACAGAGGTAGAAAGATTAGGAAGGATGTTGCCAAATAGTAAGATTGTGATTTTACCTGATAGTGGTCACGCTTGTCTAGTGGAAGAAGAGATAAATCTATATAAAATTCTCCAAGACCAGGGATTTTACGAGAAAGTCTCCCTCAATAGAAAATTTTAGGCCATACTGGAAGCAGGTAAAAACAAGAAAAAATGACAGAAATGATAACTCGGACTAGTGACACAGAATTATTAAATTGGACTGGTGATACCCTGGGTATTGGACTGTTTGAAGATGCAGTAGAGCTAAAAGACGACTTAGCAACTCTCAACCAGAAATACGGGGGAGTTTTCTCAGAAGTCATCGCTGAAGAAGAGTTCACCGGTAAAGCTAATACTACAGTGGTCATTCGTGTGGGAGCCAACTCCCCCATTCGTAAGGTAATTTTTATCGGCTTAGGAAAAGTAGATACACTGAAATTAGAAACCCTGCGTATAGCGGCTGCAACCCTTGCTAGGACTGCTAAAAAGCAAAAAACCAAAACCCTGGCTATTAGTTTTCCAATATACAATAATCAACCAGCAGCTACCGCCCAAGCGATTACAGAAGGGGCCCAATTAGCACTTTATCAAGATATTCGGTTCAAATCAGAACCAGAAGATAAAAATCCCCCTATTGAGACCATTGACCTATTAAATTTATCGGGACAACAACCAGCTATCACCCGCGCAGAACAAATTGTTTCCGGAGTTATTTTAGCTCGAGAGTTGGTAGCAGCTCCAGCTAATGCGGTCACACCTATTACTATGGCACAAACTGCTCAAGCGATCGCCCAAGAACATGGTTTGGAACTAAAAATTCTAGAACAAGAAGACTGTGAAAAACTGGGTATGGGAGCATATTTAGGCGTAGCACAAGCTTCCGACCTTCCACCCAAGTTTATTCACCTCATCTATAAACCCGCAACCACCCCTAAACGTAAACTAGCTATTATTGGTAAAGGTCTCACCTTTGATTCTGGTGGTTTGAATATTAAAGGAGCTGGTAGTGGAATTGAAACTATGAAAATTGACATGGGTGGAGCTGCTGCTACTCTTGGTGCTGCTAAGGCTATAGGTCAGATTAAACCAGATGTAGAAGTTCACTTCATATCCGCAGTTACTGAAAATATGATTAGCGGTAAAGCTATGCACCCAGGAGATATCCTTAAAGCATCTAATGGCAAAACTATCGAAGTAAATAACACTGATGCGGAAGGGCGTTTAACCCTAGCTGATGCTCTGGTGTACACCGATCAGTTAGGTCTGGATGCCATGGTAGATCTAGCAACCCTCACAGGCGCTTGCGTGGTAGCTTTAGGCGATAATATTGCTGGCTTATTTACCCCTAATGATAATATAGCATCTCAACTGCAAACCGCTGCTGAGTCTTCTGGAGAAAAGATTTGGCGGATGCCAATGGAAGAAAAATATTTTGAAGGGTTAAAATCAGGTATTGCTGATATGAAAAACACTGGACCCCGCTATGGTGGTTCTATTACAGCTGCTCTATTTCTAAAGCAGTTTGTTAAAACTACACCATGGGCACATTTGGATATAGCTGGACCTGTTTGGGCTGATAAAGAAAGTGGCTACAATAGTGCTGGAGCAACTGGTTTTGGTGTAAGAACCTTGGTGAGTTGGGTTGAAAGCGATTAAATCTAGTATTTTTGTGCTAGTATTTCTCTGGGAATTGATTTCAAAAGTTCAGTATTGACACCGGATTCGCGAGTGAGAGAAATTTTGCCTGTGCGGGCAATTTCCTTCAAACCGAATTTTTGTAAAACCTGAACAATTGCTACCATTTTCCCAGGGTCTCCTACCACTTCTATGGTCAGAGAATCTTCTGCTACATCAACTACCCTAGCACGGAAAATCTGAGCCAGCTCCACCACTTGGGATCTGTTGGTGCTATTGGCATTTACCTTTAAGAGCATCAATTCCCGCTCTACACAGGGAGTTTCTGTAACGTCTTGTACCTTTAATACATTAATTAATTTATATAATTGCTTAGTTATTTGTTCAAGTACGCGGTCATCTCCAGGTACAACCATAGTAATGCGGGATATTCCCTCCTGTTCAGCAGGACCAACAGCTAAGCTTTCAATGTTAAAGCCACGACGCGCAAATAAACTGGCAATGCGAGACAAGACTCCCGCTTCATCTTCTACAAGAACTGAAAGAGTATGTTTCATGTTGGTCAAAACGGAATGGGTGAACTAATAACAGACTCAAATTATAGGGGAAAAGAACCCGTAAAACAACTGCTGGGTGGAGCAGTGGATCACAATGGTATTGATATTACAATTAGTGAAACAGTTGTTGGGTTGAGAAAACCCAACCTACATTATAAAACCCAACCTACACTATACTGATGGCTAAAAAACAAAAGTTTCCTTATTTACTTGGTTCTAAGTGGACAGCTCAACAAAAAGTGGATGGTTGGAGACACTTTCAAGTTGTTAATCGTAAAAATCAAGGTAATTGGGTATATGCGGAAATGGTAGCAGCATGTGACCCAAAAGTTCGGTTTTGGATAAATGCTAAACTATTACAGGACAATTCCCAATGGCATCCGGGTTGGCAATCTTTAATAGAAATCAACAATAAGACGTAGTATCACTTAGCGATCGCCTTTATCCATAATCCTTTTTCGGGGATTATAGGGGAACGCTATTCTATTTTAATAATAATTTACATAAAAGCTCAACCTAGTATTAAATCTCCCCAATCCCCATATTTCCGTCTTCCTGTCCTAGCACCTACCTGGATTACCCCCCATAATGGCTAATTTGTTTTTTGTAACTATTTTTAGTGTAAAAGTAATAAAAAATTGATTTAGAGCTAAATATAGAGATTTTTTAAGATTTAAGGGATATTTAACCTATAAAAATCAGTTTTGCTTCTAAATTCTACATTTAGAGCAGAATTTCGTAGTTGATAGCCCTTTGCTTTATGGGGAACTTGGATAATAATGACAATCACAGACCTTGAGAAATTACCTGGTAAAAACCCAGGATCTCTGTGGAACCGAAAAGAAAAACTATTCACAAGATGAGAAATTATGAAATTAGCAGTTTATGGAAAGGGCGGTATTGGTAAATCTACAACCAGCTGTAACATATCCGTGGCCCTTGCCAAACGGGGTAAAAAGGTACTACAAATTGGCTGTGACCCAAAACATGACAGCACTTTTACCCTGACCGGGTTTTTGATTCCCACCATCATTGACACCCTGCAAGAAAAAGACTATCACTATGAAGATGTGTGGCCAGAGGATGTCATTTACCCTGGATATGGTGGTGTTGACTGTGTAGAAGCTGGTGGACCACCCGCAGGTGCAGGATGTGGTGGCTACGTGGTAGGTGAAACTGTCAAACTCTTAAAGGAACTCAATGCTTTTGATGAGTATGATGTGATTCTATTTGATGTTTTGGGCGATGTGGTTTGTGGTGGTTTTGCTGCACCTCTAAACTATGCTGATTACTGTTTAATTGTCACTGATAACGGTTTTGATGCACTCTTTGCTGCTAATCGCATTGCTGCTTCTGTCCGTGAAAAAGCCAGAACTCACCCCTTACGTTTAGCAGGTTTAATTGGTAATCGCACCGCGAAACGAGATTTAATTGAGAAGTATGTAGAAGCAGTGCCAATGCCTGTATTAGAGGTATTGCCATTGATTGAAGATATTCGTGTTTCTCGTGTTAAGGGTAAAACCCTGTTTGAAATGGCAGAATCAGACCCCTCTCTCAATTATGTTTGTGACTATTATTTGAGTATTGCTGACCAAATTTTAGCTCAACCAGAGGGGGTTGTTCCCAGTGATGCTCCTGATCGAGAACTGTTTTCCCTGTTGTCAGATTTCTATTTAAATCCCACTAAACCACAGACTAATAACCAGGAACAAGAATCGAAACTGATGATGGTCTGAGGTGTTTAATTAGGGGTGAAGATTAGGAACCCAGTTGCAGCAAAATAGCTATCGAAAAACAGTTTCATCTTATCTACAATTGTCCTTTAGTCTCCCGTATCATGGTCAGTTGCTGTTATATTACACATAAAACACAGCAGTTCTTGAAAACCTGATTTTTCTGCTTGGTTTTTTCACCCAACAATTTAGTTTTTACCGGATAGGGGAAATATGGCTTTCTTCGATAGTTTTACTGATGCAATTAAACAAAAGTGGTTACATTTTTTTGAGGTTAATCGTGAGTGGATTGTGGTGCAGATGGCTGCACAATCAATGTCTACCCCTGATGGAGGTAAACGTCCTTCTTCTTACCTGATCCTGGGTGTGGTCAACGCTTTGGAACCTAAACTTGCTCAGTTGATGTTTCCCTTTGCTAAGTTGAATCCTGACCCCGATATTTTAATTGAGGTTCTGGGATTAAATTTTGACCCCGACCTTGCTATTGCAGGTCAAGCACGTAATCTGGATGATGGGAAAGTATATTCCGATGCACCTAGTGTGGTGGGAGAAAATCCTTCACTGGTGAATAGGTCTCTAGGGTTGAATTTACCGGATGATGATGAATTCGATGATTTCAAGCAATCCCATGAGACGGGTGAGTTGGTTTCTGACGTTTGGGGCGGGGATTCTTCTGTAAATGGGGAAGAACTACCTCCCAGGGTTTTTGATGGTTCGGAAATGGCCCGTCTCTTCCCCGAAAATTAAATAAATATAAATAAAGGAGAGAAAAATTAAATGACAGTGACTGCGGAAAATACTGCTTTAACTTTTGAATGTGAAACCGGTAATTATCATACTTTTTGTCCCATTAGTTGTGTAGCTTGGTTGTATCAGAAAATCGAGGATAGCTTCTTTTTGGTGATTGGCACTAAAACTTGTGGTTATTTTCTTCAAAATGCCATGGGAGTAATGATTTTTGCTGAACCCCGTTACGCAATGGCTGAATTGGAGGAAGGTGATATCTCTGCTCAGTTGAATGATTTTAATGAGTTAAAAAGACTTTGTGAACAAATTAAACGCGATCGCAATCCTAGTGTAATTGTCTGGATTGGTACTTGTACTACTGAAATCATCAAGATGGACTTGGAGGGATTAGCTCCCAAGTTAGAAGCGGAAATTGGTATTCCTATTGTGGTTGCTCGTGCGAACGGATTGGATTATGCTTTTACCCAAGGTGAGGATACGGTTTTAGCTGCTATGGCTAATCGTTGTCCTGCTCAAACACCAGTAACTGAAACAGAAAAGAACGAACGGAATGCTATTCAAAAGTTAATGCATTTTGGGAAGAAAAAGGAAGAGGTAATTGAGGAAGAATCGGAATATGTGAACCATCCACCTTTGGTATTATTCGGTTCTTTACCAGATCCTGTGGTTACCCAATTAACGTTAGAATTGAAGAAACAGGGAATTAAGGTTTCTGGTTGGCTTCCTGCAAAGAGATTTACCGAGTTACCAGTAATTGAAGAGGGCTATTATGTTGCTGGTGTTAATCCCTTTTTAAGTAGGACTGCAACAACCTTAATGAGAAGGAGAAAATGTAAACTAATTAGTGCACCATTCCCCATTGGTCCAGATGGTACCCGTGCATGGGTGGAGAAGATCTGCTCGGTTTTTGGTATTACTCCCCAGGGTTTGGAAGCAAGGGAAGCACAAATTTGGGAAAATATAGAGGATTATGTGAAGTTGATTCGCGGTAAATCTGTATTTTTCATGGGTGATAACCTGTTAGAAATTTCCCTAGCTCGGTTCCTAGTTCGCTGTGGAATGACGGTACCAGAAATTGGCATCCCTTATATGGATAAACGTTACCAAGCAGCCGAACTATCTTTACTAGAAAAGACTTGTCAAGAAATGGGTGTTGCCCTACCTAAAATTATCGAGAAACCAGATAACTATAATCAAGTTCAGCGGATTTATGAATTAAAACCAGATTTAGTGATCACTGGGATGTCTCATGCTAATCCCCTGGAAGCAAGGGGGATTAATACTAAGTGGTCTGTGGAGTTTACCTTTGCACAGATTCATGGATTTGGCAATGCGCGGGACATTTTGGAATTAGTCACCCGTCCTTTAAGGAGGAACAATAATTTGAAGGATTTGGGTTGGGATAAACTGGTGCGAGAAGCAACTACAGCTTAAGAGATACAATTAATTATTTGTAGGTTGGGTTTAATAACTCAACAAACCCACGGGATCTCGCCAATTACCCGTTATTGCTTGAATTAATCCACACTTGGTCCATGGGGGAGACCGGGAATTGATTCCCGGTCTCAGTTGTGTTTTCCACCCACAAAAAACCTCCATAACTCATGGGAAGACCCACGAGTTAGCAAAGAAACTAATTAATCACAATGTGTCTTACCAGAATACTCATAACCTCCCCTGAATTACCAGTTGGCGTGAGATCGCTCCAATCCGTTGCATTGGCATAACCAAGTACATGTAGATAGTGAATCGTACTAATCACCGTCTT
>Ga0172372_10001742_pt1 | contig 33516 bp, 26 predicted proteins | sample LakKiv5m_2_FD_114544 | JGI IMG/M metagenome (GOLD analysis project Ga0172372, IMG submission 114544) | Freshwater microbial communities from Kabuno Bay, South-Kivu, Congo - kab_092012_9.5m | ecosystem: Environmental > Aquatic > Freshwater > Lake | place: Democratic Republic of the Congo... | reverse complement strand
GCAACGCCGATGGAGGCGCCGCCGCCCGTGCCCGCCTCCGCGCGCGGCGCACCGCAACCGCCCGAGCCGCCACCGCCGCCCGCACCGCCGCTCTGATCGACGCACGCGCCCATCGTGCCGCCGATCACGACGTAACCCGAGCCCGCGCTCGCACCGCCGCCGCCCGCGCCGTCCGCGCCCGCCGCACCGTCGCTGCCCGTGCCGCCGCGCACCGTGCCCGTCGTCGCGTCGAAGTCGCGCGCGTCTTCACAGCCGAGGCCCGCAGCGCCGTCCGCGCCCGGCGCACCGTCGCCGCCGTTGGCGCCGAAGCGCGCGAGCGTCGGGTTGTCGTCGCAGAAATTGCAGATGCCACGGTTGGTCGGCGAGTTGTACGTGACCTCGCCGGCTGGCCCGGCACCCACGCCGCGCCCCGCGCCCGGCGCCGGATTCGCGACGGCCGCGCGCAGCACCGCGTCGATGTCGCAGACGCCGCCCGTCGTGAAGTCCGTGCAGCCGGCGTTGGCGCAGGGACTGCCGTTCGTGCAGCGCACGTCTTCGCAGGCCGCTGCGCCGCCTTCGCCGCCGCTCACCGCGCCGCTCGGGCACGTCTTGGTTCCACCCGCGCCACCCGCGACGCGGCTGCACGCGCGACCGAGCGGCGTGGCCGGACCGCCGGGTGCGCCGTTCGTGCCGAGGAGCTCGTCGAGCGATCTGAGCCCGATCTCCGAGACGTTGTCGCTCGAGGAATCGCCGCGCGTCCCGTCGGCGCCGCGCCCGGCGAGCACGAGCAGCTCGGCGAACGTGACCGACGCATCACAACCATCGCTGAAGACGCTGGTGCTGCCCTCCCCCGCCGCCGTCGCGTCCTTCCCGCGGACGACGAAGCCCTCGATGCGCGTGGGCGTGCGCACGTCGCGACAGCGCAGCGCAGGCGAGCCCGGACGCGCGTCGCTCTCCTCGAGCACGACGGGGTAGAGGTCGAGGTCGCGGTCGGTGAAGTCGGGCGAATAGCCGCCGAAGATCGACACGCCCGCGACGACGTCGAAGCCCGCGTAGCTGCCCGCCGAGACGAGCACGCTCTTGCCCGCCGTGCGCGCCCGCGTGAGCGCCGTGCGCAGCGTGCGCAGTGGCCGCGCGAGCGAGCCCGGGTTCGTGTCGCTGCCCGTCGTCGCGACGTACACGAAGTCGGTGGTGTCGTCGGGCACGCCATCGCAGTCGCCGTCAGCACCGACCGCGGGCGGCGGTCCGCCCTCGTCGAAGCGCTCGCACTCGCAGCCGTTCGCGAGGATGCGATCGACGTCGACGAAGCCCGGCTCGCACGCGACGTCGCAGCGCACGCCATCCGTGCCCGCGGCGTCGGGCAGGCACTCGGCCACCATGTTCGGGCCCGGCGGCACGCACGGGGCGTCACAGCGACCGCACGCGAGCCGCGAGACGTAGAGGCCGCTCTCGTCGCGGAAGTCCTCGTCGATCGCGTCGTCGCAGTCGTCGTCCGTGCCGTTGCACGCCTCGACGAGCACCGCCTCGCACGCGGAGAAGCCCGCGTCGCCGCAGGTCTGCGCGCCTGCGCACGCGCGCCCGTCCGTCGCGTAGACGAAGCAGCCGTACTCGGCGCCGACGGTGTCCGGGCCGCACGCGCAGACGCCGCTCTGAGGGACGCACGCGCCGACATCGCTGCACGCGAAGCCGGGCGGGCAGGCATCCGCCGTCTCACACGGCGTCGCGCAGCGCGTCTGGCCCGTCGACGTCTCGAGGCAGCGCGCGCCGGGCGTGCGCACCGTGCAGTCGTCGTCGGACGTGCACGAGAGACAGAGCGCAGGCACATCGGGCACGCAAGCGCCCGCCCCCGCGACGTGCAGGCCGGGCGGACACGCGACGAGCACGCAGAGGGGCACCGGCGTCTCCGCCTCCGCATCGACGCTGCACGCCGTCTCGCTGGCCGTCGGGAAGGCCTCGCCGCAATCGACGCCGCAGGCGCCGCAGTGCGCGGCGAGCGAGTAGAGCCCTGCGTCGTCGCGGAAGTCTTCATCGACGAGGCCGTCGCAGTCGTCGTCGCGGTAGTTGCACTCCTCGACGCCGCCGCAGAGTTTCGACGCGTAGCAGCCGGGCAGCGCGACGAACGCGAGCGCGGCGAAGAGCGCCATGCGGGACACGCGCGCAAATCGGGAGAATGCGGAAGACTCGTAAGAAAGGAACATCGCTCACCTCACCACGAAATCGACCGCGCCACCCGCCACCCCGTCCGACGCCGCAGCACCGCCCCCGCCGCCGCGCCCCGCCGATCCACCCCGACCGAGGCGCACGGTGTTGTCCATGCGCCACGCCGCGAGCTCGGGCGGCTCGACGGCGAGCCCGGTGAGCCAGGCGCCCGCGGACGCGCCGCCGCAGCCACCGCCGCCACCGCCGCCCGGTCCACCGTTGCCGCCGCGTCCGCCGCGCGCGCCGGGAAGCCCGCCCGCGAGCGGTGGCGTCGAGCGCTCTTCGCGCGGGATGTCGCCGCCCTGCCCGCCCGCTTCGCCGAGCGCGCCGTCGCCGCCCGCGCCACCGTCGCCGCCGCGCCCGCCGTCCGAGGGCACGAGCAGCACGCCGCGCAGCGTCGGGACGCCGAACGGCACCGAGGTGAAGCGCACGAGCAGCGCCGCCGAGGGCCCGCCGCTCGCGCCCGCGCGTCCGCGTCCGCCGCCGCAACCACCCGCGCCACCACCGCCGCCACCGCCGCCGAGCGCGTCGGGGAAGTCGCAGTCGGGCGGGACGGACTCGTACTCCGAGCCGCCGCCCGCGCCGCCACCACCGCCGCCCGAGCCCGGCGTGCCGTCGCTGCCCTCCGTCGCGAGCGCGCCGAACCACGCGTCGCCTTCGAAGCGCCCGAACGCGTCCATGCAGCCGAGGCCCGGGCGCCCGCTGTCGCCATCGCCGCCCGAGGTGCCCGGCTGCGGCCCGGTGAAACCCTCGAACGCCGTGAAATCCGCGAGCCCGCAGCACACATCGCGGCTGCAACCGAGTCCGCGGATCGGCCCGCGCGAGTCGCTGCCGCCGGCGCCGCCGCCCGCGCCGCGTGGACCCCGCCCGGCCTCGCCGCCCGGCTGTCGATCCATGAACGACGGGCATCCCGCCGTGCCGCCCGCGCCGCCGCTCACGTCGACGCCGCCGCACATCCCGCGCCCGCCCGCGCCGCCACGCACCGCGTTGCTCGCGTCGCGCAGACACGCGTCGCGCCCATCCTCGACGGCCGCGCGATTGGGCGCACCGACGCCCGCCGGCACCATCGCCGCCGCGCCCGCGGCGCCCCGCGCGCCCGATGCGCCGGGCCCTGCGACGCCCGCGCGGATCTCGGACTCGCTGAGGCGCAGCAGCCCGCCCGGATCGAGCAGATACGCGCCCCACGTCGCGCCACCGGGCGTCGTCGCGTCGCGGCCACGCAGCGTCACCCACTCGACGACGCTGACCTCGAAGCCGACGTTGCGTGCGACGAGCGCCGCACCGCCCGGCGCCGTCGTATCGGAGGGCGCGCGCACCTCGACGCGGAAGCCGCTCGGATCGAGCGCGCGGAAGTCGCTGCGATAGCCGCCGTGGAGCTGCACTCCGTCGGGCAGCTCGAGCGTCTCCGCGTAGCTGCCCGCTGCGACGTACACGTGCGGACGCGCACCGGGCATGCCGATCATCGTCGGAGGCGTGCCGATCGACGCGCGCGCGCGGCGCAGCGCCTCGCCGATCGTGCGGAGCGGGCGCGTGGGCGAGCCGGGCCCCGTATCGTCGCCGCCCGGCGTGACGTAGAAGCTCTCGAGCACGATGCCGTCGGCGCCGTCGCAGTTCGTGTCGAGCAGCTCGCCGCTCGCACGCACGGGCCCGGGCACGTCATCCGGCGCCGACACGGTGCACTCACAGCCCGTCGCGATGTCGAGGTCGCCATCGACGCGGTCGCCCGGCTGGATCCCGTCGCGCGCGTCGGGGCAGTCGAGCACGCAGCGCGGCGCGAAGGGGTCACCACCGCAGATCAGATCGCCCTCGGGGATCGACGACGCCGTGCAGTCGACGCCGCACTGACCGCAGTTCCGCACATCGAGCGAGTACGCGCCGCGCGCGTCGCGGAAGCCGTCGTCGACGAAGCCGTTGCAGTCGTTGTCGACCTCGTCGCACGTCTCGACGGGCGCCGCACACATCGAGAGCACGCCGTCCTCGCAGCGCTGCGCGCCGACGCACCGCGCGCCCTCCGGATCGACGAGCGCGCACGCGACGTCGAAGCGCTCACCCGCCTCGCACGAGCAGCTCCCGCCCATCGGCACGCAGAGCGGGACGATCCGCGTGGTGCCGCCATCATCGACACCACCCTCTGCGATGCCAGCGTCCGTGCCGCCATCCGCGGTGCCGCCATCGGGCACGCCGCCATCGGGCACGCCGCCATCCGCGGTGCCGCCATCGGGCGCGCCGCCGGGAACGGGCGTCGGCAGACACGCGTAGCCCATCGGGCAGCCGAGCGCGCAATCGACCGCGCAGCGAAGCTCGCCGCCGATCTCCGCGCAGCGACCGCCCGGGAAATCTCCGCAATCCGCGTCGTCCGCGCAGCCGAGACAGAGCCGCTCGTACGCCGGCACGCAGCGCCCCGTGCTCGATCGCGCAAAGCCCGCCTCACACTCCGTCGCGACGCACGTCGGCGTCTCCGCGACGAGCTCGCACGCAACGCCGAGCGCGCCGGGCAGCGTCGCGGGGCACGCCGCGCCGCACGCGCCGCAGTGCTCGCGCGACACGTAACGACCGAGCGGATCGCGAAAGCCGTCATCGACGACGGCATCGAGATCGTCGTCGAGCCCGTTGCACTGCTCGGGCGCGGGACGCGGTCCCGCTGACGCGTCGATGTCACGGTCCCCGACGCCGGTCCGCGCACCACAGCCGACGAGAGACGCACCGCAAACGAGGATAAGAAAGAGGCCTACGCGACGCATGAGTCCGCCGAGGCTAGCACCGCCCCACGGCGCGTCCGCGTGCCGTTCCGCACCGCCAGATCAGCGGCTGAGGTCCCACGCCACTTTGCACGACAGGGCGAAAACGACCGCGAGCACGCCGAGCCGGATCGTGCGCTCGCCGCCTTTCACGGCGAGGTGCGCACCGAGGAATCCCCCCGCCAGTTGACCGACCGCCATCGGCAGCGCGACCTGCCAGAGCACCGTGCCCTTCCACGCGAAAAGCGTGACGCTCGCGAGGTTCGACGCGAAGTTCACGACCTTCGCGTTCGCCGTCGCGTGCGTCATCGGCTCGCGCAGCCAGAGCACGAAGGCGAGGATCACGAACGTCCCCGTGCCCGGCCCGAAGAAGCCGTCGTAGGCGCCGATGCAGAGCGCGATGACGAGCGCCAGCGTGCGCGCGCGCCCGAGCGGAATCGGGGGGCGCGTGTCCTCGGTGCCCGGCGCCGGCGGGCGACGCAGCACCACGATCAGCGCGGCGGCGACGAGCAGCACGAGCACGAGCGGCTTCAGCGTCTTCGGGTCGACGAGCAGCACGAGCGCGGCGCCCGCGAACGCGCCGACGAGCCCCGCGGGGAACGTCCAGCGCGCCCGCCCAACGTCGAGCCGCTTCGCCCGCGCGAACGCGATCGTCGCGGCGAGCGAGCCAAATACCGACTGCCCCTTGTTGGTCCCGAGCGCGTGGTGCGGATCGATCCCGACGGCGAGCAGCGCGGGCAACGTGAGCAGCCCACCGCCGCCCGCGATCGCGTCGATGGTGCCCGCAGCGAGCGCAGTCAGCGCGAGGACGGCGATCTCGAGCAGCGTCGGGGAGGTCACCGCGCGACTTCTACCGCAACGAAGGCCGCGCCGGACACCCGCGCTTGCACGCCTCCGCCCGCGTCACGCACCCTGCGGCGTGCGCACTCTCCGGACCTTCACGCGACGACCGGCGGCGCTGCTCGCGCTTGGCGCCGCGCTCGTGGCGTCGGTCGCCGCGTGCAGTTGTGGGATCGGCTTCGCCCTCGTTCCGCTCGTCGGCGGCGCGCTCCTGCGCACGGCGCTCGACGCCGCGCGTGATGCGCACGCGCCTCTGCATCCGGCGCCCGACGCGCAGTCCCGCACGCTCGCCGTCGCACGCTGGTTCGCGCTGCCGACGCTCGCCGCCGCGGGCGCGTGTGGGCTCGTCGCAGCGCTCAGCGAGGCGCTCGGCGCGTCCCTCGTCGCGCGCGTGACGAGCCCGGCGCCGACGCTCGCCGCACTCGTCGCGCTCGTGGTCGCAGCGTCCCTCTCGACACCCCTTGCAGACTTGGCCTGCGACGCCTCGACCCGCGATTCGGCGGCACCTCCTGCACGCGATCGAAAACGCCTCCGAGCCCACGCAGCGCTCACGTGCGCAATCCTCGCGCTGCTCCTCACGGCGCCCGCCGCCGCCTTCTTCTCCGCGGGATTTCTCAGACTCGAGGGCATCCTCGGAATCGCGCTCGTCGCGGCGTGCGGCGTCGCGCTCGCCTTCTGCGATCTGGCGACCGCGTGGACGATCCACGCGCCGTCCGCCACGTTCGAGGTCCCCCCGGCCGACGACGCGGACACCGCGCGCGACACACGCCTGCGCGCGTTCGCCTCCTACACGCTCGTCGCTGCGGGCTGCGCGGTCGTCATCGCGGCGCTCTTCACCCCAGCGCGCCTGACGCGCGCATCCGACGGCGACGCACCCCTCGCTGGTCCGCTACGCACCTTCGCGGCGCGCACGACGATTCCGGGCACGACGGTGCGGCTCGGCGTCGACGGGGAAGCGCTGCACGTCTCGGTCGCCGATGGCGGCGGCGCCGGTCGCATCGGGGGCGTCGATGCAGCGCGGGGCTACCGCTTCTCGCCCCGTCCATCGGTCTGCCCGACCTGCGTCGAGCTCGAGGTCCTCGGCGCAGGGCGCGCCGCGCGCACGATCCTCGACGCCGCCGGCGTACGCCACGACGACGACGACGCGGCCCGCCTCGCGAGCGCGGGTGGACTCCCGGGGAACCTCGCGCTCCTCCTCGCCGTCGCCGCTTCCCTCGCCTTGGCGCACACCGCTTCACGACGCCGCGGAAGGCACCTTGCGGTCATGACGCTGTGGCTCGCCGCGCTCGTCGCCTTCGCACACGGCCTGCTCGCTTGAGCGGACGCGCACGACGCCGAGGCTCCCGTCGCGCGGCCGCGGATCTGCGATACAGATACTCCTGCAACGCAGCTGCAAAAGCACCCGCGACGAAATCAGGATTCAGCGCAGCGCGTCGCGGAGCTGCGACGTCGGCGCCGCGAGCAGCCTGCGCACCGTCGTGAGCGTCGCGCAGAGCTGGCCGTCGACGCCGAGCACGCGATGCGTGACCACGACGTCACCCGCCGCCGTCATCCCGGCGAGGCGCGACTCGACGCACACCTCCACATCCGCCGTGACCCCCGCGCGGTAGGTGGCCGTCTCCGCGACGGGCACGAGGGCGACGGGCGAGATCCCCGCGCGCGCGACCACGCAGGCGAGCGCTTCGTCCGCGAAGTCCACGTACATCGGGTGATTCACGTGCGCGAGCGGGTCCATCCAGACGTGCCAGCAGCGAAAGCGCAGCGCGTGCACGGGCGCGCCTTCTTCGGCGACGGCGACCTCCGGCAGCGTGACCGACGCGCCCTGCGACGCGTCGACGGGGAAGGCGTCGAGCAGCGAGCGCGGCGCGCGCGTCGGCGAGAGATCCGCCGCGACGTGCACCCACTCCTGCGTCGCATCGCAGACCGGCCCGGCCGCGCCCGCGATGCGCACCTCGCGCGTGGAGAACATCTCGCGCCGGATCCGCGACACCCACGTGCGCCCGACGAGCGGCTCGCCATAGGACGTCTCACGATGGTGAACGACCGTCATGGTGCGCACGAGGAAGGACGTCCCCTCGTCGCGATAGCGCGCGGGCGGCCAGCCGACGCGCGTCGACTCCCACACCGCGACGTCCTGACAGGCGCGCCACAAGTCGGCGCCGCGCGCCGCCTCGCGCGGCGAGAAGGCGTTGCGCGGCAGCGTGAGGGCAAAGGTGCCGGGCGCCGTCGTCACGAGAGGCTCAACGTCGTCAAAGGCCGCCGACACGCGCGCGCAGCGCCTCGAGCTCCGAGAGCGCGTGATCGTCGCCCACAGCCCGCGCCCGCGCGATGCCCTGATCCGCGTGGGTTCGCGCGCTCGCCGCATCACCGACCTCGAGCGCGAGCTGCGCCGCCATGAGGTACGTCGGCACGTACGCGGGGAAGTCGGCCGCGACCGCATCGAAGGCCGCGCGCGCGTCGTCGATGCGACCGAGCGAGCGCAGCTCCATCGCGCGGGCGTAGTGGTGAAAGGGGTCGCGCGAGCCCGCGGCGATCACCTTCTCGATCATCTCGAGGCGCTTGCTCATGGCGAAATTCGCTCCGCTGCGAGGACGACCGGTGATGCGCTCAGGCGCCCGGCTCGAGGACGCCGAGGTACGGGAGGTTGCGATAGCGCTCGGCGTAGTCGAGCCCGTAGCCGATGACGAACACGTCCTCGATGGTGAAGCCGAGGTAGTCGATCTTCACCGGGACGCGCGTGCGCGCCGGCTTGTGCAGCAGCGAGGCGAGCCGCACCGAGCGCGGGCGGCGCGTCTCGAGATTCTCGAGCAGGTACGTCATGGTCAGACCGGTGTCGACGATGTCCTCGACGACGATGACGTCCTTGCCCTCGATCGAGCGCGTCAGATCGCTCGTGATCTGCACGACGCCCGACGTCTCGGTGCCGTCGCCGTAGCTGCGCAGCGCGAGGAAATCGATCGAGAGCGGCAAGTCGATCGCGCGGACGAGATCCGAGGCGAACACGAAGCTCCCCTTCAGCACGCCGATGACCACGACGTCACCGTCGCGGAAGTCCTCGGTGATGCGCGCGCCGAGCTCACGCGTGCGGCGTTGGATGGTCTCGGCGTCGATGAGCGTGCGAATCGTCGGGTTTTTCATGCATTTCCTCGTGCGCGGGAATCCGCGCGAAGCTCTCGCCGCACCGGGCTCACTCGACCGGAGGCACCTCGCGACGCCCGCAGCGGCCGCCACCCGCGCCCGTCTCGACGAACGACTGGTCGACGTCGAGCGGCACCTCGAGGCCGAGCGCCTCGAGCTGCGCGCGCAGATCGAAGAGCGCGAGCGCGAGACATGGCTTCACGGTCGCCCAGACCCCGGCGCCGCCATCGTCCTCGGCCCAGAGATCGAGCCCGTGGCTGCCCCGTTCGACGAGCCGATCCGTCGCGCGGAGCGTGCCCCGCAGCGCCTCGAACCGAGCCGCTCCCTCGGGCGTCGCCACGCGCGCCGCAGCGTCCGATCCAAGCCCCTCGGGACCACGCTCGACACGTGCATCGAGGTCGGTGACGACGCGCGTCACGTTCGCGAGCGTCGCGCGCGCTCGGGTGATCGCCGGGTCGGCAGCGCAGCCGAACATCAGCGCGCAGGCGGTCGCGGCCAGCAGCCCGAGCGCGCACCGCGACGCGCACGACCCCACGAGGCCCCACGTCCGAGCGCGTGTCATGGCGACGCGAGCCTCCCGAGGAGCGACGACGCGGCGCCGACCGCCGCGCGAAACGCCGCCGGCAAGCGCTCGACCGCGAGCGACAGCGAGAGCAGCACCGCGCCGATCCCGACGCCCGCGCGCAGCGGCATCCCCGCGAAATGCATCGGGATTTGCGGGGCGGCACGCGCGACGAGCCCGAGCGCGACCTCGACGAGCACGATGGCGAGCGCAGCCGGCGCCGCGAGCGCAGCCGCAAAGGCGAGCGCATCGGCGACGAGACGCGCAGCCCCGAGCGCGACCCCGCGCAGCCCCGCCTCCGCGACGACGCCCCCGACCGGCGCACGCACGAGGCCTTCCGCGAACGACGCGAGCGCGAGGCGATGCCCACCGAGCGTCACGAAGAGCGCGACGCCGAGCAGCAACGTGAGCGCGCCGAGCGGGCTCGCCCGCTCACCATCGGGCAGCGTGACCTCGCCCTGCCCCGCGCCGCGCCACGTATCGACGAGCCCGCCGAACCAGCCGAGCGCATGGAGCGGCAACGACGCAGCCACCGCGAACACCGCACCGACGAGCGCCTCGCGCAGCACGAGGGGCGCGAGACCCAGCACACCGGGGAGCGGCGGCGCGACCGACGCAGCGAGCGGCTCGAGCGCCACGGTGAGGGCGAGCGCGACCGCGGTACGCAGCAGCGTCGGGGCCGCACGCACCGCGAAGAACGGCGTGAGCAACACGAGCGGGAGCACCCGCGCCGCCACGAGCGCTCCGACGGTGAGGTGGCGCAGCACCTGCGGCTCGCCGAGCAGCCCGAGCAGCGCCGCCATCGCTCAACCCTCTCCCGAGATGGTGTGCGTCACGGCACCCACGCGGGGATCGCGCGCCAGAGCGCATCCGTGAAACGGACGATCTCGCTGCTCATCCACGTCCCGGTCGCCGAAAGCACGAGCGCGACGGCGACGAGCTTGGGCACGAAGGAGAGCGTCTGCTCCTGCACCTGCGTGACGGCCTGCAACAGCCCGAGGACGAGACCGACGGCGAGCGCCACGACGAGCGCCGGCGCCGAGACGAGCAGCACGAGGTAGAGCGCCTCGGCGGTCAGACGCGTGAGCTCGGCGGGCTCCATCGGGGCGCGACGCTAACACACACGCTCCGTTGGCCGAACAGCGAACTCCAGCGATACTCGCGCCGCGATGCGCGTCCTCGTCACCGGCTTTGCGCCCTTCGGCGGCCACGCCGTCAATCCCTCCACCGCCGTCGCGCTCGCCCTCGACGGACTCGTGCGCGACGGCGTGACCTTCGTCGCACGCGCGCCACTCCCGGTGCGTTACGCGGAGGCCGCAGAGGTCGCGCTCGATGCCGCGCGGGCCCTCCGCGCCGAGGCGATCGTCGCGCTCGGACTCGCCGCCGGGACGTCGCACGTGCGGATCGAGCGGCGCGCGCACAACCGAGCGAGCGCGCGCGAGCCCGATGCAGCGGGTCGCGTGTGTGCCGCCGAAGAAGCCGAGCCGGGCGGCCCCGAATCGCTCGCGACGGCGCTCGACACCGACACCTTCGTGCGCGCGCTCGAGGCGTGCGGGCTCGCCTGCGCCCCGTCCGACGACGCCGGCGGCTACGTCTGCAACGACCTCTACTACCGCCTGCTCTCTGCGTCTGCGCGCGGCGACGGGCCCGCGCACGTCCTCTTCGTCCACATCCCCTCGAACGCAGACGACCTCACGGCCCTCCCGGACGCGCTCGCGACGGCGATCGCCGGGGCGCTCCAGCCCGCCTCCTGATCGCGTTGCGCAGATTCGCGCGACGGTCGACAGCGACAGCGGGCGCTCAGTGCCTCGCGAAACCTGGCCGAGTCGACGACTCGGCCGAAGACTCAGCCGAGTCGACAACTCGGCCGAAGACTCAGCCGAGTCGACGACTCGGCCGAAGACTCAGCCGAGTCGACAACTCGGCCGTTTCGAAAGGTCAGCCGCCCGGCGAGAACACGACCGGGAACGCCGCCTCGCCGCCTGCGGGGAAATGCCAGCGGCGCACCTGCGATTCGAGACACGTGGTGAGTTGCGCAGGCGCGTTGCCCGTGACGCTCACGCGGGTCACGACGCCAGAACCTCCGACCGCCACTTCGATGTTCGCACGCATGCTCTCGGTCGAGCCCGTCTGGCGCGCGGCCGACTCGTAGCAGTGCTGCAGGCCCGGGCGATTGCGCTGCACGACGGTGCGGAGCTGCGCGGCGCTGAGCTCGGCAGCCTGCGAACCGCCACCGCCGCCGCCCGTCGGACGCATGGGAACCGCGAGATTCGGGCCTCCGGCGCCACCACCCGTCATGCGGTCGATCTCCGCCTGCTCGGCCGCGCTCAGCGTGCGTCCTCCGCTGGCTGCGCCGCCCGCCGGACGCTTCGTGCCGCCTCGATGCGTGGCCGTGACGGCCGGCTCGGGCACCGCCGGCACGACCACCTCAGGCGCAGGCGCGGCGGGCGCGGGCTCGGGGATCGCGATCGGCTGCTGCGGCGCGAGCGGAGCCGCGGGGGAAGGCGGCGCAGGCGCCACCGCAGCGACGGCAGGCGCGGGCGCAGGGGGCGGCTGAAAGGTGTTCTTCGCGACGAGGATCGCGAACATCACGCCGAACGCGACCGCACCGGCGGCGGCCACGTAGACGAACGGCGACACCGGCGCGCGACGCCGCGGGGGCTCGTCCCGCCCGATCGAAGGATGGACGGTCGAGGGAAATGCGGACGCCCCGGAGCCCATCGACGGTGCCGGGAGACTGCCAGTCGACGACGTCGATGCAGGGCCCGTCGTGGCAGCGGAGTCGAGCGCGGCCGACGCGAGCGACGGCGACGCGGTCGGAGACGAACGGGCAAGCGCCGCGAGCGAAGCCGCCTCGGGAGCCGGAGAGCGCGACTCTTCGAGCGGGCTGCGAGCGACCCGCGTCGCCTCGTTCTCCTCGAAATCGTCGTGCCGCTCGTCGAGCGCAGGGGCAGCCGCCGCACCCAGACGGCCTCCAATCGGCGCCACGTTCGCGCGGGCCGCCGCAGCCGTCGCGGCGCCTGGAGTACCGGCCGCAGGCCGCGCTCCGGGCGCCTGCGCGGCAGGACGGGCATCGATCGCGGCCTTCGAAAGCCCCGGCTGGGAGCGCCCCGGGACGGGCGCCAACGGACGCGCAGGCGCTGGCGGCGCCGGACGACGCAGCAGCGGCGCAAGCTCGGCGACGTCCTTCACGGGACGCCAGTCATCGAAGCCCTCGCGCCAGCAGAGCGACTCACCGTCGACGGCGCCCGACGCGATCTTGCGACCGACTTCCTCGCGCCGCATCGGCCCGACCGGAACTTCGTTGATCGCGACGTGCCACGCATCCACGGGCGCGGGCGGTGCAGGCTTCGCTGGCTCGCTCGCCGCACCAGCGCTCATTTGACGGCGGAAGTCCGCGCCGAGCGCCGACCCCGCAGCCCGCTGTCCCGCCTTCGGCGCCGCACTCTCCGCTGCCGCCCGGGGCGCAACCGCAGCCGCCTGACCCGCCGCGGCACCAGCGGCTGCGACTCCACCGGCCCCCGCTTCGACCGATGCAGCGTCTCCCTTGACGACGATCTCGAACTCGCAGCGACGGCACTTCATGCGAAGCGTGCGGCGCTCGATCTTCTCGTCGGCGATCTGGTACTTCGCCTTGCACTGCGGGCAGAGGAACTTCATTCGACCTCGGGCGGGGACTGGGGCCGCCGCATCTGCGGCACGCCGGCTCGAGCCGGGCGCGTGCTCTCTTAGAGCAGGCTGAGGATGTGGGCTTGGATCCCGCGTCTCGTCTCGTCGTCGGGCGAGCAGCCGAGGGCTCTCTCCCACATGTCGATCGACTGGTGCTTGTGGCCGACCCGCTGGTGCAGGACTGCGAGGTTCTTGAGCGCCCCGAAATGCCTCGGAGCGAGCATGACGGCCGTCTCGAGGGCCGCGATGGCCTCAAACGCGGTCGCGTCGTCTCTACCGTAGAGCAGTCCGAGGTGATAGTGGAGACGAAAAGCGCGGGGGTCGAGCGTGAGCCCGCGCTCGAGGTCCGCGAGCGCCCGTGGCAGGTCGCCGCCCTTGAACGCCTTCATCCCCGCCGCGAGCGCGATGGCCGCCTCGTCGGAGATGGCATCCGGGTCGCCTCCGCCGGCATCGAGTCCTCCGAGGCATCGCGCGACCGCAACCAACGCCTCAGGAACCCCGAACGGCTTCTCGAGGAAGGCGGCGACGCCGTACGACTCCCGCAGATCCGCCGCGATGCGCCAGCCACGCTGACGCGCGCTCACCACGAGAATGGGGATCTTGCCGAACCGCGAGCTGCCCTTGATGCGCCGACAGAGGTCGAGCGCGTGCACGTCCGGGAGGGAGGCGTCGAGGACGATCAGGTCCGCGGACGACGCCCGCAGCGACGCGATCCCTTCCTGCCCGGTCGACGCCTCGACGACCGCATAGCCCCGATCACCGAGCGCGCGAGCGAGCGTCCTGCGCACGGCGTCGTCGGCGTCGAGCAGCAACACGCGCGCGTCCGCGCGCTCGAGGGACGGCGGCCGCATCGGCAGCGGCCCGACGCGCGACTCGAAGACGGGATCGAGCGGCGGGACGGACTCGGGCGCGTCGTCCATCAGGTTCGCGAAGGACATCTCCGCGAGATCATCGGCGCCCGTGGGCGATTGCGGCGCTCCCGCGCGCGGCGACGGCGACACCCCGGACGCATCCGCGCGGTCGGTCGCGGCGGGCGCCGACACCGGCGCGGCCTCGGCAAGCCCGGCCTGCACGAGGTAGTCGTGCGGCACCTCCGGCCCGACGTAGTGCGCGGCGCCGCGCTCGGCCTCGCGGTAGCAGACGTCGATCAGCGACTGCAGCGGATCGTGCAGCGCCACGTACGGCGAGATGCGCCGCCCGGTGACGAACTCGATCTCGTCGATGGCGCGCTTGTCCGACGGATCGGCCATCGCGAGGAACAGTTCATCATCGCGCACGAGGATCGGCAGGATCGCGTGTTGCTTGGCGATCTCGCGCGGGACGAGCGCGAGATTCTCGAGAGGCACGACGACCTGCGCGACGTCGAGCCCCGGGACGCCGTGCTGCGCCGAGAGCGCGCGCAGCAGATCGAGCTCCGCTACATCGCCCGATGCAGCCGTCAGCGAGGCCAGCCGCGTCCCCGGCTGCGCGCGCTGCGTCTCGAGCAGCGCGTCGAGCTTCGACGCACTCACCAGCCGCTGTTGCAGCAGGATTCGTCCAAGCTGCGTCTTTTCCCCCGCACCACTCACGGCGGCCATCCTATCGCGAGGCGGGCCCCGGATTCAACGCACGTCGCGCACGCAGCCGCTACATCCCGGAGACGATCAGGAACGAGTCGCCCGCCCGCTCGAGGACGTAGCGCTGGTCCGAGAGCCGGCGCGACCAATGGTGCCCACCATCCGGCTCGCCGATGCGGAAGCTCCCGGTGTAGGTGACGTCGACGAGAATGTGGTCGTCGTGGAAGGCCACGCGGCGATAGCGAATCTCGAAACGAACATCCTCGACGGAGCTCGAGAGCGCGGCGATCTTCGTGCGGAGCGTCTCGAGGTCGATGTCGTCGTCGCCCGCGGTCGTGCCGTTGTGATCGAGGTAGCGGGGCGACGCGAGGGAGAGGAGTTTGCGGACGTCGCGGGCCTCGACGGCGTGGCGGTACGACTCGAGGAAGGCGACGACCTCACGGTTGCGCGCGGAGTCTTCGACGTCGGTGTTCGGGATCAGCGACGCGCCGCAGCCCGTGGCGAGCAGTGCACACGAGAGGACGAAGGCAGCGAGCAGGCGCGGGGCGGTCTGGGGCATCACGGTTCTCGACGGACGACGGGGCCGGGAATATTCCCGCCGCGTCTCCGGCGCGCGATTCTCCACGCGGCCGCGCGACTCGGCAACTCGTCGACGCGCCGTCCACCTCACAGCAGCCGCATCCCGAACACGAACACGTCGTAGAGCGCGTGCGCGTAGACGGCGATCGCGAAGCCACGCAGGCGATAGAGCCCCGCGAGCGCGAGGCCGAAGAGCGCGCGGAACGTGAAGCTCGTGAGCGCGAACGGGTCGCCGAAGGGCCCGACGTAGTGCGCCGCGGAGAAGATCAGCGCGCTGCCGACCGCCGCGACGAGGGCCGCCCGGACCGGACGCAGTCCGCCGAAGCGCGCGAGCAGCGCGGCACCTCCCGCGAAGAATCCCACGCGAAATACGAGCTCCTCGTGAAAGCCCGCGCCCGCCGAGAGTACGAGCGCGCCGAGCGGGCCGAGCGGCGGTGGCCCGGCCTGGAGCGGCGCAGCGGTGAACGCGAACAGCCGCGCCGTCACCCAGCCCACCGTGACCGCGAGCAGCGCCGCCCAGATCGCGCTCTCGACGAGCACCGGGACGAGCTCACGCGGATGCACCTCTCCGCGGCCGCGCAGCGCCCATCCCGCGAGCACGATGCCCCCGGCGAGGAGCGCCGTGAGTCCGAGATAGAGCGGCAGGCTCGCCTGCGCGAGCGCGAGGAGCGGCCCCGAGACGAAGTCGACGCCGTTGCGCACGTCCGTGAGGAGCAGCCCCACGTGATAGACGAGGAAGACGGGCGTCGTCAGGACGAGGCTCGTGAGCGGATCGGTGCGCCGCGTGAGCCGCGCGACGATGCCGGCGCGACCACCGCCCGAGCGACCACCGCCCGAGCGACCACCGCCCGCAGACGCTCGTACGCTCTCTGCGGAGCGGTCCCGGCGCGCGTTCATCCGCGAGAGCGTCGCACGGGGCGCGGCGTACTCAAGCGAGCCGTACGAGGAGCGCCGAGCCCTCGACGGCGTCGCCCGCCTTCACGTGCACGCTCTCGACGCGACCCGCGACGTTCGCGCGGAGCTCGTTCTCCATCTTCATGGCCTCGACGACCACGACGGCCTGCTGCGCGGCGACCTCGTCGCCCACGGCGACCAGCACGTTCACGACGCGCCCCGGCATCGGCGAGCGGACCTCGCGCGAGCCACCGCCCGCGCCGCCCTTCCCGCGCTTCGCCGCCGCCGCCCGCGCGCGCTCGCTCTGCACGGCCATGACCGCGCGCTGCGTGCCCGCCACCACGCTGAGCGCCTCGGGCGTGCCGCCGATCGCGACGTCGAACACGCGCTCGTCACGACGCAGGCTCACGCCGCCCGGCACCGGTACGACGTCGAGCGACTGCGCCGCGCCGTCCAGCGTCACGGACGTCACGCGCCCGTCCGGCGCGATCTGCACGTCGACTTCGCGCTCTCGGCCGCCCAGCGTCACCCAGTACTTCATGAGGCCGCGCTTCTACCGAATCCCGCGCGCGCTTGCAATCGCGCGACACCGTTGCAGCCGCGTCGAATCGCCGTCTATGGTCGCGCCCGCCATGCCCCCCACGCGCCCTTTTTTCTTGCGCCATACGCGCACGCTCCCCGCCCTCGCCCTGCTCGCCGCCTGCGGCCCGTCTGCCGCGCGCAGCACGCTCCCTACGGGCACGCCCGAGCTCACGCGGCTTCGCTTCAACCAGCTCGCGATGCAGCTCGATCTCCCGTATTTCTGGGAGCGCGACACGAACGGCGACGGCGCGCCCGACGCCTCCGAGCTGCGCACGCTGCGCTTCTACCCGGCCACCGACATCGACGCCGCAGGCGCGATCGCGCAGGTCCGCGATGCGCTCCGACGCCCGCCCGCCGCGAGCGAGCGCGAGCGCCTCGTACGCGAGGAGCTCGATCACGCCGCGCCGACGCTCGTGTGGAACGACCTCTCGACGCTCCCGCCCGCGCACCGCGCCTTTGCCGCACACATGCTGACGGTGAGCGAGCTCGTCGATCGCCTCTACTTCCGCCAGACGGGCGCCGAGGCGATGGCCGCGCGCGTCCCCGACGACGCCGCGAGCCGCGCACTCTTCCGCCGCAACTGGGGCCCGAGCTGCGAGGGCAGCCTCACCGAGTCGCAGCCCGCGTGCTCCGCGATCGAGGGAGCGCCGCGCCAGCCCGTCGACGTCTACCCGGCGAGCCTCCAGAACGATGAGAACTTCTGCGCGACGCTCGAGGCGCGCCCCGACGCCGACGCGCTGCTCAAGCCCTTCACGGTCGTCCGCGAAGAGGGCGGACGTCTCGTCGCGGTGCCGTATTCGGTCGCCTACCGTGAGCTCATCACGCCGCTCGTCGCCGAGCTGCGCGCCGCCGCGGACGCGGTCGCCGCCGATCCCGCGGAGACCGCGCTCGTCGCCTATCTGCGCGCCGCCGCGACGTCGTGGGAGACGAACGACTGGGTCCCGGCCGACGAAGCGTGGTCGCGCATGAGCGTGCGCAACTCCCGCTGGTACGTGCGCATCGCGCCCGACGAGACCTACTGGGAGCCCTGCTCCCACAAGGCCGGCATCCACCTCACCTTCGCGCTCATCGATCAGGGCTCGCTCGCCTGGCAGGAGCGCCTCACGCCCGTGCAGCGCGACATGGAAGCGGCGCTCGCCGCGCTCGCGAGCGACGTCTACCGCCCGCGCGACGTGTCGTTCCACATGCCCGACTTCATCGACATCGTCGTGAACGCCGGCGACGACCGCGACGCGTTCGGCGCGACGATCGGCCAGAGCCTGCCGAACTGGGGCCCGGTCACCGACGAAGGCCGCGGCCGCACCGTCGCGATGACGAACCTCTACACCGACGAAGACAGCATGGAGCGCCGCCGCGCGCAGGCCGCGTCACTGCTGAGCCCTGCGTCGATGCAGGCCTACACCGCCGACGAAGAAGCCGGCCTGCTCTCGACCATCCTCCACGAGGCCACGCACAACCTCGGTCCCGCCCACGAGTACCGCGTCAACGGCCAGACCGACGACGAGGCCTTCGGGGGCGGCCTCGCCTCGACGCTCGAAGAGCTCAAGGCGCAGAGCGGCGGGCTCTTCTTCGTCGAGTGGCTGCGCGGCCGCGGCATCCTCAGCGACGAGCAGGCGAAGCGCGTCTACGTCGACTCGATCGTCTGGACGTTCGGCCACATCTCGCGCGGCATGTACACGCCCTCGCACCAGCGGAAGGCTTACTCGCAGCTCGCCGCGATCCAGGTCGGCTTCCTGCTCGACGAGGGCGCGCTCAGCTTCGACCCCAATGCACTCGCGGCCGACGGCACGAGCCGCGGCGCGTTCACCCTGCACTTCGATCGCCTGCCCGCCGCCTGCGAGCGGCTCATGGCGAGCGTCATGCGCATCAAGGCGACCGGCAATCGCGCCGACGCCGAGGCCCTCGCCGCGCGTCACGTCGACGGCGACCGCGTCCCGCACGCGCTCATCGTCGAGCGCTACAAGCCCTTCCCACAGGCGACCTTCGTCTACGGCGTCACTCCCTGAGCACACGCGAACACGGCGTTTTTCGCGCTTCGAGAGACGCCGCGCGCGAACCATCCTCGGTGATGGCAACGCGCTGCGGCGCGCCCGCGCAGCACACGCCCAGCGCCCTCAATCGACGCCGTAGTCCTTGATCTTGTAGAGCAGCGCGCGGTGGCTGATCTCGAGCAGCTTCGCGGCCGCCGTGCGGTTGCCGCGCGTCTTGTCGAGGGCGCGGCGGATCAGGGTCTCCTCGATCACGCGCGTCGTCTTCTTGATGCTCAGCTCGCCCGTGTCGAGCGTGGCCTGCACGGCGTCCTTCCCCGCGCGCAGACGCTCGGGCAGGTCGGTCGCGTCGAGCACATCGCCCTCGGCGAGCACGACGCTGCGCTCCATCGTGTTCTCGAGCTCGCGAACGTTGCCGGGCCACGGATACTCGAGCAGCAGCTCGAGCGCGCGCGGGTGCACGCCTCGCATCTTCGTCCCGAGCCGCGCGTTGTTCTTCGCGAGGAAGTGCTCGACGAGCAGCGGGATGTCCTCACGACGCTCCCGGAGCGGCGGCACGCGCAGCGGCAGCACGTTGAGGCGGTAGTAGAGGTCCTCGCGGAAGCGCCCCTCCTTCACCTCGAGCCCGAGATCACGCACCGTCGCGGCCACGACGCGCACGTCGATCTTCACGTCGCGCGTGTCGCCGAGCCGCCGGATGATCCCCTCCTGCAACGCGCGCAGCAGCTTCACCTGCAGCGCGAGCGGCAGCTCGCCGATCTCGTCGAGGAAGAGCGTCCCGCCATCCGCCTCCTCGAACAGCCCGCGCTTGTCGCTGGTCGCGTCCGTGAAGGCGCCGCGCTTGTGGCCGAAGAGCTCGCTCTCGAGCAGCGCGCCGGGGATGGCGCCGCAGTTCACCGCGACGAAGCCTCGCGGTGCGCGCGACGAGCGCTCGTGCAACGCCCGCGCGACGAGCTCCTTGCCCGTGCCGCTCTCGCCCTCGATGAGCACCGTCGTCTTGTAGTCGGCGACCTTCTCGAGGGTGCGGAAGACGACGCGCATCTTCTCGCTGCGCCCCGTCATCCCGCTGAAGGTGCCGTCCTGCGTGAGCGCCTGGCGGAGCGCGCGGTTCTCCCGCCGCAACGACTCACGCTCCTCCGCCTTGCGCAGCACGAGCAGCACTTCGTCCTGCTTGAAGGGCTTGGCGAAGTAGTCGTACGCGCCCGCCTTCATCCCCTCGATCGCGAGGTCCACCGAGCCATACGCGCTCATCAGGATGACGACCGCCTGCGCCCCCCGCTCCCGCAGCGCCGCCGTCAGCGCGATCCCGCTCATCCCCGGCATGCGCACATCGGTGAGGACGAAGTCGGGCGCGAACGCGTCGACCACCGCGAGCGCCGCCTCGGCGTTCGCCGCCGTCTCGACCTCGTAGCCCTGCTTGCGGAGAAACGTCCGCAGCACGAGCCGCAGATTCTCCTCGTCGTCGACCACGAGCACGCGCGCCATCGGGGGCATCCTATCCCGCTTCCCGCGTTTCTTGCCCCGCGATCTCCGCGCGCCCGCGCCGCTGCCAGCCATCTTCGTTGGCACACATCGCCAACTTTGTTGACACCCCCAGCGAGCGATCCGGTCGCCCGCACGGCGCGAAGCCACGCCGCGAGAGCCCGATCCGCGCGTGCCGGCCCGACTCGCGATGGCGTCAGGCCGACGCGCACGGCGGCACGCCTTCTGCTTCGGGACGCAGCGGCAGGCTGCGAAGGCATTGCGAGCGGGCGGTCCGCTCGTGTACCGTCATGGCTCGATTTCACCCGTCGGCCCCCTCGGCCGTCGGTCCCGGAGGAACGATGAAGCGGAATCTCGGTTCGGTCCTGCAGTCCAGGCCGCGCGCGCAGGGCGGTCCCCTCGCGGCGCTGCGTCACGTCGGCTTCGCGAGCACGGTCATCCTCGCAGCCGGGCTCGCCACGACGGGCTGCCTCGACCGCGAGCTGCGGCCCCTCGTCCCCTGCGTCTCGCAGGGCTTCGTCGAGTCGGTCCAGCAAAACGCCGTCGACAAGGTCGACCTCTTGTTCATGGTCGACAACTCCGGCTCCATGCTCGAGGAGCAGGCGTCGCTCGGCACCGAGCTCCCGCGCCTCGTCCGCGTTCTCACGAGCGGCGACCGCACCGGCGACGGCCCGACGCCGGACGACTTCCAGGCCGTCAAGAACCTCCACGTCGGCGTCGTGACGAGCGACATGGGCGTCGGCGGCTTCAACGTCCCGACCTGCACGCGCGCCGCGATGTTCGGCGACGACGGCCTGCTCCGCACCGTGGGCAACACCTCGGTCACCGGCTGCATGGCGACCTACCCGCGCTTCCTCGAGTACATCCCGGGCGTCTCCCCGCAGACGCCGGACCAGTTCGGCGCCGACTTCCGCTGCGTCGCGGCCGCCGGCACGACGGGCTGCGGCTTCGAGCAGCAGCTCGAGGCGACGCTCAAGGCCGTCACGCCCTCGAGCTCGAGCATCACCTTCTTCGGCGGCACGCAGGGCCACGGCGACATCGAGAACGCCGGCTTCATCCGCCCCGACTCCGTGCTCGCGATCATCCTCGTCACCGACGAAGAGGACTGCTCGGTCCGCTCGGGCTTCGAGGACATCTTCAACCAGATGTCGCCGACGTACACGGGTGACCTCAACCTGCGCTGCTTCCTCTACAAGGAGCCGCAGTACCCGGTGCAGCGCTACATCGACGGCTTCAAGGCGCTCCGCGCCGGCCGCGAGAGCCTCCTCGTCTTCGGCGCGATCACGGGCGTGCCGCTCGACCTCGTCCGCGAGGGCACGCCGAACTACGACGGCATCCTCGCCGACCCGCGCATGATCGAGGCCGTCGACACGATGCCGAGCACCTCGGGCGCGCGCCTCACGCCTTCGTGCAACGTGCCCGGCCGCGGCGTCGCCTTCCCGCCCCGCCGCATCGTCGAGGTCGCCAAGGGCTTCCGCGAGAACGGCATCGTCCAGTCCATCTGCCAGGACTCGTACACCGCCGCGCTCGACGCCATCATCGAGAAGATCGCCGACGCGCTCGGCAACGTCTGCCTGCCGCGCAAGCTCAACCCGGACGACACGGGCCTCGTCGGCTGCGACGTCATCGAGGTCATCCCGCCCCCGGGCACCTTCGATGGCCAGCCCAACACCTGCGCCGATCTCGCCGGCGTCGAGTTGGAGCCGGTCCGCATCAACCCGGACGGCTCGACGGAGTGCGCCGTCATCCAGCTCGCCACGACGGGCGGCATCGCGCCGACCTCGGGTGAGGGCTGGTACTACGACGACTTCTCGATGACGACGCAGACCTCCTGCGGCGCGACGGGCCAGCGCATCGCGTTCACGACGGGCGCCATCCCGCCGAACGGCGTGCAGGTCAACCTCGAGTGTCTCCAGCGCATCCAGGGCTCGGGCGGCGGAACGGGCATGACCATCCAGGTCGGCACCTTCTGCAACCCGGACAGCTCCGACCCGAACGAAAACCCGTGCGGCAGCGTCCCGGGAGGCCTCGCGTGCGAGCCGCTCTCGCGCAGCTGTCAGGTCGGCTGCGCGTCCGACGCGAACTGCCCCTCCTCGCTCGTCTGCGACACGTCCTCGGGCACCGGCTTCTGCCGCAACCCGATCTGCGTCGACTGAGCCGAACTGCCTGAAAGAGGCAGCACACGGGCCGTGAGGCCCGTGGCCCACGAAGAGAGGCGCCGTCCCGCGAGGGGCAGCGCCTCTCGGCGTTTGGGGACACGGCCCGCGCGCGCGATGCACGAAGCGACCCGCCGGCGGGCCGCCGACGGACGGCGGCGAATCCGCCGTTCATCCCGCGTAAACCATTGAAATCAGGCGTCTTCCAGACGGTTCAGCCCGTGCTCGAGGGCGGGCCATGCTCGCCACCGTCCAGTCCGGAACGCTCGTCGGCACCGAAGCGCAGCCCGTCGTCGTCGAGGTCCATCTCGGGAAGGGGCTGCCCGGCTTCGATGTCGTGGGCCTCCCCGAAGCCGCCGTGAAGGAGAGCCGCGTGCGCGTGCGCGCGGCCATCGCGAATCAGGGCTTCGAGCTGCCACCGCGACACATCCTGCTGAGCCTCGCGCCGGCGGATCTGCGCAAGAGCGGCGCGTCGTTCGACCTCGCGATCGCCGTCGCGGTGCTCGCAGCCTCGGGCGCGTGCGCGCCCAACCATCTCGACGAGACGCTGCTCGTCGGCGAGCTGTCGCTCGCGGGCGAGGTGCGCCCGGTGCGCGGCGTGCTCGCGCAGCTGCGGAGCGCCCGCGCGAGGGGCCTGCGCCGCGCGATCGTCCCGGTGGGCAACGCCGCCGAAGCTGCACTGGCGGCGGGCGAAGGTGCGCTCGAAGTGCGGTGCGCGACGCGCCTCGACGAGGTGATCGCCTACCTCGACGGTCGCGGCGAGCTGCCCCCCGCACGCGTCCTCGACGCGCCCTCCGACCCCCGCTCACACGATGTGTCCGGGGCTCTCGACTTCGCCGATGTGCGCGGGCAGGAATCCGCGCGGCGCGCGTGTGAGATCGCCGCGGCGGGCCCGCATCACCTGCTCTTCGTCGGGCCGCCCGGCACCGGCAAGACGATGCTCGCGCGGCGCCTGCCCACGCTGCTCCCGGCGACGACGCGCGACGAAGCGCTCGAAATCGCCGCGATCGCGGGCGTCGCAGGGCTCCACATCCCGAGCTCGGCGAGCCTGCGCGCACGCCCCTTCCGCGCCCCGCACCACACGGCGAGCGAGGTCGCGCTCGTCGGCGGCGGCGATCCGGTGCGCCCGGGCGAGGTCACGCTCGCGCACGGCGGCGTGCTCTTCCTCGACGAGCTGCCCGAGTTCCGCCGCGCCGCGATCGAGGCGCTGCGCACGACCATGGAGCTGGGCGTCGCCGTCGTCGCACGCGCACGGCAGCGCGTGACGATGCCCGCGCAGCCGCTCGTCGTCGCGGCGATGAACCCCTGCCCGTGCGGCTTCGCGGGCGACAAGCGGCGCGTCTGCACCTGCGCGCCCGATCGCGCCGCCGCCTACCGCGCGCGCGTCTCGGGCCCGCTGCTCGATCGCTTCGACCTGCACGTCGAGCTGCCGCCCGTGCGCACGACGGCCCTCCGCGGCGCAGCGCCCGGCGACGCGAGCGCCGTGGTGCGCGCACGCGTCGAGACCTGCCGCGCATTCACGCGTGATCGCAAAGCGCGGCGCGGCCCCGCCCCGGCCGATCCGCTCGAGGCGCTCACCCGCGACGTCGTGCCCGACGCGCTGCGGCTGCTCGACGACGCCACCGAGCGCCTCGGCTTCTCCGCGCGCGCCTACGGCAAGGTGCTGCGCGTCGCGCGGACGATCGCGGACCTCGAGGCGAGCGCCCTCGTCGGTGAGCCGCACATCGCCGAAGCCCTCGTCTACCGCGTGCTCGACCGCGGCACGCGCGGCCGCGCCACCACGAGTCCCGGGGGTCGCACCGACTCCCGCGTCATCCCCCACATCCACCCCGAGGAGATCGATCCATGTCCATGAAAGAGAAGCTGAAGGCCGTGCAGGCCGCGATCGCCACCATCGAGAAGCAGTTCGGCAAGGGCGCGATCATGGCGCTCGGCGAGCGCGAGGCCGAAGAGGTCCCGGTGTTCCCGTCCGGCTCGCCCTCGCTCGATGCGGCGCTCGGCTGCGGCGGCTATCCGCGCGGGCGCGTCGTCGAGATCTACGGCCCCGAGTCGAGCGGCAAGACGACGCTCACCCTCCACGCCATCGCCGAGTGCCAGCGCGCGGGCGGCATCGCGGCCTTCGTCGACGCCGAGCACGCGCTCGACGTGAGCTACGCGCAGCGCCTCGGCGTCGACATCGGCAAGCTGCTCGTGAGCCAGCCGGACACCGGCGAGCAAGCGCTCGAGATCGTCGAGACGCTCGTGCGCTCGGGCGCCGTCGACCTCGTCGTCGTCGACTCGGTCGCCGCGCTCGTGCCGCAGGCCGAGATCGACGGCGAGATGGGCGATCAACACATGGGTCTGCAGGCGCGCCTCATGAGCCAGGCGCTCCGCAAGCTCACGGGCATCACGCACCGCACGGGCTGCACGATCGTCTTCATCAACCAGCTCCGCATGAAGATCGGCGTCGTGTTCGGCTCGCCCGAGACGACGACCGGCGGCAACGCGCTCAAATACTACGCGTCGGTGCGCCTCGATGTGCGTCGCATCGGGCAGGTGAAGAGCGGCGAGGATGTCGTCGGCAACCGCACCAAGGTGAAGGTCGTGAAGAACAAGCTCGCGCCGCCCTTCCAGACGGTCGAGTTCGACATCCGCTACGGGCAGGGCATCGACGCGCTCGGCGATCTGCTCGACCTCGCCGTCACGCGGAAGGTCGTCGAGAAGGCGGGCGCCTACTTCTCCTTCCGCGGCGAGAACCTCGGTCAGGGCCGCGAGAAGACGCGCGCTGCGCTCCTCGAGAACGCCACGCTGCGCGAGGCGCTCGCCGCGGCCGTGCGCGCGACGAAGACGGAACCGGGCGCCTTCGTCGCTGACGCCGAAGCCGCCTGACCACGGCACGCCGCCTGATCAAGGCACGGACGCCCGCTAGGTCGCGACGGGGCACCACACGGCCCGGAGCGCGACGTCGGGCGCGACGCCTCTCCGACGACTGCACGACGATACGGCCCCGCCCGGTCGGGGCGGGGCCATCGTCGTCGCAGGGTCGCCCGTGCCGCTCAGGGCGCGGGCATGCTCACGGAGCCGAGGTTGATCGTGAAGACGGCGTTCGGCTCGGCGTTGACGGGCTCCGGGTCGAACGAGGGCTCGCCCGGGTTCTCGACGCCATCGCGATTCATGTCGACGAACGCGTGGACCGCGTGGAGCGTGTCCAGCTCCGCGATGTCGGGAATCGTCAGCGCCCGACGGTTCGCCGGCAGGAGCGGAATCGAATCGAGGCGATAGAAGCCCACCTCGTCGCCGCGCTGATTTCGCACGCGGTAGATGAACGCGTTGCGACCGAAATCCCCGAGGTCCCCCAAATTGACGATCACGTTGCCGCGACCAGGGTCGTCGAGCGGTCGGATGTCCGCGTCGAATGGCCCCATGTGCACGAACTCGAAACAGCCTCCCTCGGGGACCTCCTCGATCCACGCGTGGTCACTCCCGAAATCGAAGACGTCGGGCGTACTCATGGGCACATCGGCCCAGAAATACGTCTCGTAATCGCCGGGGGCGAGGGCATCGTCGAGGAAGCCTTCGAGCGTCGTCGGGCGCCCATCCGGGATCGGGTCGTACACGATACCGGCCGCGACGCGACCCGCCGCGGGGAGTCCAACGACTGAAGGAACCTCGACCACCCGCATCTCGAAGCGGCGTCCCTCGTGCGGGTCGAACGTGGTCAGGCGCCAGCGGTAGTCGCGCGTCATCGTGGACGTGCTCTCACAGAGCGCCGGCTCGATCTCGAAGCGATCGAGGTTCGCGACGGCGAAACACCCCGGCGTACCGGTCGCGAGGAGCGCGCAGGCCGCGAGAGAGCGCCACCCATGTATGCGATTCATCAGAACCTCCCCGAAATGAGCGCTGTGCATCCCGTGGGCCCGCACGACGCCGACGCGGACACGGAGGGCGATGCGGACGCCGAGGCGGCGGGCTCGTCGTCATCAGACACGCCAATCTGCAGGAGCACGAGGGAGAGCCCGGCTGCCGCGAGCACCGAACCGCCGATGATGAGGACGTCAGCCGTCGTGACGAGCGCCTGCGCAGAGTCGTAGGTCCCCTGCGCAGACGGCGGGCACACGTTGTCGACGCACACCGCCTCGAGGTCCGACACCTTGCCGAGCGCGAGCGCGCCAACGACGAATCCCGCGGCCGCCGTCGCCACGCCGACGCCGCCGATCACCGCGCCCGGCACCGAGAGTCGAAAGCTGCGCTCCCGCTGGACAGCCGCGTCGCGCTCCGCTTCCTGACGCGCGGCTTCTGCGGTGACTGCGCGCTCATGCGCGTCTGCTGCGGCTGCCGCCTGCTCCGCGGTGGCTTCGGCCGCGGCCGCACGCTCGGCGAGCGTCGCCTCCATGGCCTGCAAACGCGCCTCGAGGTTGAGCCGATTCGGCAGTTCCGCCGGCATCGCCGCGAGGAACGCACGGAGCGCCGTCACGGCCTTGTCGAGGTTGTTGTCATCACGGTTCGCGACGTAAACGTTGAAGAGCAGCTCGGGGCGCCGCGAGAGCTCGTACGCCGCCTCGAACTCACGCGCGGCCTCGGAGAAGCGCCCCGACTCGTACATCGACTGCCCCACGCGGAAGCGCGCACGCGCGGACGAGTCGAGCTGCGTATTGGCTCCGGCGGCCTCCATCTGTTGCGTCGTCGCCCCATCGCGCGGCGCAGCCTGCGGGGTCGCGCCCCCGGCAGGCGGCGCGGGCTGCTGCGCATGCACCGCCGAGGTCGCGAGGAGCGATGCGACGGTGATCGCGAAGAGCATGGCGGACAAACTGAGGGGCGCGCGCACGCGGGGCGGGCGCGGAGCTTCGGGTGAGGCGGGCATAGCGTGCGTCAAGCGTTCCTCCGGCCGCGCGTCACGGGTACGCGCGGAAGCCGTGAGACTAGCAGCGATGCGCGCACGCTCACAGATGCCGCAGCATCCTCGTCAGGCCGCGACGCCCGATGCGGTCCGCTCCCGTGCCACGCGTGTCCGCGTCCCGTGAGCCGCCGCCGCGTCGGGTCGTCGCGCCATCAGCGCAACCGCGCTGCCTCCGCCGCCTGCGCCTCGCGACGGGTGGTGCAGAGCGTGATTTCCTCGAGCGCGGTTGCGAGCGTGCGCGGACCTCCGGGCAGCCGGTCGATGCGCGGCCCGAAGAGCGCCTCGACGCGCGCACGTCCTTCCGCGTCGCAGAAGCGGCCGCCGTAGCTCGCGAGCCGCCCGAGCGTCCAATCGGGCACACGCGCCGCGAACGCGTCGAAGTGCGTCTCGAACCACGCCCACGCATCGCCCCGCAGTTCGGGCGCGCTCATCTGTTCGCGGAGGACCATCCGCACCTCGGTCGCCGCCAGTCGTTCGTCGAGCGACAACTCGCGCGCCCGCGCCGCACGCGCGGGTTGCGCGGCCGTGCCGAGCGCGGCGAGCAGACGCACGCGCACCTCCGGATCCTGACTCGCGAAGAGGTGGCGCTGCGCTGCGTCGAAGACGCCGTCGTCGCCGTCGTCGACCGCGACCGCCACGGCGAGGTCCGCGAGATCGGTCGCCACGGCCTCCGGATGCAGCGCCCCATCGCCGCCGATGCCGAGATACGCGCGCCCGCGCCGTGCGGCCTCCGCGCGCACTTGCGGATCGCGACCGCTGCGCGCGAGCGCCGTGAGGACCTCCGCACGAAGCAGGCGCGTCTCGCCGTCCTCGCCCGCGCGTTCCGTCCAGCCGAGCGTCCGCGCGCGTGCGCCGTAGAGGCGACGCACGATACCGCCGATCCGCGCACGCCCCGCCGCATCGGGCGCCGTCTGCCAGAAGAACTCGAGCAGCGAGAGCGGGGCCGTCGCCACCGGCCGCGACGCGTCCGACGCGAAAGGAGCGAGCGCCGCGAGCGCCTCCACGGGACCGAGCGTGCCCGCTGCACCGGCCGCGAGGAGTCCGTCTGCGATCGCCGCCCGCTCGCGCATCGACATCCGCGCGAGGCCGCGCGTCCGGGTCGCCGCAAGCGTCGCCGCGTCGAGCGACGATTGGTAGTAGCCCGCACCGCCCGCGTTGGGCGCAATCCACTCGGGACATCCGCCCGCGAGCGGCGGCAGCGCGAGCGTACCCGTCGCTTCGGTGAGCAGCGTGCACGCCTCGCCCGCCGCCTCGCCGCGCCCGTAGCGCACGCAGACGGGCACCTGCCAACGCGCGTCCGACGCCGTGCCACCCAGCCGCGTCGCACGGCGTTGCGCGAGCGCGAGCGTCGCCGCCCCCGCCTCGCAGCGCAGCGTCATCGTGACGTCCGGTGCGCCGACCTGATCGAGGAACGTCGCGAACGGGGTGCGCACATCGCGCCGCGCGACGGTCGAGATGGCGCCGAGCAGCTCGTCGGCCGTCGCCGTGCCGAAACGGTGCGCGGCGAGGTGTGCGCGTACCCCATCACGAAAGATGTCTGCACCGAGCCAGCGCTCGAACATCCCGATCACCGCACCGCCCTTCGAGTACGTGATTCCGTCGAAGGCCGCGTGGATGTCGTGGTGACTCGCGATCGGCTGCCGAATGCGTCGCGCACTCGCGCGTGAATCGACGTGCATCGCCTCGCGCCACTCGTCGAGCCGCGCCTCGTCGGCGCCGAGCGCGGGCGCGACCTCACCCACGATGCGCGCGGCCATCCACGTCGCGAAGGCCTCGTTGAGCCAGAGGTCGTCCCACCAGCCCATCGTCACGAGATTGCCGAACCACTGATGCGCGAGCTCGTGCGCGATCGTGTTCTCGGAGTCGCGGCGCTGCGCCTCGGGCGCCGACGCGCCATCGACGAGCAGCAGCCGCTCGTGGAAGGTCACGAGCCCCGCGTTCTCCATCGCCCCGGGGAAGTCCTCGATCGCGACGAAGTCGAGCTTCGTGTACGGATACGCGACGCCGAAGTACGCCTCGAGCGCGCCGAGGATCGCCGGCACGCGCGACATCGCGTAACCCACGCGCGCACCGCGACCGCGCATCGCGAGCACGCGGAAGGGCAGCGGCGCCTCGCGCACCGCGCTCGCCGGGATGGGCGCGCCCTCGACGACGTCGAGCGGACCGACCGCAAACGCCACGAGGTACGCCGGCAGCGGCGGCGTCGGCTCGAACACGAGCGTGCGGCTTCCGTCGCCTGCGTCCGACTCGGACGCGACGCGCGCGTTGGCGGCCGCGACGTCACCGCGCGGTACGGTGAGCTGCACCGCGTAGGGCACCTTGAACGCGGGCTCATCGAAGCCGGGGAACGCCGTGCGCGCGCTGATCGGCTCGAACTGCGAGAAGACGTACGCATCCTCGCCCTGCGTGACCTTGAAGAGCCCGTCGCCCCCCTCGAGAAAGGGCGCCGTCCACGCGAGCGAAAGCGTCGCCTCGCCCACCGGCACATCACACGGGAAGGTCACGCGCGCGACGCCCGTCTCGTGCACCTGGTCGTACGTGCCCGCCTGCCGCCCCGCCGACGACACGAGCTCCACCCGCCCCACCTCGAGCCCCTTGCCGTGCAGCCAGATCACGCGGCGCGGCGCGCGCACGTCGATCGTGATCGACGTCTCGCCCGAGAAGCGCGGCGCACGCGGGTCGATGCGGAGCGCGAGCGAGACGCGCGTGGGCACCACGTCGCGACCGAGCGGCCCCATCGGCACTTCCTCGCGGAGTGTCGCCGCGCCGGGTGAGGCCTCTGCACACGCGGCCGACGGCGCCGCAACATCGGCAGCGGTGCGGGTCGACACTGCGCCCGCGCCACCACCGCAGCCTGAACCGAGTCCGGCGAGCAGCGCCGACGCGAAGAGCGCGCCCGCGAGACTCCGAAGCGCAAGCGCCTTGCGAGAGGTCAGAGCGAACGAAGAGGGCGAGGCAAAGAGGGTCGAGCGCATGACGGCGCGTTGTAGAACACGCCGCCCCGCGACGCCCTCCGAACGCACCGAGGGGTCGTCCGCGCGGAGAAGCGTGCGTGCGCTCGGCAGCGGCGCCCCGACGCTCAGCGAAAAGGCACGCGCTGTTTCTTCGCCCGAGCCCGCTCAGCCGGCGTGCCGACCTCGTACTTCGCCGCGAAATACGGCTGCTTCGTGCCGCCGAGGCGCCCGCCCGGGACTTTTTCGAACTTGACTCCCTGGGATGGTTTGACCGCATTCACGGTCTCGGGAGTCAGGAAGATGTCGTACGGCCCCGCGAGGTCCTCGCCGAGCTTCGCGGCGAAGTTCACCTCGACGCCGAACACGTCGTCGTCGCCGAGCTTGAGGATGTCGCCGTAGCCGAGTCCGCAGCCGAGATAGAGCCGGTCCGGCTCGGCCACCCCCTCGTTGTAGGCGTGGAGCGCGCGCTGCATCGCGATGCAGGCCGTGAGCGCACCGCGCGGATCGCGGAAGAGCAGCAGCTGCGAGTCGGCGATGTCCTTGAGCACGAAGCCCGCGTGCGCCTCGACGATCGGCGTCGTGATCTTGCGCATCTGGTGGATGAGCACGAGGAAGGGGACGATCCCCGTGCGCGCCGAGCGCCGCGAGAAGCCGGCCATGTCGGTGAAGACGACGCACCAGCGCTCCCCGAAGAGCTGCCAGATGCGCGCGTCGAGCGCCTCGACGTCGGTGCCGGGCACCGCGCGTTGTTCGAGCAGGGTCGCGAGCGTCTGTGCCGATCGTCCCATGGTCCGCCCTCCTCCCCGACGCGACGGCGCTGCGCCGTCCCCTGCGCGGGCGACCCATGCTAACCGCTCCGCGCAGCGAATCACCACGCGGAATGCGCGACGCCGAGCCTTCCCCTCGGCGCGTCGGCTGGTGTAAGCATCGCCCCCGAGGGAGACGCACGCATGAGCACGTCGATGGATCACGGCGCGGGGCAGGAGGACTTCGAACGTTCGCGGCGGATCGTCGAGTCCGTGCTGCGGGATCTGGGACTCGACCCGGACGCCTCGCGCCTCGCGACGACGGATGGCGCGACGGCCTGGACGCTCCAGCGCGGCAGCGCGGAGGTGCTCGTCTTCCTCAATCCCGCGCGCGCGAAGAGCCCGAGTTTCGTCCGCTTCGTGTCACCGATCTGGCGCCTGCCCGCCGAGAACCAGCCCGCGATCTTCCGGAAGCTCCTCGAGATGAACGCGCTCGATCTCTTCGGCGCCGCCTTCGGCCTGATGGGCGAGGACGCCGTGCTCGTGTCCGAGCGTGCGACGCGCGACATGGACCGCAGCGAGGTCGAGGAGATGCTCGAGAACATCGGCGCGGCCGCGGACTACTTCGACGACTGGCTCGTCACGCACTTCGGCGGCCAGCGCCTCGCGGATCTGCGCGGCGCCTGATCGCACGCGTGGTCAGCACGCAGGGCGCGTCATCGCCCAGACCGCCGGTCCGTCGCCGGGCAGTTCGATGCGCGCGACGACGCGAAAGCCGGCGCGCTCGTAGAAGGGGACGTTGGCGGACACCGAGGTCTCGACGTGCGCGGCGACGCGATCGGCGTCTGCGCGGGCGAGCCCGTGCGCGAGCAGCGCGGCCCCCGCGCCCTGACGCTGCGACGCGGGATCGACGCCGAGCAAGGCGAGGTGCCAGTGCGGCGCGCGCGGACGCAGCACCTCCATGCGCTCGGCGCCCTCGCTCACGACGCCGAGCCGCGAGAGCCCCACGAACGACAGCGTCTGCGGGAGCATCGCGACCTGCGCGCCCATCGAGGGCGGCCACGCGTGCGGCGGCACCCACGCCGCGACGCCCGTCCGCGTCTGCGTCATGAACGCAGCACCGCGCGCGAAGCTCACGCGCCGCAACATGAGGTCGAAGTACGCCGCCGCGCGCTCCTCGCGACCGGGCCCGCCGCGCACGACCCAGCCCACGAAGGGGTCCTCGCGAAACGCACGCGCAAGCACCTCGAGCAGCGCGGGCAGCTCCGGCGCGGTGACCGGGCGCACCGCCATCGGCACGCTCACAGCGGTCCGGGGCAGCGCCACTCGACGCCGATGCGCTCGACGCGCGGCGCGCCATCGGTCGCGTCCGTCTCGAGCCGCACGCGCACCTCGACGACACCGCCCTCGGGCAGCTCGAGCGGCCACGGCGGCGACACCTCGCCCGGCACGACGCCGAGCTCGATGAAGCTCGCCGCGGCGAGCCCGGCCTCGTCCGCGGCGTGGCGCACCGACACACGCACGCGCGAGGCCGCGCCGTTGCGCACGACCGCGTGCAGCGCGCGCCAGCGCGTACCGCCATCCGGGCACCCCGCGAACACGCGCTGCGCTTCGCCGGACGAGACGAAGCCGCCGCGCAGCGACGCCCCCGTGAGATCGCCCTGCGAGTGCGGCGCGAACCCGACGGGCACCTGCGCATTCGGCGCCCAGGTGCCGCCCGACGACGGTTCTTGCGGGAGACGTGTCGCCACGCCGAGGTCACCCGCTGCGCCGCCGGTCGCGACCGTCCACACCTGGCCGAGCGCGTCGAGCGAGACGCCGATCGGCTCGGTCGGCGTGATCCCGGAAGCGGCGAGCGAGATGCTCTCGATACGCCGTAACGTGCCGAATTCACGACGGAATCGAGATATCGTCCCGCCGGTGTGCGTCACCCACGCATCGCCCTCCGCATCGACCGCGACGCCGCGCGGGCTCGGCGCCGTCGCGACCGTGCGCCACACCTCGCTCGTCGGGTCGTAGAGCACGAGCTGATCGCAGGAGAAGCCCGTCATCACGAGCCGTCCCCACGCATCGCCGTCGAGCCCGTAGAGCAGATAGCAGGGGAGCGGCGCTTCGATCGTGGTGACGGGCGGCACGGTTCCGGGCGCATCGCCGCCGCGCCGATCGATGCGCACGAGCCGCCCCTCGCGCTCGGCGACCCACACCGCGCCCCACGCGTCGACGTGCGCCGCGTAGGGCTGCACGCCCGCCACGCTCACCTCGGTGCGCACCTCGCCGGTGATCCCGTCGAGCTCGATCACGCGCTCCCCATCGTGCAGCCCGACCCAGGCGTCGCCGCCGGAGACGCCGTCGAGCCCGCGATCGCCGTCGATCGCGAGCGCGCGCGGCACCTCGCCCGGTGCGCCCACGGGCACGGTGAACAGCACGCACTCGTCGTCGCCGTCCGCGAGCAGCTCGTCGGGCGCCGTCGACGTCGCGATCACGCCGTCCCCATTTCGGTCGACGCAGCGCGCGATCTCGCCCGCGATCTTCGTCACGGTGCCCTGCCCATCGAACGCGCGGTTCGCGACCCAGGCAT
>Ga0172372_10001740_pt1 | contig 33583 bp, 26 predicted proteins | sample LakKiv5m_2_FD_114544 | JGI IMG/M metagenome (GOLD analysis project Ga0172372, IMG submission 114544) | Freshwater microbial communities from Kabuno Bay, South-Kivu, Congo - kab_092012_9.5m | ecosystem: Environmental > Aquatic > Freshwater > Lake | place: Democratic Republic of the Congo... | reverse complement strand
TGTAATGGGCGATGCAGACATGAAAGTTGATGGTGATGTTTATTCTTTAGTAGAAGGTGATTCAACAACAAAAGTAAAAGGTGATGCTTCTATCTTTGCTGGAGGAGATTTAGATTTATCGGCTGGCGGAGAATTAGGTACTGTAACAATCAATGCGCCAGATGGAATTAATTTAAACGGAGATGTTACTGTAAATGGTTTATTAAATGCAGTAAATAGTATATACGCTGGTGACAACATACTTGCTGGAAAACAATTATTTTCGTATCTTGGAATACAAACACTTGGTGGAATTAATTCTGGTTTTACATCAGAATCTACAGTACCATCTGGTCTTATAACTGCTACTGTTAAAGTTGAAGCACCAGGAATTGTTGGTGCAGCTTATGTAAGAGATTCTATTGGATCGATGCAAATTATTCGAAACATTTACAACATTCATAACCACCCAGCACCTAAAGGTCCTACTGGCACACCGTTTCAAAAACAATAAAATATGGCAAATACTATTTTTGGTCGTTTAAATTTTAGTTACGATACCTCGAAGTTTGGTAGCGGATTTTATGTCAGTCAAAATGCATCAAATACTTTAAACACTTTCCCGTCAGATGTTCAAAATTGGCAAAAACAAGAAATTGCTAATGGTACTATATCGATTTCAAATTACTTTAAAAATCCAGTAGCGACCATCTCAAACGGTATATCTGCGAATACGACTTTAATTAAAAATTTTTGTTTGAATAATACATTAATTACTTTTCCATCGAATTTTGCAGAAGCTAGAAACTTAGCAAATACTGCAAATAATTTATTGATACAAATATTAGATTTCAAATTACATACTGATAATATGTCTAGGTTGGGAACTTCAACTAGTAATACCGAAGCTGTTGTTGATACCGCAAATATACCAAATTATGATATTGCAATGTCTCAAGGTCAAGAACTAGTTAGACTACTTTATCAAACAGAATCTGTACAAAATACAAGTCCAATATTAGGTTGTTTTACAAGTCTTTTTATCAATACTGAACTCACTTCAAATAATAGTATTGTAAGTAATGACTATATTCTTTTAACAAATTCATACAACGGCTCAACAAGTAATATATCTAACTCTGCAATGATCACAATCCGCAATCATTTGGAGACAGTAAATACTCTAATGTATACTCAAAGAACTGTTGATTGGGATTTTTTTAAAAAACAGAAACAGATTTTAGATGATTATTACTTTGTTTCACGATTTAATTCTGTTGGAAACACAGAAAGTTACTTGATAAAAAACTATATTGGTACTGATTTCTTGAAAAATAACTTATAAAATATCAGATAAATAATAAATGGCTACAGTAACCACAAAGACAACTCGACAATATAAAGACTTAGACTTGTCTTTTAACATACACCCTGTTCGTAAAGATATAAACAAACATATAGACGAACAGGCAGTTATAAATTCGTTAAAAAATATAATTTTGACCAATCATTATGAACGACCTTTTGATCCTGATTTTGGTTCAAATATTCGTTCTATGCTTTTTGAAAATTTGGATTCAATAACAGCAATAACTTTAGAACGAGAGATACTACAAACTATTGAAAATTTTGAGCCTAGAGTAAGTGTTTCAAAAGTTTCTGCTATACCAGATTATGAAAACAATGGTTATTCAATACAATTGAAATTCTTTATTATAAATTTAACTAATCCCGTAACAATTCAATTCTTCCTACAAAGAGTAAGATAATGGCTGACCGCTTAAACGTAACTGATTTAGATTTTGATACGATCAAAACTAATTTAAAAACATTTTTAAAACAACAATCGGAATTTTCAGACTACGATTTTGAAGGTGCCGGACTTTCGGTACTATTAGATATTTTAGCTTACAATACTCATTATAATGCTTACTATATGAACATGTTAGCAAATGAATCTTTTTTAGATTCCGCTTTGCTTCGAAATTCTGTAGTTTCACATGCTAAAAAATATGGGTATACACCTCGATCTACAAAAGCTCCATTAGCAAAAATTAATTTTACGGTCAATTCTTTATCGTCTACACCAGGATCTTTAACTCTACCAAAAGGTTATATTTTTCTATCAAATTTAATTGACAGTAAATCTTATAACTATATTACATTAGAAGATACAACTGTTTCTAAAACAGGTAATAACTTTGTTTTCAATAGCGTCTCAATTTATGAAGGCACACTTGTTAATTATAGTTACACTCATAGTCAAGCAACAAACCCAAAACAGATTTTTTTAATTCCAGATGAAAATATTGACACCACAACATTAAAAGTTACTGTACGCCAATCTTTGGCTAATTTAAATTCAGTAGTTTACAATTTAAATACAGATGCTCTGACGATAGATCCTACATCAACAGTTTATTACTTGCAAGAAGGCCAAAATGGTAAATATGAAATTTATTTTGGTGATAATATTTTAGGTAAAAAAATACCAGATGGTGGAGTTGTTACATTAAACTATTTGACAACTAATGGTAGTGCATCAAACAAAGCAAATAATTTTATAGCAACAAATACAATTGGTGGGTTTAATAACTTTACTGTTTCTTCTGTTTTGGCTGCAGCTGGTGGATCTGAAAAAGAAAGTGTTGATGAAATTAAATTTGCAGCACCTCTACAATTTACTTCACAGAATCGTGCAGTAACAAAAAATGATTATATCAAATTAATTCAACAAAAATATCCACAATTTGAAGCTGTTACTGTTTGGGGTGGCGAAGAAAATGATCCACCAGTTTATGGTAAAGTTTTTATTGCCGCAAAACCTCGATTAGGTTTTGAAATAACGGAAGCACAAAAAGAATTTGTAAAAGAAGAAATTATAAAACCAATTAGTATTTTAACGGTTACACCTGAAATAATTGATGTAGATTATAATTATTTAAAGATTATATCAAAAGTTTATTATGACCCTACAAAAACAATTAGTAATTTAAATAATTTAAAAACAAGTGTTGAGACACAAATTACAAATTTTTGTGAAGATAATTTAAATACTTTTAATTCTATTTTTAAATCTTCTTTATTAAAAACAGAAATTGATAATTTAGATAAATCTATTATATCAAACGAAATTGATTTGTTTTTAACTAAAAAATTTAGACCTGATTTAACAAACACAAATAGTTATATTTTAGATTTTGGTGTTGCACTTGACAAAGGTACAACTGTTGATAACTTATATTCAAATCCAGAATTTACAATGTTAGATGAAGATGGTATTAGTCGGCAATGTTTTTTTGAAGAAGTTCCTTCATCTTTTACTGGTGTTGAATCTATAACTGTAACAAATCCAGGTATTAATTTTTCTACTACACCAACAATAGAAATAGTTGGTGATGGCCAAGGTGCAACAGCTTCTGCAACAATTGTAAATGGTAAACTGTCAAAAATAATTGTAACAAACCCTGGAGTTGGTTATACCACAGCTACTGTTAGAATTACAGGCGGTGGTGGAACATTAGCTGCTGCTTCGGCTGTTTTAGAAGGTAGATTTGGTCAACTAAGAATAATTTATTATAAACCAGATGAAGTTACAAATGAAAATACAAAAGTAATTTTAAATTCTGGAAAAAATAATGGTGTAATGGGGTCGATTGATTATGTTTTAGGTAAAATTTATATTAATGAATTTAATCCTTTAGCTGTTGCAAATGCTTTTGGTGAAATATCAGTTAATATTCGACCAAAAATAACAGTCATTTCATCTATTCAAAATAAAATGTTAGCATTTGATGTAGAAGATCCCACAAGTGTTGTTGTAGAAGTTTATAAAATATAATGGAACAATTACTTACTTCTACGTTGGTTGAACAACAACTTCCTGAATTTGTAAGAGAAGATTATCCAAAATTTGTTATATTTTTGGAGAAGTATTATCAATGGTTGCAAACCAATGATCAAGTTTTATCGGCCATTCAATCTTTTTCTAACTCAAAAGATTTAGATCTTGCATCTAATTTTTATTTAAACATTATAAAATCAGAATTAACACCGTATTTTCCAGAAGAAATACTTTTAGACAAAACAAAGTTATTAAAGTTTGTCAATCAATATTACCGTTCAAAAGGTACACCAAGTTCTGTCAAATTTTTATTTAAAGTTCTTTATAATGAAGATATAGAAATTTATTATCCAAAAGAAGAAATTTTAAAAACTTCTGATGGTAAATGGATTCTTCCTTTAGCTTTGCGAATTGATACAGATGACAATAATATTTTTAATATTGTTGGCACAAAAATTACTGGATCTTTATCAAAATCTACTGCGATTGTTGAAAGTGTAACACGATCAATTGATCGGCAATTAGGTATTGAATATATTGAATTGTTTATTTCAAATATTAATAAATTATTTCAAACGGGTGAAACAATTGAAGCAAGTTATTATGATGACGATGATAATAAAATTGATGTTACAGGCCGTTTAATTGGTTCTCTTTCAGAAATAAAAATTAATCCAGAATTTAGAGGATTGTTTTATAATGCATTTGATACCAATACTGGTTATCAAGGTGACCCTGTTAGTATAGTTGGTGGATTAAATCCAACACCACCTTCTGGTTTGACACCCATTGGAGCTATAGCGACTGTTGGTGAAGTTACTAAAGGTTCTATCATCCAAGTTCAAGTAATTAATGGCGGGTTTGGTTTTAGAGATCCTTCAATAGAAAATTCATCACTAATTGATTTTGTTGGAGGATTTGAAGATACAATTTTAGGTCAAGAATCACGAGCAACAATACAACTTCTTGATGAAGGTACACATCGATTGGTAAATTTAAGTAATGTTGCTATCGAAACAATATACTCTTTGACATTAGATGGTGCTGCAAATACAAGTAATATTGAAAATTGCCAAATTAATTTTGTTACTACTACACAAACATTAAATGTTTTTCCAATTTCATTCGTTTCTACAGATGGTTCTGGAGGTGGTTATAAATCATTACCTGATTCTTTTTTCTATAGTTTTTACTTAGAAGATACTGATGATCTTTTAGTCATCGATTCAACCGTGGCTATCAAAGATACAAGAGTTTTAAGTGATTTCGACCAAGATTTAACTCTATCATTTGAAAATGGTGATTTGATTAGATTATTTTTAAATGGAAAATTTGAAGAAATAAGAACAATTGAAAGCGTTTCAACAAATTCTATTACACTTGAAGGCTCAAATTTTGAAAATGATATTGTTGGACTAAGTGTTTATAAACTTTTAAGGCGCCCAATCGATGATGTTGGTGCTTTAGGTAGAATTGAAGTTCGAAATGGCGGAGAAAATTATAATGTTGGTGATTATTTAATTTTTACTGGTGGTTCAGGATATGGAGCTAATGCTCAAATTTCTGAGGTACATTTGGCAAATAATGGTGTAAAAACTGTTGTGTTCAATGACAATGGCACACTTATAAAAGGTGGTGAAGGATACACGCAAGATTCTTTACCTGTAATTACCGTAAACAGTACAACAGGTGCAAATTCTGAATTAGTTGTAACAGAAATATTAGGTGATGGTGTTGATGTTAACTTATTTACAACACGAATTGGTTCAATAACAAAACTACGAATTATAAGTTATGGATATGACTATGTGCAGGCACCAACAATTTCTTTAAGAAATGCTGATCTCGTTGTATCAAATGTAACAGAAGGTCAGTTGTTTGTTTCAAATACAGTTATTTACCAAGGTGTGTCGAGTAGTAATACTACTTTTAATGCTCGAGTTGAGAATTATGAACCCTCAAGTGGATTATTAAGAATCTTTAATTACCGTGGTTCTTTAAATATTGCTTTACCAATCACATCAAATACTACTCCAGCTGTAACTGCTAATGTTTCATCGGTTGTTTATTATGGTGATGGAAAAGCTCGAGCAACTGCAAAATTTGAAAATGGACTTATTCGTTATCCAGGAATTTATTTAAATACAGATGGGCAACCAAGTTCTGATAAAAAACTTCAAGATGATGAAAAATACCATAATTATTCATACTTAATAAAAACAGAGAACGACTACAGTAAGTTCAAAAAATCTCTTAATGAAATCGCTCATCCTTTAGGTACAAAAACTTTAGTTGCTCGGATAAATTCAAACACAGAAGATGTTACAGACGCTGAGATTACCACAATTCATTTAACCAGAAAAACGATGGCCAACACATTTAATGTAGTTTCTGGATCAAATAATATGGTTGCAACAGGTTCTACACCAGATCTAGCAAATGTTGTAAATGTTGGTGATATGGTAATTTTGACGAACCTTTATAAGTCTACAAATGGTACAGTCAATGTAACATCTTCTTCAAATGTCATTACTGGTAATAACACAACATTCATTAATGACCTACAAGATGGTGATACAATTTATATTAGTACAGGTAATACTGGATTAGTATCATCGATCTCCAATACAACATCTTTAGTTTTTGGCAACACTATAAATGTTACTGCAACTAGTCAAACAATCAATCTAATTTTTGATTCGGTCAAAACTGTCACCTTTGTCAACGCAAATACTATACTTGTTTCTGGTACATTCGAAGTTACTTCCAATTTAGTTACCACAATTCTTCAAAAAATCGAATAAATAGACTCATGGCTTCTTTACTTACCTATCAATTTTCAACACTTTTAGCAGAAAGTATATACAATTTACTTGATGTAAGTGCTAATTCATATCTACCTTTAAGCAGAAGATCATATCTTTTTGTTACTTTAGGTAAAGAAACACCTTGGAACGCTGGTACGGAGGTCGCTCCAACACCAGCTCAATCGATTCGGGATCTGAATTCTTATTATGATAGAGCTATGGTTGCAAAAAGAGTCAGCCAAGAAAATGCATCATTTGTGGTACCTAGAGTAAATTGGACCGCAAATACCTTATACACATTTGCTTCTTGCGGAGTATGTCCAGCTGGAACTCCATTTTATACTTTAAACTCAAAAGATCAAGTTTTTAAATGCCTTTGGAACAATGGTGGTACAAACTCCAATACTGAACCACAACTTTCATTGTCATCAACATCTTTAGAAGAACCATTTTTTAAAACACCTGATGGTTACAAATGGAAATATCTTTTTACCTTGACTTCGCAACAGAAACAAAAATTTTTAACTCAAGATTTTATGCCTGTAACTTTCAATAGGTTTGTGAGAGCTGCGGCTGTAAATAGAAGTATTGACATAGTAAAAATTACCAATCAAGGTAATAATTATGTGGATGGTACAGTACAAGATATTATTACAATAAGTGGTGATGGAACAGATGCTATCTTAAAAGCTAATGTAGCAAACGGAAAAATAATTGATGTGGTTGTTCAAAATAGAGGTTCTGATTATACAAAAGCTAATCTAAGTTTTTCTGATGTTGCTGGTGGTATTGGTACAGCCGCAGCTGCTGAAATAGTATTGTCACCACAAAATGGTCACGGGTTTGATCCAATTGATGAATTATATGCAAACACAATAATGTTCAATGTTGATTTTGATGGTTCTGAAAATGGTGTTTTTCCAACAGATAATGAGTATAGAGAAGTTACTCTGTTAAAAAATCCTTATGAATTTGGAACTACAGAATTAGCAGGTGATTCTTTATATTCAATGTACACAAAAATTAAAGTTTCGCCAGGTGTAGGTGATTATAATAATGATGAAATAGTTTTTCAAGGAGTTACTTTAGCCACTTCAACGTTTAGTGCTGATGTTATTTCTTTTGATGAAGCACAAAATTTGTTATATGTAAACAACATAAGAGGATCACTATCTACAAATCAACCAATTAAAGGTCAGACAAGTGGTGCTATCCGAGTAGCTATAAATAAAACAGATCCAACATTAGAATTATATACAGGTAAAATTTTGTATGTTTCAAATCAAACACCTGTTACAAGAGATGCCGATCAATTAGACAGAATAAGATTTATATTAAAGTTTTAGAGGAATAAATGACAACTTTTTTTAATTACGACCCATATTTTGACGATTTTGATGAAGATAAGAACTACATGCGTGTTCTTTTTAGGCCAGGATATTCTGTTCAGGCAAGAGAACTAACTCAATTACAAACAATACTTCAAAATCAAATTGAAAAATTTGGTAATCATATTTTTAAAAATGGAAGTCCAATTACTGGCGGTAAAGTTTCTTTAGATGATCGAGCATTTTATTTAATTCTTGACAGTCAATATGATAATGAAGATATTGATGTATCTTTATTTTTAAACAAAACTGTCATAAGTTACAATTCTTCTAAATCAGTAAGAGCTAAAGTTATTGCAGTTGATGACACCACAACAAATCCTATTCTTATTTTAAAATATTTAAGTGCCGATTTTTTCAATGAAGAAGATGAAATTAAGATATTTGGTCAAAATATTTTCGCTCAAGCAAAAGATACAAGTGCTGTAGGTCGTTCTTACGTTGCAAGCATACAAGATGGTGTATATTATTTCAAAGGCAATTTTGTTAAAATTGTACCTCAATTTTTAGTATTAGAAATATTCTATAAGATAGGATATAATGCAACAACTATTAATAAAAAACCAACTTATAAAGTTGGTATAGAATTTGAAGAAAATATTGTAGACGAAATTGATGACACTTCACTATTAGATCCAGCTCAAGGTGCTTCAAATTATCAAGCCCCTGGTGCAACACGTTATGAAATTGCTACTCGCCTTTCAAAAAGAACTTTAGATTCAGCAGATGAATCTTCATTTTTTGAAGTTATTCGTCTTGTTAATGGTGTAAAAACAAAAGAGATTGATTATCCAGTTTATAGTGAAATTGAAAAGACTCTTGCGAGAAGGACATTTGAAGAATCTGGTAATTATACTGTAGATCCTTTTGTTCTTTCTTTAGAAGAAGAAGCGTATGATGCAAACAATACTTTAGATTCTAATTCATTTACCGCAGTATTAGATCCAGGTAAAGCATATGTTGGTGGTTATGAGGTTCAAACAATTGCACCAACAAAATTGCAAATATCAAGAGCACGCCAAACATCCAATGTTTCAGATTATGATTTACCTACAAATTATTCTAGTTATGTTGTTGTTGCTAATACAACAGGAACACTAGACATTTCTTCTTTTCCAGAGTTAGATATTCATTGTACATCACATACAACCATTGATTTTAGTTCTACTGCTGCTTATAATTCTACAAAAATTGGAACTTTAAGAGCAAATATGATGAAGTACAATGATGCTTCTTCATCCGTTCTTGGTGGCACTCATACATTTACAGTAAATATTTTTGATGTATCTTCAAAACCAATTACTGGAACAGGTCTTCCTGCGGGCTCTACTAATACTATTATTGAATTAGATTCATCTACTTCAACTGGATCACAAGCAAATTGTTATGCAAATATGTATTTTAGAATTACTGATGGTGCTGGACAATTTTTAGCACCAATTTTAATTGCTGAATCAAATAGTGTAGCACAAACAATTACTTTGTCGCAAGCTTTACCTTTTATTCCTGCATCAAACACATATTCTATTGAATCAGACTTTAAAGTTGCAAAATCAATTTCACAAAAATCTGGTTCATCAAAAGTTTTTGCTGCAAATGTTGGAAATGATTCAAAAGATCCAACAACAGGATTTTCATTTATCAATGAACCAACTCGAACAAGTTTAATATTTGATACTCCTTTTGAATCTATAAAAGCAAGTAGTATTTCTAACTTTGACTTTTATGCTCGTAAACTGTATGCTGATAATTTATCAGATGGTACAGGACAAATGACAATTTCAACAACAGGTACAGATACATTTGATTTTGCTGGTTCGCCTGGTACATTGTCAGACAATCAAATATTAAATAACATTATTTGTTTTATTAGATATAATTCAACATCAAATTCTACTTCAGGAATTTCACCAAATACTGTTGTAAGTCTAGCTAATAATTTATTTACAGTAACGGCTGTAAGTAACACCTCTATTACAGTTGATTTTGATACTGCTGGTGTTCGAGCCGACTTTATCATAACTACTAAAGTAAACAATGCGGAAGATGGTACTACAGGTGCAATTCGTGGAAAACAACTGTTACCACTTTCAAATACTTCACACGCAAAAGTACCTTACAATTTAGATACAGCTGGTGATTCATTAACTTTTGCAAATACAGGAACAGTAACAAATATTACAGATGGTTTGGTATTTGAAGATGTGGGTGCAACATTTATTAATGGTGCAAATACAATTGCTCAACTTAAAACTCCTGGTGTTGCTGTAAGTTTACAAGTACCCGACATTTACGAAATTGTTAGAATTACTGATTCAAAATCTACAACATCAAATGTAACAACTGCAATGTTGACAAATGATGATCATGATGTTACAAGTAATTATGAGTTTGATAATGGTCAAAGAAAAACACATTATGATCACGCAACAATTAAATTAAAAAGAGGATATAGTTCACCAACTGGATCTTCTCTGTTAATACAATACAAATATTTAAAACATCAAGCAGCACCTTCTCCTCAAAATGAAGGTTTATTTACTGTTGATTCTTATTTAAAAACCGGATCTAATTTCACATATAATGAAATGTCTAAGTTTTTAAGTAATGAAGATGGCAAATTAATTTCTTTAAGATCGTGTTTAGATTTTAGACCTACACGATCAATCGCCTCAAATACTTATTTTGGTGCAGTTAATCCTGATCCAGATAGAACAGCAGAACTTTCTTTTGAATATTACCTTAGTAGAATTGATAGACTTGTTGTTAAGCCTTCAAAAGAATTTTCTGTTTTATCAGGCAAATCTGCGGTATCTCCAATTCCACCGCCAGTAGATCCTAACGATATGCTGATTTATACTTTAAGTATTCCACCATATACGGAAACAGTTAAAGAAATAAAAGCAGAATTTAAAAATAATAAAAGATTTACAATGAATGATATTGGTTCTTTCGAGAAAAGAATCAAAGGTCTAGAATATTATGTTGCACTAACTTCTTTAGAAAAAAATGCTGCTGATTCAAAAATATTAGATGCTGATGGATTAGAAAGATCTAAGTACGGTATTTTAGTTGATAACTTTACTAACCGTGATGTTCAATCAACATATGGTGATGTTGGATTTGATAATCGAAACCTTATTGAAAATGGTGAGTTAAAACCAGCTTCATTAATGAGAACATTTAAAATGAAATGGTCATCAGCCAATTCATCAGGTTCTTATGCGGCTGTTGGTGTGAATGATCAAAAATCTTTAATGCTAAGTTATACATCAAGTTCTTTTGCTTCACAACCATATGCCACCAAATTTGTACCTGTTGCAAATGCTTTGTTTGCCAACTTTAAAGGTACGATGAAAATATTTCCAGAATATACCGGTGATGTAGATACAGGAAGAACAGCTAGAGTAACATTAAATTCAACACAAGGTTTAGACAATGCGTTTAACTTTATTAATGAAGCATTTAAATTCATTTCAGACCAAAATCCAACATGGGTAAATGATAAAGATAATCCTTTTGCTAAAGTTGTTGACAGCAAATGGTTTGAAACAACTACAACCGTTAATGATACAAGTGTAAATTTAGGTGGTAATTTAAGAGGAAACTTACAAACAACTACTGATAGAGTTTACATTTCAAAAGGTGCTGAATTGAATATGAAACAATTCAGTTCATCTAGTTCTGAAGTTGATGTAGGTACTTTTGTTACTGATTTGTCAATTCAACCATACCTTAAACCAAGAGACATTACTTTTTCTGCAACTTCTTTAAAACCTGGTGCAAGATATTATGCATTTTTTGATGGTGTTGCTGTAGATCAATATGTTGTTAATCCAACAAAAATTCGAGTTACTTCAGGAGTCAATTCTAATTCCATATTCATTTCAGGTGAGTTAGCTATTATTGCTAATAATGGTACAGAATTAAATAATTTTGTATCATCGTATCAAAACGGTGGAACATCGTATAGAATGGTTATTGTTACAAATAGTGAAAGAGGATCTTCAAATGTAAGTGTTGTGAATGAAACAGGTTTAGCATTGACTGGCAGTAAAGTTATTTGGGGTGTTGATAGTAAATCAATATATGCCATTGATGCTGTGTTAGATCATAAATCTGGATTAACCAGAGCAGTAACATCAACCACAATAACATTAGCTTCAGATGCACCTTCTGTAAATATTGCTGGAAATACAATAACATTTGTTCATAGATCTGGAAGTTCTGATGGTTATGGAGCTGTGTATAATGTTATTGCATATAATACATCTACAAAAGTGGCAACAATTCAAGAAACAACATCATCAACAGAACAGGCATCTAATTGGGTTTATAGCATTGGTGCTAATAGATCAAACAAGTTAGGTGAAGTTTCAGGAGTATTTTATCCACCTGCAGCCACTTTTAGAAACGGTGAAAGAGTTTTGCGATTGACAGAATCGTTTAATAACACTTATGATGAAGATGCAATTTCTTTTGCTGAAAAATCTTACGTTTCGTCTGGTATAAAAGTAAACAAAACAAATCTATTGAATACTGTTTACAATGTTGATGTAGGAGTTAAATTTGTTGGAAATGCATCTTCACCATTGTTACAGTCCACGTCCGTCAGAGAAGAAATTACTTCGACTTGGCGTGTTGATCCAATGGCTCAAACTTTCTTTATTGATCCAGAAGTTTATCCAAATGGATTGTTTATTGAAAATGTTAAATTATTTTTTGCAAATAAAGATGAAGTTAATATTCCTGTAAGTGTACAAATAAGACCTACAGTTAATGGTTTACCATCTTCTGATTTTATTTACCCAGAATCTATTGTGACAAAATACCCGTTTGAAGTAAATACGACCACAAGTCCAACTTTTAATTCATCTTCAAGTTATACTAAATTTACTTTTGGTTCTCCAGTTTTCTTAAAGCCAGGTTTATATGCTCTTATAGTGATGACAGATAGTCCATCTTATTCACTTTGGGTCGCAGAAAAGGGAGCAACAACAACAGGTAATCAATATGTTTCTGTAAATCCATATGTTGGTACATTGTATAAATCTCAAAATGCAATGGAATATGTACCTTACTTAAATGAAGATTTAATGTTTGATATGGATCGTTGCACATTTTCAACTTCACCAGCAACATTCATTTTGGAAAATGAAAGACAGGGTGCAAAATATAAAATCGATAAATTTAGAGTAATAACAAAACAATTGGAAACACAATCCGATACACCATTTACAATTGATTATAAATTTAAATCAAAAATTGCTGACGGTGCAAAAGAAAATACTTATAGAGATTTAATTCCTTTTATTACATATTCTATGGCTGATGATGATTTATATGCTGTAGGTAGTAGAAGAAAAGATATAGAAAATCAAGGAGATTTTTCGGTATCTTTAACTATTGCAACAACAGATAATGCCGTTTCTCCACTTGTTTCACTTGAAAGTATTTTTCTAAACGCTTGGGAAAACTTTGTTGATAATGCTGAAATTACCGTTGATGATTTTAATATCATCGCTACAGGTGGAGGATATTCAAATAGTAATGTTGTAACAATTACTTCAAACACAGGAACAGGAGCTCTTGTTTACTTGGTAACAAACGGTGCTCAAGGCAATGTTATTGGATTAAATGTTGCTTCATCTGGTACAGGTTATTACGATGATTTCTCCATATCAATACCAGGAACAGGATCAGGAGCAATTACTTCTAATGCTGAAATTGTTCTTAATTCTGAATATGACAGTAGTGGTGGCCCATGCTTAGCAAGGTATATTACTAAACCAATTACTTTGGCTGATGGATTTGATGCTGGTGATTTGCGAGTATTTTTATCAGCAAATCGAAAAGGTGTTTCTGATATTCATGTTTATTATAAAATACTTTCTGGATCTGATTCTACACAATTTAAAGACCGGCCGTATCAAAAGATGGAATGTTTTAATCCGTCCACAACCGCATCTTTAACTGATAATGATTTCAGAGAATTTGAATATCGCCCATCTTTAACCTCTGACGCAGTAACTTATACTTCAACAAATGGTGGTACATTTGATTCATTTAAAACATTTGCTATTAAAATTGTTTTAACATCGAGTGATCCATCAATTGTTCCAAAAGTAAAAGATTTTCGTGCGATTGCTTTGCCGGCAGGTTAGTATGAAAATACCAGTAAAAGGGACAAATTTTGTTAAAGATACCACAAGTGGTGCTCTTTTAACGGTAAATCCTGGAGTTTTGATGGAAAACGAAGCTCGGTTACGATTGAAATCAAAATTAAACTCAAAAAATGATGAAATAAATAATTTAAAAACTCAAGTAGATTCTTTAAATAAAGATATTAGTGAAATAAAAAGTATGTTACAACAGTTAATTAAGAGAGATTAAAGTACCAAATGACTATTCCTATTATAACAAGAACGAATACCATTGATGAATGGCGAATTCAAACGAATTTGTCGGCTATTGAATTAAATAATTTAAAAGCCAATAATTATACAAAATCAAATGGTACTTTAGAATTAGCTAATGATTCTGTACTTCTAATAAGTGCAAATGGTACCGCACTTCAAATTTCAAATAGTGCTTTTATTGGTAAAAACTTAGCAGTAACAAACAACGTTTCTGTTGGTGCGGTAGGATCTGGTGTTGGTAATGTTTCTATAGGTAACTCGGTTCTGATTGCTGGGCCAGGTGAAGCAGTTAATGTTTCAAATAGCGTGTATGTTGGTGGTAATAGTAATGTCAGAGGCAATGTATATGCGAACAATGCACTTGTAAATAATTCCGTATATGTTGGCGGTACTGCAAATGTTGCTGGTATTGTTACATTATCAGGAACAGGTAAAGTATTAGAAGCAAATACTGGAACTGTATATGTGAATAATGCATATCTAACTACTGCAACATTGGATCAGGCTAATGTTGGAACAATTTATGCGCTTGAAGCTTTTATTGATAACCTTTCTGATATTGCTTCTGCTGTAATTGGTATTTTGCGTGTAACAACAGGTAATGTTTATTATTTAACATCAAATACATTATATGCTAATACTGGAACGATCAGAGATTTTGTTGCAAATGGTACAGGTAATGTAGTAACACTTACATCTAATGTTGCAACAATTAATACTGCAACTATTGGAAATTTAAATGCAACAAATGGTACAATTATCAATGGCAATGTAGTAACACTTATATCAAACAATGCTACTTTAAATACATCTACTTTAGTCAATACAACAGTAACTAACGCTGCAATTGCAAATGCTGTTATTTCTTCGGCTGCAATTACAACTGGTCAAATTACAAATGGTACAATTACAAATGGTACGATTATCAATGGTAATGTAGTAACACTTACATCGAATAATGCTACTTTAAATACATCTACTTTATTAAGTTCAAATATTGTTTCAGCAAATATTACAAATGCAAATGTTTCTAGTAATTTAAATTTTACAAATGGATCAACATTAAGATTTAATTCTGGATCAGCAAATGATGCTATAGCCGTAATTTCTGGACTAACCAGATTACAAACTACTGTTATTGAAGGTAATCTTACCGTAGCTGGAATATTCACGCAAACAGGTAATATTAATTTTGAGACAGATAGATTTATATTTAATGCAAATACTGGTACAAATAAAGATGCATTTATAATTAATAGACGCATTTCAGGAAATAATGCACAAATTCTTTGGAATGAAATTAATGATCGTTGGGAAGTTTCAACAGGTAATACTTGGACAACAACATACAAAATTTTAGATGGCGCAGACATTTATACTGGAGTTGATTCTTCAAGTGATACTCTTGTTGCATCTGCAAGTGCTGTTAAATTTGCATATGAAGCAGGTGGTGTTGTTGCTGGCGGTTATGCTAATGCGGCGTACAGACATGCTAATAGTGCATTTTTAAGTCAAAACACAACTGGAGTTTATGCAAATACTGGATACATTCATGCAAACTCGGCACATAATGTAGCAAATTCTGCATTTAATGGTACAACAGATACGCACGTTAACGTTGCTTTTAGACATGCTAATTCATCTTATGCACATGCAAACACCGCAAATAATTTGGCACAACAAGCTTTTGATGCGGCCAATGTAGCATTTAATGCTGGTGGACAATTAGCTTATGCTCATGCAAATTCGGCACACAATGTTGCTAACGCAGCTTTTGCGGGAACAACAGGCACTCATACAAACTCAGCATACTTTACTGCAAACACCGCTTTGACAAACGCCGCAATTGCTGATCAAAAAGCAGTTGATGCCAACGTTAGAGCTTCTTTGGCAAATGTTCATGCTAATGCAGCATTTACATTTGCAAATACAATAAACAATTATGCTTTCAATGCATATACTCATGCTAATGCAGCGTTTGCTCGTGCAAATACAGGAATTACATCTTCTGGTGGTACTATAACAGGTGATTTAACAATCAATGGTGTTTTAAATGCTACTGGTGCATCAATTTTTGCTAATGATTTAAAAATTGCTGATGCAATTATAACATTAAATTCAGATATATTACAGTCTGCTTCTCCAATTGAAAATGCTGGATTGGAAGTTGATCGAGGAGCTTCTCCAAATACTTATTTTTTATGGGATGAAACTGCTGATAAATGGAGATTTACAAATGATGGTTCAACATATCAAGATGTTGTAGGAAACACATCAATTAATTCTACTTTAGCTGGTTACTTACCATTAACTGGCGGAACAATGACTGGAGGTATAACACTACCTGGAACGAGTTATCCATCAATACCATTACACGCCGCCACAAAAGCTTATGTTGATTCAGTTACAGGTGGCTTGTCTGCATTACCGCCGCAAGGAGGAAATTCTGGAAGGTATTTAAGTACTGATGGTACTACCGCATCATGGGCTGCATTTAGTGGAACATACCCAATTAGCATTTCTGGTACTGCGGCTTCTGCAACATCAGCAACATCAGCAACTACAGCAGGTTCAGCAACTACAGCTGGCACAGCTACAAACTTAAATGGCGGATCGATTCAAAACTGTACTGGATTTAATCAAACTGGCGGATCATTTTCAATGGGCGGCAGTTCCTTTACTGTAAGTCCGTATGCACAATTCAATTCTGGATTAAGATCAGTTGGTGATATAAATGCCACCGGATACACCGTAACTGCTTCTCTTTTCTCAGGTACAGCTACTTCAGCTCGATATGCTGACTTGGCAGAAAAATATTTGGCCGACAGAGAATATCCAATTGGTACCGTTTTATCAATTGGCGGCGATAAAGAAGTAACAGCCTCAACTATTGTTGACTTTAAAGTCTTAGGTGTAGTATCATATAGACCTGCATATACAATGAATAGTGAACTTGAAGGCGGCACAACAGTAGGTATTAAAGGTCGAGTTTCAGTTAGAGTTTTAGGTAAAATTAAAAAAGGACAACCTTTAGGTATAAGTTCTACTGCTGGTGTGGCACAATATAATCAGCAAAATTATTTTGGTATAGCTATCGAAACAAAAAATACAGAAGAAGAAGGATTAGTAGAAACAGCTATTTTATAATGATAACACTTGATGAGTTTCACCGTTTTATTGAAAATGATTTAGCATATGAACAGAAGTTGGTTTCAATTTTAGATGATTTAGGTAGGCAAATATATCTAGATAATCTTGGTCAACTTCATTCAAATTATGGAAAAACAATTAAAGTTGAAGGTATGGAAAAATATAATCTTTCCATCTATAGACGCTCCCTTGAATTATCAAAAATATTTAATCATGATGGTCCGGTGACTTGTCATGCTTTCAGATCATTTCCTAATTCCAAAAGTTTTCCTAGACATAGCGATCCCGATGATGTTTATCTACAAATTTTACTTGGTGAATTCACACTTAATTTTGATGATGTATCGATACATTTAAAACAAGAAGATAGACATTACATTAAAGCAAATAGACCTCATTGGGCAACACACAACGATTCTTGTTTATTTTTAAGTTTTGGTATTGAAAAATTTTTAGTTGATAAATTATGAATTATATGTTTTATTTAAAAACAACTGAAACATGTAATCTTAACTGCAAACATTGTTTCACAAATGGTATTAATGGCCCTAAAATTTATTGGGATTACAAAAAAGTTACAGATTGGATCAAACGCTTTACTTCTATAAATTCTGGCACACTTCATTGTGAATTCCATGGGGGTGAACCTTTTCTGGCACCAGTTGAACAAATGCAGTATGTTTGGAATGAGTGTAAAGATTTGTGGCCACAAATTTCTTGGGGCGTTACAACAAATTTAGTATTTAAATTAACGCAAGAACATATTGACTTTATCAAAGGTCCCCTTGGTAGTAGAATAGGAACTTCTTGGGATCCTAAAATAAGATTTGACAATGAAAAGCAATCAAATCTTTGGTATAAAAATGTACAGACTTTGTTAAATGAAGGTGTAACTATAAAATTATTTGTAAGCGTTACCCAAGATACGATAGACATAGAACCAATACATCTATTATCTTGGATAAAAACTTTAGGTGTTCAAGAAGTAGCATTTGAAAGACTTACTGAAGACGGAAGTGCAAACAAACATCCAGAAATATTTCCTTCTAATATTGACCAAGATCAATGGTTTTTGAAAATGCATAAACAATCAGAACAGTATGAAGCTAGATACTGGTTCGAAAATGAATTTTTAGAAACTGTATATGATAAGTTTGAGAAAAATTTTAATAGAGGTGGAACTTTTTGCCGTGATTGCGAAGAAAAATTATTCACTTTAAATGCTGACGGTACAATATCTGGTTGCCCAAATGCAGCACCAGAGTTCCAGTTTGGACATATCGATCAGAATATTAAAGAGCTTTTAGATAGTCCGAAAAGAATAGAAAATATTGCTTGCGAAAGAAATATAGACTCTAGGTGTTTTTCTTGCGAAGTTTTTGAATATTGTGGTGGAGACTGCCATCAATTGAAGTGGCAAGATGATATTTGCGGTGCACCTAAAAGTTTAATGAAAGAACTCAAAGGTAATAGTAAAAGGGTATGGAATTTAAAGTTGGTGGCTTGATATAAATAAGCAAAAAGGAGTTTTTAAATGCCACAAATAACAGCTGGACAAACAGTACAAGCTCAAGATTTTTATGATACTTTTTTTAGTAGATTTGTTACGTATGCAAACTCATGGATAACATATGGCACAAATAATTATCATTTTCCTGATATTCCAAATCCCGCATTTACATCGGCTTATGGAGGATCAACGAGTGGTTTGCCATTAGCTCCTACAAGTACCAATAGTATAAATCCAGGAAATATAATTGATGATCAAGGCATAAAAGATTATATAATTGGTCGATCTGTAGAATACTGTAGAATAAGATCTGTATCTGTTACAAGAGTTGTTACAGCAAGTGGTGGTCCGGCACAAACAAGTGAAACACGCACAGGTATAAGTCATATGACACCAGCTTATGCGGCACCAGGATTTTCAAATCCTGGATCAACTGGTAACATAATTGAAGGAGCAACAATTAATGCATATCGGTTGGTACAATTTATTGACGATTGTCATTCTCAATACAATAATAACCAGCGTCAGAATGTATTTTTAGCATCATATAGTGTTTGCCATAATTCATGTCATAGTAATTGCCATGGTTCAAGAGGAAGAAGATAATGAATATAATTGAAACAGTTGCGCCAATTGCGATTGAAAAATTGAAAGAATATTTTAATGATAAACAAAAAATTTTTTTAGTTGATTATGATAATAGCAATTTAAAAAATGAAAAATTTTTAATTTATCTTTCTAATTTAGATTTGCCGTGTGATTTAATTTTTGACAAAAACAAAGAGGATCACCAAAATTTATTGATGAATTATTTAAAAACTAAAAATATTATATCTATACCTTCTTTAGAAAAAGAATTTTTAAATATTTTTTTAGAAATAAAAGGCATTAGTAATTTTGGTTACAAAGACTTCATTGAAAAAAATAAAGAAGAACTCAACAAAATTTTAAAATTATTAGAAAGTATGTCTTTGTATAATTTTTATTGTGTTAATTCTGAAACTTTCAAAAAAGATATTGAATCTAAAGAACACAAAAGTTGTGATGACTTAGGATATAATTTTGTAAATCTTTTCAAATACGAAGATTTTAATTTATTATTTGAAAATATGAAAAGTAATGAATTATTTTTTTATGAAGATTTTTTCAAAGAATACATGTTTAAAGGAAAAAATTTGTATTATTATTGGGCAAATAATAATAATCCACTTTTCTTGATGACATGGGGTATAGCTAATGGTTTGGCAGAAAAATATTTCAAACAAGGAACTGAATTAAATGTTACACCTGTTTAAAAAAATTTACTTAGATATAGATGAAAATTTAAATACTTTTAGAGACCGTATTGTAATATCCAAAAATCACGGTTATAGAGTATCTTCTGATTTAGAAAATAGTTTTGATGGAAAATTATTTTATTTTTCTCTTTCTTTAGAAGAATTAATTGGTGAAAATAAAACATTTTCATCTTTTGTTGACATGATGAATCAAATTTCATTAAAGCTAGAAGAAAGAAATAAACCAATTGTAATTTATTCTGATTCTGAGAATTTTTTAAAAATTTTAATTAATTGGTATAAATTGGTTTTGAAAGAACCAAAATGCGATGAATGTTATAGTCTATTAAAATCTTATTCATTTAAAGAAAATTTATTTTCAAATGGTCGAATGAGAATTAGTCATACACAATACTATTTAAATTTTGAAAAAAATTTATTTGATAGTTTATTTGAAATTATTAATATTAATAAAACTGAAAAAGAAAATTTCGTCAAAGAAAATAAAAAATTTTTTAGTATTGAATTTTTACTTGCATCTTATTTATTTGATGGATCTTCTTCAGAAGAAGTTAAAAAAATATTAAAAGTTTTAATTAAAAAAGATTTAGAAAAATATTTTTACGAAATAAAAGAAATATTATTAGTACATTTATTGCGAAAAGCTTTCCAACAAAAATTACAAACAACAAAAGTTTATGATTTTTCTAATTTCTATGATATTGTAAATGATGAATCTCCTTTAGTAAAAGTGTTCTTTAAAAAAGAAATATGGAATAATGAAGGACTATTTAAACCTTCTACATCTGGAAATATTAAATTTGAAAATATAACAGATGAAGATATTGATAATTTTATAAAGTTTACTGAAATTTCTGGCGAAGAATGGGAAGAAGAAAATTTTTATAGATTCAATAAATCAGACAAATACAAATTAACATTTTTGAAACATATAACCAAAGATGTAATGACAGATGAAGAATTGAAAGAAATTATTGATTTTGAATTAAAAGGTAATCATGCTGCTGGTACTTTTTATTCAATAGATTTAGAAACAGTTAATCATTATTTTATTGATTTTGTTTTAAATTGTGTTAAAGAAAACACAAAAGAAAAATTTCAATATTATTGCGTATGACAACATATGAAAATTTTTTAACAGAAGGATGTTGCATTATACACCAATCAAATCTTATAAAACATTTCAAAAATATTGAAGATTACAAAATAGAAAATTGTGAAATTTTTGAAGAAAAAGAATACGAATCTTATATACCTAAAAATGTTCTTTCAATTTTAAAAAAAGTTCAAATAAAAATAGCTGAAAAACATTTAAAAAAAATTTACAATTCTTTTACTTTAGGAAATGTAGGCATATGGGATGGAGTTGATTTTGGATCACAACAATGGCACAATGATAGTAATGAAGGAAAAGGAGTAGATTGTAATTTTTTACTTTATTTTGATGACATGTCTGAAAAAACTGGTGGAGCTTTATATGTTAAAGGACCTTTTGGAGAACAAAAAATTTATCCAAAAAGGGATATGTTAGTATGGTTAAATCAATCTGAAAAATTTTTACACAAAGCTGATACAGCAAATACGAAAAGAAGATTAGCTTCTTTCGAATTTATTTTGCCTAAAACTTAACAAAAATGTTAAACAATGAAGATTTTTTTTATGATGTAATAAAAGATAAAATTATAGATTATGTAGAAGTGGTCATTTTATTTTTTGAACATTGTAATATGTCATGTGTTTTTTGCCCTCAAAATCACAATGATTTATTGGGTGCTAGCAAAGAAGAAATACTTAGCAAGTGCCCAAAAATTATAGAATTCATTAATAATAATCCTAAAAAACAATTTTTGATGCATATCATGGGTGGTGAATTATTTCAAGATAAATTCGTCAAAGATGGATTTTTAAATTACTATCAAGAATTTATAGATACAATAAGATCAAATGTGTCACAAGATAAAGAGATAACATTTCTTTTTGTTACTAATTTAGTATATGACTGTATCGATGAAGTTGTGAATTTTTGTAAGAAAAACAATTTGAAGATGAATGTTTCTTATGATTTAGCAGGTAGATTTAACAATGAACAATTTGAAATTTATAAAAGAAACATTGAAAAATTTAAAGAATATATTAATATTATAAGTTTGGTCATCACAAAACAAAACATCGATAAGTTATTAAAAGGTGATCCTTATTTTGACTATCTTTATTCAAATTTTATTTGTGATTGGGATAAATTACTACCAGGAAAAAATTTTAACGATGCATTAATGCCAAAACAATCCGAATTATTTACCTTCTATAAACATCTTGTTGATCATTATCCAAAATGCAACAATGTAAAATATTTTCTAAACAAAGATAAAAACTATAAAATGTCTTGTACAAGAGGTAGTAGTTTTACCATAATGAATGACAATAGTACACCAAAAGGATGTTCTGGAAGTGTATTATTAAAAGATCCAAAAACACAAGAGTTGGGTGGAACAAAAATCATACAATTATTTTTAAAAGAATATGATTGTTTTTCATGTGAATATTATAATAGATGTGGTTTTACTTGTTTCATAAGAAATGATTATAAAAACTTAGTTAAAGATATGGATGAATGTGTGTTTAAGGAAGTATTTAAATATGTTGAATCGAAGTAGAGTATGCTTCATCAATCCTCCACATGCAGATTGGTGCTTAGCAAATAATGCGGCATATCTTATGTTCCAATCTCATTACAAAAGATTTGGAAAAAATAATGATAAGGTAATTTTTAATCCTGCTCCTTATAAATTTAACAAGTATACTAATGTTCAAGAAATACTTGATGAAATAGGCCAAAATGAAATCTATTTGTTTTCTAGTTACATATGGAATTATGAAGTCTGTGATCAATTAGCTTTATTGATAAAAGAAAAATATCCAACAAGCATTTGTGTTTTAGGTGGGCCACAAATTGGTACAAATGATCCTTTATTTCTAATTAATAGATCAATGTATGATTTTATTTTAAAACCTACTAAGCCAGGTGAAGTGTTTGTACAAGAATTGATCGATTCGTATTTTGAATTTTCAGGTAATCCAGATATAGAATCTCTTTCATGGGAATTAAGAAGTTCAAAACAATGTGATCAATTTATGCCTAGTTATAGCGTATATGAGGAACATATTGATTATCTGAAAGAAATTCGAAATTATGCCTGTAAAAATGAATTAGAACCATTTTGCATTATTGAAACAACTAGAGGTTGTCCTTATGCTTGTGTTTATTGTGAATGGGGTGGAGGTATTGATTCTAAAATTTATAAAAAACCTATTGAGATAGTTAAAAAAGATTTACTTGCTTTAAAAAAGGCTGGATTTAGAGATGTATATTTAACCGATGCTAACTTTGGTGCATTTAAAGATAGAGATATTGAAATATTTAAATTTGCTTGGGAAAATGGTGTTAATTGTACTGATATTAGTACAATGAAAAGTAAAGATTTAAAAAGAAGAATTAATTTGGTTGATGCATGGTTTGATGTTGTAGGGCCTGGACCTGAGAAACATAGTCCTGTATTAAGTAAAGAAGGTGGACAAGCATTAGTAGCTGGTATGGATGATGTTAGTAAATTACAATTTGATGAAGAATATATTAGCATTGTACCAACAGTATCTATTCAAAGTATATCTGATGAAGCAATGAAGATTGCTAAAAGAGCCGATTTATCTTTTGAAGATAAAATAAAACTTAGTGAGCATATACATAAGCGTTGCCATGAGGAAGGTTATCCTGTGCCAGCTATCGAACTTATTATGGGTATGCCAGGTAGTACGCTTGATGATTTTTATGCTGAGTGGGAAATAATGTGGAACTTCAAAGCATGGACAAGTTATCGTCATGATTACATGTTTTTGCCTGATAGTGATTTGACGCAAAAAGATTACTTAGAAAAATATGATATAAAATTGGTTGAAGTTTATAGTGATCTTATAGATGAGTTTGGTGTTGATAATCAAAATAGCTTATATAAAAATAAAAGAACATATTTCAAAACAATATCTTCTTGTTATTCATTTACCAATGAAGAAATGTGTGAAATGTGGATAATGAATCTTGCAGAAAATAAATTATTGGAACAAATATATCCTATGTTTGAACAGTTTATGAAACCAAATGTTTTTGGCAAATATTGTTTTGATATTATTTCATCAATGGAAGAATTTCCTATAATATTTGAGCAAGTTAAAAATCTTCTGGATCCAAAAACAGAAGCACAAAACATTAAAAGATTAAATGGTAGATTGAGAAATTTAGTTGTTGATGAATTAATTGAAAATAATAAACCTATTATAATAAGCGAAATGTTTAAATTTTTATGATAAAAGATATTTACACAAAAGGTTTTGTAAAATTTTTTGAACCTGGTGCGTTAGATTTAATAAAAATTAATGAATTTAAATTGATAAATGTTGAAGAACGCACTAGAGATAATGGCATTAATGATGTTTCGCCAGAGCTCACAAAAAGATTAGAAACTTTTGCTTTTTACTTAAAAGAAAAATATATTGAGCCCGAATGGCCTGATGCAAAATACAATAAATTTATAGTATGGAATGGTGTAGACCGAGATAACCAAGGTTGGCATACTGACATGTTTGAAGAATATGACATTTTCTTACTATATTATTTCGATGATACTTTTAAGGAGACTGGTGGATCCATTAATTTTAAATGGGGAACATTAGAAGATAAAGAAGAAATAGCTAGTTTTCAGCCAAAAGCTGGAGACCTTTTTATGGTAAATAATCTTAGAGGATTTTGGCATAGAGCAGATAGTACATCTGTAACTAGGAGAGTTGCAAGTTTTGATTTTAGAGTGGGATTAAAAGATGATTGAAGATCTTTTAAAAAGAAAAGAAGAATTGATGAAAGAAAGAGATTTATGTGCTGAAATTTATAATATATGGATCACTAAATTGCATGATTATCAAAAAAATAAAGAGAAATATGAACTTTATATGAAAATGATTAACAATATGGAACCTTATGGTAGTATGATAAAAGAACAAATCAGAGAAATAAACAAAAAAATTTGTGAAATTGAAGGTGTCAAAAGTATAGGTGACACACTTTATGCAAAAGATTGTGATAACAAATATGGATTTGATAAACCAAATGCTAACTAAACAATTTTATGAAAATGGTTTTGAAGTATTTGATAGAAAAAAATACATTTCATACATAAATGTATCAGAGATAGAATGGGAATATGAAGGAGGTTTAAATAATGATTATCATCCTAAAAATAATAAAGAATTTATAGATAAATGTTTACTTACAATTCACTATGAAATTCAAAATGATATAGTACCACAGTCAATTATGAGAAAAAGGAGAATTTGGGAAGGTGTTAATCAAGATGCATTAAATTGGCATAATGATTACAGAGAAGGACCGAATTGTTTTTTTCTTTTATATTTTTCAGATATGAATGAATCAAAAGGTGGCGCAGTTTATTTTCGAAATAAAGTACGAGAATGGAAAATATACCCTCAAAAAGGGTTGTTAGTTGCAGTAAATTGTTTAAATAATTTTCAACATAAAGCTGAAAAATCTAATTGTAAAAGAATTGTGTCATCTTTTTATTTTGATTTATAATGGAACTGATAATCAAACCTACAGAAAAATGTAATTTTAAATGCACTTTTTGTTCAAGCACTTATATTACTGAAGATAAAACAGCAGAGTTAAATCACGATTATATCTTTAGATTTTTAGAACGTTATCCAGAAACAAATACAATTATTGTTAATGGCGGCGATCCTTTAATGGTACCATCCAATTATTATTGGAAAATAATAAATTGGTTAGATGAAAATAATTATAAAACTACCATATCATTAACTACAAATTTGTGGCCATTTTATAAAAATGTAAACAAGTGGAAAGATTTGTTTTTAAATTGGAGAATTGGAGTAACCACAAGTTTTCAATATGGAGGTGGAAGATTAAAAGGTGATCTTACTGAATTTTCTGAAGAAGATTTTTGGAAAGTAAGTGATACGATGTTAGAACATATAGGTTATAGACCAGATTTCATTTCTGTTATTACTAAAGAAAATGAAAAAGATGCAATAAAGAATGTAGAATTGGCTAAAAAAATGAATGTTGAGTGTAAATTAAACTATGCTCTAAGTTCTGGTCCACCAGTAAAATTTAAAAATATTACTATGGGCCAACAAGGAAAACCATATCTTTTAGCAGATATTTACGAAATATATGTTAAAATTTATAAAATGGATTTGTGGAAATGGGAATATAATACAAAACAAATGATGCAAAGATTAAAAGGAAATCATACCACATGCCCTCAAAATAGAAGTTGTGATGAATCAATAAGAACTTTACAACCTAGCGGTGATTATTATAGTTGTGGTGCTTTTGGTGATGATAGATCCCATTCAATAAATTTTGAAGAAGAAATGAAAGGTAAAAAAATTTTTGTTCTTCAACAAGATGTTAACCTTTTAAGTTTAAAAGAGAGTTGTTTTACTTGTCCAATGTTTAAAATTTGTAATGGTTGTAAAAAAACTATTAAAGACTTAAAAGACCATGATATGGTAGAATTACATTGCATTAAAATGAAATCTTTAGCACAAGATATAATTGATATAAATGGTGTTAATTTAGAACCAACACCTTATGTTAAAGAATATGATACTATCTATTAATCCTACTTATTATTGCAATTTTAAATGTCATTTTTGTTATTTAACTTCTGAACAGTTAAATGATAGAAAATTACTAGATCTTGAGTTATTAGAAAATAGAATAATTGAAGTGTTAAATAATGATATTATAGATCATGTTGATCTTTATGGCGGTGAAATTGGCCTTTTATCTGAAGATTATATTTTAAATTTAAAAAAATTATTACACAAATACAATATAAAATCAATTAATGTAAATACAAACCTTTCAATGGTTAATAGTATTATTTCTGATCCAGATTTTTATATTTCTGTAAGTTACGATTTTAATGTTCGAGAACAACATGAAAGAGTTTGGAATAATATGATTAAATTAAACAGACCATTTAGTATTCTTATATTGGCTAGTGATAAAATAATTAATCATAACGTGGATGATATGATTTTTCAATTAAATCTTTTATCCAATTTACAGAGTGTTGAGATTAAACCGTATAGTGAGAATCAAGCAAATTGTTTACCTGTTTCTTTTAAAGATTATGGTGAATTTGTTAAAAAGTGGATCACTAGTGCGATACCAAAAAACTTTGAATTTATAAATGAATATCTTTTGAAAGATGTTTTAGAAAAAAAAAGAAATAGTTTTTCCGATGATCATCTTTATATAACTCCAGAAGGTAAGTTTGCAGTATTGGAATTTGATTTAAATGATAGAGAATATTTTTTAGATTGTGAAACATATAATGATTATTTAAATTGGTGTAAAAAAGAAAAGATAAGAGTTTCAAAAAATACATTTTGTTCTAAATGTGAATATTTTGGAAATTGTCTTTCTGAGCATTTGCGAGAAGTTAAAAATTTAGATAATGGTTGTAATGGTTTTAAACACCTAATAGATTGGTACAAATATGAAAGATTGGAAAATTCGACAAGAAATTTATCATAGGCTAAATAAAGATTATGATGATGATCTAAAAACAAAAAATATTGAAATTACAAAAAATGTTGTTGAAAATGCTATTCGTTATTTTAAAGAAACAAATATTGGTTGGATTTACCCATCTAAAAGTTACATGGTTGGAATATGTTATGCTCGATGGTTATCTGAAAACTTTGGAGGAAATCCAATAGAATATTTAAATGATTCTGAACTACTTTATAATAACGACCCTTATTTTTTACCTTATGAAAAAGATATTAAAACTTACAATGAAATTTTAAACCATATAGGTTGGAATTTTGATGAAAAAAAAGGTATGGTGCCTGATGTTAAAGAATATTTTGTCAAGGAATTTATGTTATGATGCACAATTTATGGCCAACAAATATATTAATAGGTAGTATAAAAAATGTTGACTTAGTAGACTCCATTTCTCAACACATTTTACAGAATTATAATTTAGAGAATATGGGAATTAGTGACCTTAGTGACAGAAATATTTTTAAAGAAGATAGTTATTTTGATGATTTTAAAAAAAATGTAGTTGAACCATGTTTTGATGACTGGATTAAACAAATTTTAAAATCATCACTTTATGACTTTAAAAATTTTCATTTAAAAGCTTGGTTTTCTGGTTCACAAATTGGGTATAATATGGTTAACCACAATCACGCAAATGCAAGTTTATCTGCTGTTTTTTATTTAATAATTGAAGGTAATAAAAATGGTGATGTTTTTTTCTTTGACCCTCGGACAAATGCAAATAGAGGGTATAAAGAAGAACCGTGGGATAAACTTTTTCAATCTTTTATTTTCGAGCCAAAATCATACTCTTTTGTAGTTTTTCCTAGTTTCCTTTATCACCAAGTCACACCATTCAATGGAAATATTCGTCTGGCCATACCTGTTGATCTATACCTATGATTTTCTGATTTGACTAAATAGACGATAAATGTCTTTTAGGAGTGTCAATTGGCCGAATTTGTCGAATTAACCCTTGAACAGGGTGCAACTTTCAACACAGTAATTAATGTAAATGATGGTACAGGCTCTCCTCAAAATCTAGTTGGATACTCGGCCCGCTCAATGATGCGCCGGTCTTACTATACTTCTTCATCTAAAGAATTTCAAGTTTCTGTTTCAACACCAGCCTTAGGTGAAATAACCATGTCTATGTCTGCGGCCAATACCGCAAATCTAACTCCAGGAAGATATGTTTATGATGTGGAAATAGATGACGGCGCAGGTGAAGTTACAAGAATTTTTGAAGGTATTATTACCGTTTTGCCTAACGTAACGAGATAAAAATGGCTATCACAGTACAAGTAAAACCTAGAAAAACTACAATATCATCTGTAACTGTTGCAAGAACCGCTAATCTTAATCTTGCACAAATTAATAATGTTGATATTATTACACCTGCTAATAATCAAGTTTTAATATATGAGACTGGTACTGAACGTTGGGTAAATAAAGACATTCCAACAATTAGTGGCGGTACTTTCTAATGACAATAATTCAGATAAAGTATTCGACAGCGAATACTGAACCAGCTAATGGACAACTATCTGCTGGAGAATTAGCTTATTCTGAAGTATCTAAAAAATTATTTATTGGTAATGATTTTGGTACAGCCAATGTTATTGGTGGCCAAAAATATATTGATCTCCTTGAATCTAATACTTCTTTTGCTTCACCAAGTTCAATTGTAATCCGAGATTCGCAAGGTTCTTTTTTTGGAAATGTAATTACAGCCAATTCTTTTGTTGGTGATCTTGTTGGAGATTTAGATGGTAATGCTGCAACATCTTCACGATTAGCAAATAATTTTACGATCACATTATCTGGTAACGCAAATGGTAATGTAAGTCTTAATGGTTCTTCAAATGTAACTTTAAATGTTACACTTGTAAATACTTCAGTTACAAGTGGTTCATATGGCAATACAAGATTTATTCCTACATTTACTGTTGGTGCCGATGGTCGAATTACAGGCGTAACAAATGTTGCAATAGATTTTCCAGACGCAGCAGACTTTTCTCAAGATTCTTATAATAAAGCAAATGCATCATACAATCATGCCAATGCGGCTTATCAAACCGCCAACACGGCAATTTATTCCAATGCACATGCTAATGCATCATTTAATGTAGCAAATTTAGCTTTAACAACTGCAAATTCTGCAAGTTCTTATGCTAATGCAGGATTTGCAGTAGCTAATGTTGCAAATACTACTGCGAATGCCGCATCTTCTTATGCTAATTCTGCATATCAAACAGCAAATTCTGCTTCTTCTTATGCTAATAGTGCATACGCAGCTGCTAATACAGGTTTATTATCGTTCAATCAAGCTAATGCAGCTTTCAATGCAGCTAATACAGCGTTAAACAATTCTGTTAATACTTCTATACTGTTAACAAATATATTTGCTAATGTTGTTGCAACTGAAGGATCTATTGCAACAGCAGGTAGTTATGCTAATTCTGCATATCGGCACGCAAATGCTTCATTCAATACAGCAAATACTAAGTTTGATACTTCTGGTGGTACGATTTCAGGTGATGTTAATGTTACTGGTAATCTTACAGTTACAGGTAATGTAACATATGTAGCAACGAATCAATTAAATTTAGGTGATGCTGTCATAACTTTAAATGCGGATTTAGGACAATCTGCATTACCTACTGAAGAAGCTGGTATAGAAATAGAACGTGGAAGGTATCAAAATGCTTCGATACTTTGGAACGAAACTTTAGACAGGTGGCAGTTTACTGATAATGTTTCAACAAGTAACATAGGTTCGGCTGCGGCTGAAGTCTATGCTAATGCGGCTTATGAAGCTGCTAATGCTGCATATGCTTTTGCAGGTCAAGCAACAATTGCAGTTTCAGGTGCTGCTTTGGCCGCAAATGCTGCTGGTTCTTATGCTAATGCTGCATTTTTAAGAGCTAATGCTGCATTTAGTGGTACAACAGGAACACATTCTAATTCAGCTTACTCACATGCTAATGCTGCATTTAATGCCGCTAATGCTGCAACTCCTCAATTTGTTCAAGCCGCATTTAATACTGCCAATGTAGCTTTTGATGCTGCAAATAATGCTTTTATTGCAGGCGGTCAAATTGCAGGGTCGTATGCTAACTCGGCATACATTCAAGCTAATGCAGCTTTCAACCGTGCTAATTCTGCCAACAATTTAATTAATGAAACACGATTGCATGCTAACGGTGCATTTGGTGAAGCTAATAATGCCACACTAATTGGTCTCGCTGCTTTCGCTCTTGCAAATAGTATTCAATTTTCTCAAGGTTCTGAGATTGCAAATTATGCTTGGAATGCCGGTAATGCTGCTTATAATCATGCTAATGCAGGATTTATTGTTGCAAACACCGCAAATCAACAATCATTAAGTGCAGGTGTTTATGCTAACGCAGCTTTCTCTTTAGCAAATACAAAGTTTAATGCATCTGGTGGTACAATTGTTGGTGATGTTGTTGTTTCAGGTAATTTGCGTGTTGATGGTGATAGAGCACAATTCTTTGTTTCTTCTATTTCTATTGAAGATAATTTAGTTGATATTGCTACTGATCAAACAGGTACGCCTTCACTTAATGCTGGCATTCGTGTTATTCGTGGTGATGAATCTCCAGTTATATTAAGGTGGAATGAAGCATCTGATAAATGGCAGTACACAAACGATGGTACAAATTATAGTTTTATAGGATCTGCTGCGGCAGAATCGTATGCTAATTCTGCATTTGGTGTTGCAAATACCGCAAATGCACATTCGATCTCCGCATTTAGTTTAGCAAATACAGTAAACGCAATCGCTCAAGCCGCATATGATACTGCCAACAATGCTGGTAGTAGTACAATCTTACAAGCAGCTTTTAATACTGCTAACTCTGCTGGTTCATATGCAAATGGAGCTTTTGGTGCTGCAAATTCTGCTGGATCATTTGCAAACTCCGCACTCGGTGCTGCAACTACCGCAGACCAACGAGCCGTAACTGCTGGTGTTTATGCAAATGGCGCATTTACAATTGCAAATGTGGCCAATGAAAAAGCCGCTTCTGGTTATTTACATGCTAATGCTGCATTTAATTGGGCAAATTCTGCTTACAATGCAGCCAATTCTAAACTTGATTTGAGTGGTGGTACTCTTACAGGCCCATTGACAGTACAAGGTGGTGTTACTATTGTTGGTGGTTTATTGTATGCAAATTCAAGTACTGTAATTCTTGCAGACAATATTATAACTCTTAACGCTGCAATTGATCAGGCTTCTGCACCAGCGTTTAATGCTGGTATTGAAGTTGATCGTGGTACTTCAGATAATGTTGCTTTCATTTGGAATGAATCCATAGATCATTGGCAGTTTACTAATGATGGAACAAACTATCTTAATGTAGCTTCTCAGTCGGCCGAATCATATGCAAACTCTGCTTTCTTAAAAGGTAATATTGCGGCAGATCATGCAAATTCTGCTTACGATCAAGCAAATTCTGGTACAACAATAGCACAAGCTGCCTTTAATAAAGCTAATACAGGCAACATAACCGCTCAGGCAGCCTTCAATAGAGCCAATGCAGCTTATGAATTGGCGAATGGAAAAAGTACCTTTTACTTCAGTTCATTCCCACCAGGTAGTGCCAATGAAGGTGACCGTTGGATCGATGCTGATTTAGGACAAGAATTTATCTATGTGAACGATGGTGATTCTCTGCAATGGATTGAACTATCAGCATTTGTTGATCAAAACCTTGTAGATGATGACATTTATTATGTGTTAGGAAGTGATGATGCTGGTAGTGATTTGAATACTGTACAAAGTATTTTTGGTGTTGCAGTCAATCTGGCTGCTAATACAGTATATGAATTTGAAGCATCATTCGCATTAAAGAAAACAGGTGGTACGAATCCTCATAGTTTAGGTCTTGGTTTTGCAGGTTCTATTGGTGTAAATCACATACTTTATCATGTAACTCACACAAGTTCCGCATTGAATAGTACATCAACACCAACCTCAATTATGATAAATACCGTATCAAACACGACAGTTTCATCGAATAATAATGTGGACAACCACAACATATTCTTAAAAGGTATGATTTCTGTTGGATCCGCAGGAAGTTTTGTGCCGCAATATAGATTATCAGATGCACCTGGCGCCGCATTTAGTACTTTGGCTGGATCATATTTTAAAATGGAACCAGTAGGTTCATCTAATACAAACATAAACGTAGGATCTTGGTCTTAAAATAACGAGAGAAAAATATGCCAACAATTAATTTTCCAACCGGTCCAACCCTAAATGACGAATATTCCTTCGGTGGTAAAACGTGGAAGTATAACGGTACTGCATGGGAATTAATTTCTACCGGTGTAACCTCAACAATACGACTACATGCTAACGCAGCTTTTGAAGCGGCCAATACCGCAGATCAAAAAGCTGTAACATCAGGTAGTTACGCAAATAGTGCCTTTGCTAAGGCTAACGTTGCAAATACTTTAGCACAGGCTGCGTTTGATGCAGCTAATGTTGGTGCGAGTGTCGT
>Ga0172372_10001739_pt1 | contig 33590 bp, 49 predicted proteins | sample LakKiv5m_2_FD_114544 | JGI IMG/M metagenome (GOLD analysis project Ga0172372, IMG submission 114544) | Freshwater microbial communities from Kabuno Bay, South-Kivu, Congo - kab_092012_9.5m | ecosystem: Environmental > Aquatic > Freshwater > Lake | place: Democratic Republic of the Congo... | reverse complement strand
TTGCAGGGGTGCTTTCGCTACATGAATCGCATGGACGTGAACAACATCTACACCGCATCGACCGGCTTCGTCGATTGGATCAACGAAGTATTGGCCTAACAACAGAGGGCATCCTGCATCACCCAGCACGCGCAGGGTGCGTCATTCGTTCGGGTGAATCGGTTATCGCCCAAGCACGGGTGGCAGGGCACTCCATCATCGTGGCATGATGAGCGGAGATGTATTCGTGTTTTGGAGATGTACCCCGATGACGACCACCACTCCTTGTTGTATTGCGATCATGGCGATGGGCACTCGGGGCGACGTACAGCCCTACGTGGCCTTGGCGGCCGGGCTCCGGCGCGCTGGGCACCATGTCCGGCTCATCACATCAGCGACCTATGCGTCGTTGGCTCACGGCTACGACCTAGATGTCTGGGAGTTACCCGGCGATGTTCATGCGGCCATGCAAACCCCCGAGATGCGTGCGCTGATGGCCAAAGGGGATTTTTTGGCGATCAATGCGCATTCAGCGCGCTTAATTGACGCTGCCATCAGCGGCTGGAGCGCCACCGCTCATGCGGCGTGCCGGGGGGGTTGCCTCGTCATCAGTGGCATGGGCGGGTTGTTTTTGGCGGCAGCAGTCACACAATCGCTGGACATCCCACTCCTCCAAGCCCACCTCGTGCCCTTTACTCCCACCCACGACTTCCCAGCCGTAGTACTGCCGGCCCACGGGATGCCACGCTTTCTCAACCATAGCAGTCATCGGCTCTTTCGGTGGATGATGTGGCAGAGCTTCAAAGCAGCCGATGCCCGCGCCCGACAACAAATACTCGGCATTGCTCCAGCGCCGTGGGATGGTCCGTATCGCTTCATCGATGCCCAGAGTACGCCGGTGTTGTACGGCTTTAGCCCGAGCATCTTCCCCAAACCGGCCGATTGGGGTCCACAGACACACATCGTGGGCGATTGGCATCTCGCTGACACCGCATGGCAGGCCCCTAGTGAGCTGGTGGAGTTTTGTGGGGGAGCCGAGCCACCCATGTTTATTGGTTTTGGGAGCATGGTCGACCCAGACCCCGACCACATGGGACACATGGTGGCCACTGCACTCGCAGAAACCGGGATACGTGCCGTCGTCCAAGGCGAATGGGCGGCCCACATCCCCGCCACTGCGCCCGTCCTGCGCATCGGCAGTGTGCCCCACCACTGGTTGTTCCCACGGATGCGCGCCATTGTGCATCACGGTGGAGCGGGTACCACCGCAGCAGCGGTGCGTGCCGGGGTGCCCAACCTGATTGTCTCCTTTTTTGGAGATCAACCATTTTGGGGGAGGCGCATGCAAGCATTGGGGCTCGGACCAGCACCGTTGTCACGGCGCAATCTACGGAGCGAGCAGTTCGTGGCAGCTCTGCGCCAGCTTGTACAAACGACGGAGATGCAACAACGCGCGCACCAATACGGGGAGATTGTCGGTCACGAAGACGGGGTAGGCGCTGCGGTTGCCATCATCAATACGTATCTCGCCACATCACACCCCCATTGACCATTTTCATTTGACGCTAACGACCGCACACGCTACAATACAAAGACGGATTTGTTTCCGGCGGTTGTTGTTGGCCGCACAAGGAGTGCCCCATGTTCGAGAGTCTAGCGGATCGATTACAAGGAGTCTTTCAAAAACTGGGTGGCAAGGGCCGTCTCAGCGAAGAAGATGTCCGCGAAGCGATGAAGCAGGTACGTTTGGCCCTTCTTGAGGCCGACGTCAACCTCGGCGTGGTGCGTGAGTTTGTGGCCAAAGTCACCGAGCGCGCGATTGGCGAGGAAGTCTCACGTAGCCTCACGCCATCGCAGCAAGTCGTCAAGATTGTCCGCGATGAATTGGTAGTCCTCCTCGGCGCTGCCGAAGTACCAATGGCGGAGGCGACGTTGCCGCCCACGGTGATTATGTTGGTAGGGTTGCAGGGTGCAGGGAAAACCACGCACGCAGCCAAATTGGCGTTGCACTTACGCAAAAAGGGCAAGCGGCCATTGTTGATTGCTGCAGACGTATACCGCCCAGCGGCCATCACCCAACTCGAATCGCTGGGGAAGCAAATCAACATCCCCGTGTACAGTGAGGGGACGCAAGCAGCGCCTCCCGAGATCGTCAAGCGTGGCTTGCTCCATGCACGACAAGAGCACTGTAACTACGTCATCATCGACACGGCCGGACGTTTGCAAATTGACGAATTGCTGATGAACGAGCTCAGTCAGATTGTCGAGGTTGCCAAGCCCGACGAGCGACTCTTGGTAGTCGATGCCATGATTGGTCAAGAAGCGGTCCGCGTCGCTGACGAGTTCAACAAGCGGGTACAGCTGAGCGGGGTTATTTTCACCAAAGTTGACGGTGACGCGCGTGGTGGAGCTGCACTTTCGGTGCGGTCAGTCACGGGGGTCCCCATCAAGTTTCTTGGCACCGGTGAAAAAATTGATGCGAGCACGCTCGAGGTCTTTCACCCTGAGCGGTTAGTATCACGGATTTTGGGGATGGGTGACGTATTATCGCTCATCGAGCGTGCGGAGCAGGCGATCGACAAGGACGAAGCTGCGCGCATGCAAAAGAAGCTCTCCAAGGGCGCATTCGACCTTGAGGACTTCTTGTCGTCGATGAAGCAGATGCGGCAACTCGGACCGTTGAGTCAGATTTTGGGCATGTTACCCGGCATGGGTGCGGCCGCCAAAATCGACGACACGGTCAGTGAGCGCGAGCTCAAACGCGTAGAGGCGATTATTTTGTCGATGACCCCCCAAGAGCGACGCAACCCGGACATCATCAAGCAGAGCCGGCGTGAGCGGATTGCGAAAGGGAGTGGCACATCGGTACCCCAGGTCAACGCCCTGCTGAAGAATTTCCAGCAGATGCAACGTGTCATGAAGCAATTTGGTGGCAAGGGCAAGCGTGGGCCAGACCCGCGCGAGCTGATGCGCCGTTTACGCTAATGTTGTACTTTTTTTACGTGTAGGAGGCAGTTCTTACCATGGTCACTATTCGCTTGCGCCGCACCGGCAAGAAAAAGCAGCCCAGCTATCGTTTGGTCGTTGCTGACTCGCGTTCACCACGCGATGGCAAGTTCATCGAGATTGTGGGCTTCTACAATCCGGTACGCGAGCCCCAAGAACTCGAAGTCAAGGCCGACCGTGTCCGCCACTGGTTGAGCGTGGGGGCCCAGCCTTCCGACACCGTGGTCCGTTTGCTCAAGCGTGTCAGCATTCTCGACGACAACGGCAAACCAACGCCTGTCGCTAGTTAGTAGACTGCACTATGCGGAAGCTCCTCGAGTACATGGTACGTAACCTCGTCGATCATCCGGAGGCCGTCCAGATTCGTGAACGATCGACCCCGCAAGCGGTGTCGTATCGTTTGAGTGTGGGCTCCCAAGAGGCTGGCAAGATTATCGGCCGCAACGGCCGTGTTGCCAAGGCCATCCGTGACCTGGTGGCAGTTGCCGCCGCCCGTCAGGGCAAACGGGTCCATATCGACATCGAATAATCCCCGCCACGCCCTGTAGCACGCTCAACTGGTGCGCTACAGGGTTCGTGTGCCTTTGTAGCGTTGCTCCGAGGAGATATACCGGCATGAGCACTCCCCAAACACCCCACAACGACGATTTGCTCCTCGTTGGCACCGTGGTCAACACGGTTGGCCTGCGTGGCGATGTGCGCATGCACATTGTGAGCACCCAAATCGAGCATCTTGCGACGACCAAGCCGATGCTCTACAATGCCGACGGATCGCGCTCGTTTCGCTTACGGCGCATCGTCCACTACAAAAACGACCTCTACACGGTCGATCTTGGTGGCATCGCGACGCGCGACTTGGCCGAAGCCATCCGTGGCCTCGAGTTGTACATTACGCGCGCCGACGCAGCACCACTTGATGCAGATGAATACTTTTTGCACGAGCTGGTCGGTTTACGCGCAGTCACCAACGACGGCATGCTGATTGGCACAGTACGGGAAGTCGTGAGCACCGGTGCAAGTGACATCGTGGTCATCGCCCGTGATGGTCAAGCCGATGTGCTCATCCCCATGGTCAAGGCGTTTATTCAACACCTCGACCCACAAGCGGGCACCTTGGTCGTGACCCCCATCCCAGGCCTCATCGACGCCTAAAGCAACCGACTAGGCGGCAGGGAGCGTGTCGATGTACTGGTCCAGCCATTCGTTGCGCACCTGCCGGAGTTCGGGGAGTTGCCACAAGCGCACCCAACCCGCCACATACCCGACCATTTTGGCGCTGTCACCGACCAAACGAATCCACGGCACAAGACCGGCGGCTGCCACACACTGCCAGCCGTTTACACCGTCTTGGTAGCGACGTAACAGGCGTTGCCAAGGGCGCTGACCGTATGCAATCACCCCCAGCATTAAGAGCCAGTGCCCCCAACCCCCAATCAACAACAACAGCAACCCCCAGACATAGACCATGTAGCGGATGGCGTGGCGCCGCGGCCACAGCCCGGCTACTGCATCGCCACGCGCATAAAAGAAATACTGACGCGCAAATTGCACGAAATCCTCGCGCGGGCGGAAGTAGACCAGTGCATCTGGTGCCAATGTGGTGCGGAAATCGTGTTGTTTGACCGCTAGGTCGAATAAGACATCTTCGCAGTGCGTGGCCCACTCTGGGTAGCCATCGATGGCCTCCCAAACATGCTTGAAAAAGGCCACCGATTTGCCGAAGGCCAAGAAGGTGTCGGGGTTGACTTCGTCGGCGTACGGGTAGTTGGTGGCACCCACTGCCAGCTCAAACACACTGCGGGGCAACGGACTAAAAAACCCGGCCACGAGGTCAGCTTCGTCGGCGTGGAGGGGCGCCGTGATGCGCCGGAGCCAGTGCCGATCAAGGATGAGACCAGCATCGGTACACACGACAATCTCACCAGTAGCGTGGTGAATGGCGTTGTTCCGCCCAGATGGGATGTTGTGGCCACCTGTAACGAGGCGCAGTTGGTAGCCCATGTTGATGTACTGTTGCACGATGGCAATGGTGGCATCATCGCTGTTGCAGTCATTGATGACGATTTCATCGGCGGGCACGCTCTGCCCGATCATTGATTCAATGAGCTGAGCAATGTTGTCTTCTTCGTTCCGCACCGTGCACACCAACGAGACTCGCTTTTTGTCACTCATGTGCTGCTCCCACTTGCATCGCCAAACGATGCTCTTACAGGCCCACACCCCATCAGCGCCGCTCATCTATTTCACAGGACACTATCACCACAGGCTGTAGTATACTGAATATGTGTCGTGTGTGGCAAACCTGCCCCAAAAACGGCATCCGTATTGTTGTACAACCGAGAAAGTACCAATGCACCGATATGTATCACCTACTACGTCGCCTCAGCATCGGGATTAGCGTCCTCGCCGTGGTTGCCTGTGGCGCACCCACGAGCGATGTGCGTACTCCTATTATACCGACTCTGACCGCATCTGTGACAGTGCCAAGCACTACGGTACCTGCGCCCACCGCCACAATAGTCGCCGTCACCGCAACCACGGCTCCCACGACCGCTACGAGTGCGCCCGACATCGATGCACTCGCGTATCGCACCGCTGACGGGTATCACGCCTTTGGCAACGCAGATGCGCCGATCGTGCTCACCGATTACTCGGATTTTTTCTGAGGAAGTTGTGCCTTCCACGTGTTGGAAGTTGAACCGCAACTGATTGATCGTTATGTTGCCAATGGAACACTTACGATTGTGGCACGTCCTTTGTTACAGAGTGGTGAAATCTCGCTCCAAGCGGCACATGCTGCCGAATGTGCGGGCGAGCAATCACGCTACTTTGCCATGCGTGAACGCATCTATGCCAGCCAAGGCGACCTCTACATGGCTCAAGACCTCAGCCAAGCGCTGACAGCCCTGGCAGGTGACCTTGGGCTTGACACCGCGGCACACGCAGAGTGCATGGCGAGTAAACGCTATGAGCAGGTGCTTTACGAGGGGCATACCCGTGCCAAAAGCGACGGTATTGTGACCAGACCGGTTTTCGACATCAACGAGACACGTGTCATCGGCGCACGGCCGTTTGCGGATTTTGCGACCATCATTGATGACATGGTGCCGTAAGCGCGTATGAAGCCATACATCAGGTTGGTGTGAGAGTGGCCCGGTGTGGTTGGTGGTAGGATGATGGTGCGCAGATGAGCGCACCAGAAGGGCGCAACGTTCATGAAATCGGTTGTGTGGGTGGGAATCGTGCTATTGCTGATGAGTGGGGTGTGGGCGGGCGTGCAGCCAGTGGCTGTGACGAACGCCGACGAGTCGTACCCGTACCCGTCACCGTGGGACACCCCCATGCCAGAGGAAACTCAGCCCACCGAGACACCACCGGGTACGGCCACTCCAGACGTCACGGCCACTCCTGATGTGGATGGTGGCACTGAACCGGCACCAGAAACAGCGTCCACAGACGATGAAGAGGTGCCTGCAGATTCGACGCCCACCCCCACGGCCACGTTGCCGGCCACGAACGCCGGTCAACAGGTCTTCGGTTGTGCACCTAAGAAAACAATCGTAATTCAGGGCAAGACAACCGCCGACACACTGTTGGTGCTCTACTTTTCGGGACGAGCAGTCAGCGCTGCCCTCAGCGATCACGCCGGATGGTACGCATTTACCCTGAACATGGGGCACGAATCAGTCGGGCTCCACCCGTTACAGGTGGTAAAACGCGACACCGGCAAACTCCTTGCCACCCACTATTGCAACATACCTTGAACGGGCGGTAGACATGCTGGTACCTGATTGGCAACAACTGATTACCCATGTGGGCACACACGCGTGTGGCATCCAACAGCACATGCTCCCCATGGTGCGGCACCCAGACGGGCGTCCAGCCCGTGTGAACACGCCACCAGCAGGAGCACTACCACGCCCAGCGGCGGTGTTGGTGGTTGTGACTGCTGATGCCGATTATCCCACGATTATTTTGACACAACGTGGCGGCGGCCTACGGGAACACGGTGGTGAAATCTCGTTGCCTGGCGGACGCGTTGAGGCGCATGAAACAGCAATCCAGACGGCGCTCCGTGAAGCCGCTGAAGAGCTGGCCATTGATGCGCAGTGTCTCGATGTGATTGGCACGCTACACCCAGTCTACGTGCCCCGTAGCAACCATCTGATTACCCCCGTCTTGGCGTGGAATCACACGCCGTTTGCGTGTGTGCCCAACCCCGCCGAAGTCGCTACAGTGTTGTATGCACCACTACCGGATTTGCTGGCCGATAATGCGGTCGTATACGAGCCACATCATATCAACGGGTACGATGTGGAAGTGCCTTACTTTTTGGTGGCCGGTCACAAAGTGTGGGGAGCCACAGCGCTCGTGCTGTGCGACTTGGTGGCGCGTATCCGCGCAACAACCACACGAGCATTCCATACGTAATCCCAGTGTAGTAGCACAAAACCGATGTGTATATGGGCATGTTGGTCATATCGTTGGAACGAGGCAACTCATGACAACCAAACGCAATCTCGGCATCATTGGTGCCATTTTGGGGGCTGCTGGCATTGCCACGGTGGCCGCCCTGCGGCAATCGTTGCCACAAACCCGGGGCAAACTAACGATTGATGCACTGCAACAACCGGTCGAAGTGCTCCGCGATCAATGGGGCGTACCGCATATCTATGCGCAAAACACGCATGATTTGTTCGTAGCCCAAGGGTTTGTCCACGCCCAAGATCGCCTCTGGCAAATGGAGAGCCAGCGGCGTCTCGGTGCAGGGCGTCTCGCCGAAATCATCGGGTCGCGCGCCATTGACACGGACCGGTATATGCGCATTCTCGGCTTGGCGCGGAGTGCCAAAGCGAATGCCGCCCAACTCGCTCCTGACACTCGCGCCGCCATACAAGCCTACTGCGACGGCATCAACGCCTTTGTGCGCCAGCATCAACACCGGCTCCCGCCCGAGTTCGTGATTTTGCGGCATACACCCGAACCGTGGACGGTCGAGGATGTGCTGGTGTGGGGCAAAATCATGGCCCTCAGCCTGTCGGGAAACTGGAACGTTGAAGTGCTCCGGGCGCGCCTCATTGCGGCGATTGGCGAAACCGCTGCTGGGCAATACGAGGCCATGGTGCGCCCCGACTTGCCACTCATCGTGCCGCCGGGTACGGAGTACCGGAGCGACATCGGCGCAAGCGCATTGGCCATGGCCGAGGCGGCCAACGAGTGGATGAAATCGAGCGAGAACAACGGGAGCAACAACTGGGTGGTGAGCGGTGCCCATACGAGCACGGGCTTGCCCCTGTTGGCCAATGATCCCCACTTGGGGCTCCAACTCCCGTCTATTTGGTACGAAATCCACCTCCACGCACCCGATTACCACGTGGCCGGGGCCAGCTTTGTGGGCGTGCCATGTGTCATCATCGGGCACAACGAACGCATCGCGTGGGGCGTCACCAACGGCATGAACGACGTGCAGGATTTGTACATCGAGCGTTTCGACGACAACGATCCGGCCGGTCTGCGCTACCAATACAAGGGCGATTGGCATCATGCGGAGCTCATCTACGAAACCATCAACGTCAAAGGCAGTGCGGCGGTGATTGAGCCGGTGCGCATCACACATCATGGCCCCATCATCACCCCGTTGATCCGCAACGACGGTAGTCGCGAGTCGCAACCGCTGGCGTTGCGCTGGACGGCGCTTGACAGCACGACCACGCTGGTGGAATCCATCCTCGAACTAAATCGGGCCCACAACTGGGAGAGTTTCCGCGCTGCACTGAGCAAATGGGACGTGCCACCGCAAAACTTCGTGTATGCGGACGTGGAGGGACACATCGGCTACCAGCTCGCCGGTCATATTCCGCTCCGCCCGAATAGCACGGGGCGCGTGCCGGTACCCGGGTGGAGTGGCGAATACGACTGGGCGGGATACGTGGCGTTTGCACAACTACCGGCGCGCTTCGACCCAGCGGGCGGACGCATTGTGACCGCCAATAACCAGATTGTGAGCGCCGACTACTCGCCGGCCATGTACGGCGAATGGTCGAACGGCTGGCGGGCTGCTCGCATCGAGCACCTGCTCCACCAGCACGATCGCCATGATGCGAGCACCTTTGCGGCTATTCACGGCGACCAATGCAATTTGGCCGGCATTGAAGCGGTCGCACTGGCGGGGCGAATTCCGGACGGTGATGCCTTGTCCAATCAGGCGCGTGCGCTGTTTTCGGCGTGGGACGGACAGTTGACGGTCGACAGCATAGCGGCCACCGTCGGCGTGCAGTTCCTCGAAGAGCTCAAATTAGCGGCCTTTGCACCGGTGCGGGCACTCATGGCCGAAAACTACGGCATGGGCGCCTTTGTGGGGCAACCGGGCCGCGACTACATGAACCGAGCGCTGCCGCGTCTGTTGCTGGCAGCCCGCAACAACGACCTCAGCTGGTTCCGTGATGGACGTACGTGGGATGACGTGATTGCACAGGCCTGGCAGTCCGCCATGAGCACCATTCGCAAGCGTCTCGGCGATAACCCGGCACGCTGGCAGTACGGATCTTGGCACCAGGTACACTTCAAGCATCCACTCGGAGCAATCCCGTTGGTCGGTCGGCTGTTTAATCGCGGCGCCCACCCACTCGGTGGCAACCGTGACACCGTCAACATGGGCGATATCTCGACCAGCGTCACCGGGGTAACTACCTACACCACGCCATCGATTCGCCTCATCTGCGACACGGCCGATTGGGAGCGGAGCAAAAGCATGCACCCGGGTGGGCAATCCGGCCATCCTCTGAGTGCACATTACAGCGACTTCATCAAACCGTGGCTCAACGTGGAATACCACCCCATGCCGTGGCACCGACGTCGCGTCGAAGAAGTCTGTAGCGACACCCTCGTCCTGACGCCGTAGTCGCGTGTTGGTCAAAAAACACCCCCCACATGCGTATATGCATGTGGGGGGTGTTGCTGTGTCTGATTATCACTACAACTGAGCCACAATCCCTTTCAACAGCTGACCAAAACGGGGACGAGCCGCTTCACCAGCCTCGATGACTTCCGCGTGATTGGCGGGACTGCCATCGGGCAACGCCTGATTGGTCACCAGCGAAATCGCAAGCACGCGCATGCCCGCGTGTGTGGCCACGATGACCTCGGGAGCGGTGGACATGCCGACAACATCGGCCCCCATGATTTGACACATGCGCAATTCGGCACCCGTCTCAAACGACGGGCCAGCCACCATAATGTACACCCCCTCACGCAGCGTGGTGTGTTGGGCACTTGCCACGTGTTGGGCAAGCTGACGGAGTTGCGCATCGTAGGCGTGGAGCATGGGCACAAAGCGCACACCGAGGCGTTCGTCGTTGGGACCACGGAGCGGATTGTGACCGGCCAAACCAGGCATGAAAATATGGTCGCGCAGACAGACCAACTCTCCTACGGGCCAATCGGGGCGCAAGCCGCCGGCCGCATTGGTGGCAATCAGCACCTCACAACCGAGGGCCCGCATCACGCGCACCGGGAAGGTGACTTGGTGCATTTCGTAGCCCTCATAAAAATGAAAGCGCCCCCGCATGACGACCACCGGGGTGCCAGCTAGCAACCCGAGTGCCAACTCGCCACGATGCCCGTGCACCGTGGAACGCGGAAACCCAGGAATGTCGGTGTAGGGAATCACCACCGCGTCGGCGAGTTCGTCAGCCAGTGCACCCAATCCGGATCCCAATATGATGCCCACACGTGGTGCAAGGGACGTGTGTTGGCGAATCGTCTGAAGCGCTGTTTCAATTGCGGTGACATCGTGTGCCATGGTTACTTCTCATCTTCCCAATTCGTTGTATGTGGCGGTAGTGACGGCAACGAGCGTTCGTCCAGCTGTGTATCACGCGCTTGGGTTTCACGGTCGGCTGGAGAATCCGGTGCTCCGCGGTCTCGATCGTCGGGCATCACGTCATCAGACCATTCAGCGGCTGGTTTTGGCGCGGTGGTGCCGCGTTTCGGCTCAAACAGCAGTTGACGCTTGCTTTCGAGCTCGTCTTCGGACAAAATGCCCTGCTCAAACAAAGCCTCAAGCATGCTCCACATCTGCAGGCGATGCGCTTCATCGGCCGAAGCAGCAATCACCTGTGTGGTCGAGGGAGGCATTGCCACCCCGCCCATGCGATTGGTGGTGGGAGGAGTTTGGCCACGTGCACCACTCACAAAATCGCGCGCCTCGCCGACGCGAGCGTCGTCCAAGGCCGTGCGGAACTCGATGGGACTCATCACGCCACGAAGCTCTTCCCCGGTCTCAGATTCACTCATAATCATGAAGTCGGCGTACCCTACGATGCGCCCCCAAAAGGACTGCGTCATGCTGATTTCGCTAATGCGTTGGAGCGGCATGTCGGTCACTGATCGTTGAAAAATGCCCGTCCGCCGGATCAAACGCCGTGTGCTCACAATGGTGGCGCTATAGTACCACCGCATGAAGTCGATGATGCCACTCACCAACAGCACGACTGCCGTGACACTTAACACGCCGTACAAAATCGGCGATATCCACCCTTTTTCGAGATTAAACTGCGCCAACACCATGCCAACCATTGACATGGCCACAAATACCAGGCTCAACAGAATGAATTCTGTGACAATCTGGCCGACCAAGAAGATGTAGTGTTGCCGAAATACCCCATATACATGCTCGTTTTCATCAAGAATATCGCTGGTCACACTCATCAGCCACTCCTCTCTGCTATCTACCACGGTACGATAGCCACCACCTGCGCTGCTTATATGCAAAAAATACGCGGTACTGTATGTATTTTACTACAGATGCTCTTATCTGTACGACCATCTGTCATTGCGCACGCACATCATCAAAAAAAGCCGCCGAACGAAGTGGTCGCTCGCTCATACGCGTCACCCACTGCCGCATCAACGCAAACACCTCGGTATGCACCGCTGCCGATTGTCGGACATGGAGCACTTGTGCTAACGGCTCACGTTGCACAAATCGGAGTACTTTGAAGGCAGACAAATCAATCGGGCGCGCTTGTGCATCGGCACGGCGGCAATCCGCACACAACATGCCACCTTGCTGAACACTCCAGCGTTCAGCGGCTGCTGTCAGCGTTTGCCCACAGACCACGCACTCGACCAACTGTGGGCGATACCCGGCCGCATCACACAAGCGCAGTGTGTACCAATGCACCACCATCTCCACGGCAGTCGTTTCGAGTAATGCGCGTAACGTGGCCAACAAGTCGTGATACGTGCTGGCCGCTACTTCTTCGTCGGCAACCAACGCATCGGTCATTTCGGCCACATAATACCCCGCAGCCATCGCCACCAGATTGCTCTGGAGTGCTTCAAATCGCTCAATCGCCATGCTCTGCGTAATCACGTCACGGCTCCGCCCACGTGCCAATTGGAGCTGACAATGACTGAGCAATTCGATGTGACCAGCCAGCTTGCTGGTGGTTTTGCGCACCCCTCGCGCGGTCGCCAAAAACTTCCCCACCGGAGACAACACGGTGACCAGTCGATCGGCTTCGCCCACATCGACTCGTTTGAGGATGATACCCTCGGTACGGTACAAGCGCTCCGCCATGGCTAGGGCTCCTCACGGCGGCGCACGTGTTGAATGCGCTGTCGCAGTTGTTGGACTTCCGGGTTCGTGGGCAACTCTTTCAGGCCTTGTTCGATGAGTGTCAATTCATCCAGTGAAAACACCAACCCGCGCTGACCATCACCATCGACCACATATCCGTACTCACGCAAAATTTTGACACATTCGGCTGCCTGCTCCCACGCTACTTTCACCGTAGTACTGTTGAGGCGCTCAATATCAAGGCGCGCAATGCGTGGATGCGCACAAATATCATTGATAATCCGGGCATCAGCACACGTCAGCACACTGGCATGGCGCCATTGCAGATGCACCACGTCTGCGGCCCAGCCTTGGATGGTCGTCAGCATGGGCGTTGTCACGGTGCCCCCCACAACGCGGGTCAGAATGGCCACGTATTCGGCAACGGTCATCCCCAGCGCAAGCGCTTTTTTCAACGTAGCCGGCGCCAACTGCACGGTGATGTCGTCGACATAGGTGCCAATGCGGTAGAGCTGAAAGCGCGCCCAGAGATGACGGCGATCCACGACCACCACGCTAAAATCGCGCTCCAGCACGGCTGGCAGGAGCGGTTCTTCGTGTGGCAGAGCCACCAAACCGGTAAGCCAGCCACCCAGCACACTCCGGCGGAGTGCGCTACCGTCGTCGGCACTCTCAACACCGCCCAACCACTGTAGTGGGCCGGTGAGGATGCTCCGGAGTAGTTGTCCATCGTCGGCGTACCAATCAGCAGACATCTGCCAACGCACATCCGGCGAGAACGGGCGCATCACATCCGGCCACCCGAGGCACACACTGGTCAGGAGTTCATCGCTGTCGCACCATGTTTCGGGCAAATGAGAAAGGAGCGACTGTAGCACGCTCCGGCGCGCCTGGCGCACATCGAGCACCGGCGGTTTGCGTTTGGGCAACAGCTCCCATTCGCTCCAGGCTGCTTGCAACCAGGCGCGCGCAATTTCTTGGGCACGATGTGCCGTCGACAACGCCAACCAATCGTCCATGACAGCGGTGACATGATAGCGGTTGTGCTGATTTTGCAAGGCTCCCCCCGCCACACAACACGCCACCAACCACTGTACATACGTCACTGGGGCTTGGATGCGCTGGGCAACCGCTGGTGACACACGCCCATGGTGCTGGACAGCCAAACGACCATCGTGTGCCAGCAACGCCACGCGCAAGAGCATTTCATCGAGCACCGGCGCTTCATCGACCTGCCGTACCGTGGTCATGGCCGCCGCAAACAGCGGTTCTTGGTCGGGGAGCAAAGCCTCCACATCGGCAGGAATCACCCAATCACGGTGCACGGGCCAGATAACACCCTGGACGAACAGTTGCTCGAGTGGGCTGAGTGGGTGGTGAATACTCAACAACGTCCGCGGTGATAGTGCGTCAAAATTGGTACGCAACGGGCCGCCAAGCGCCAACACCACCGTCATGGGCAGATGTCCACCTGCCCGACGTATGCGATCCAGCAACCCGCGCACCGCCCGAGGCACATTGATGTACCAGTGGCGCCAGAGCGCAGACTCTCCCATACGCGCCAGAAACGCGACTTCGGTGAGCGCATGGCTCGTCGCAATCGTTGCCTGGTCGCTCAGCGAAGCTTGTGCGATGTAGTCGCTTAGTCGGTGTGCATACATGCCCATCTCTCAATGTGGGGCGCAAGCGCAGTCACATGGGGAACGGTCAACCACGGCGGCGCAATGTCCGTCGCATAGGGAAAAACGCCCGTATTAATCCAGACACCCCGCATGCCGACCGCTTCTGCGCCACGCATATCAGCACCCGGATTATCACCGATCATCACGCATTCACTGACATCCACGTTGAGGCGCTCCAACGCCACATGAAAAATCTGCGGATGTGGCTTTTCCACCCCTACTTCTGCGGAAACAAGCATCACCTCGAACCAACGCGATAACTGAAGTTGGGCGATTTTGGCCTGTTGCGTCCAACTCGGACCATTGGTAATCAGGCCAAGCCGAAACCGTGTCGCACAGAGATCAAGCAACGGCACTACCCCAGCATCGAACTCCAAATCGGCAAACCAAGTGGCTTGGCTACGTTCACAGAGTTGAGTTCGCAAGGCGGTATCTGCGACCCCTTGTCGGTGCAAAAAGTCGGCCATATCGCGAAAAAAGATTCGCTCAGCAACCGCCGCTGCTAACACCGCATGTTGGCGTTGTGCATCCAACGTATGCAACCACTCTGACCAGGCGCGACGTAAATGCTCACGGCGATGTCGATCCAAAGTGTAGAGCGTATCATCAAGGTCAAAGAGCAACGTGGTGAGCATAATTCCTCAGGTGTGACAGTATGTCCACTCCCACGTATAATACCATGCAGTGATTCCCCACAACAGAAAGCACGTATGAATCATATTGATATGACGCAAATCATTCCCCACGTGGTGGCTTGTGGTGATTTTGCGCGCCAACAACGCGATCAACTCGCCATCACCAGGAAATCGGATGCATCGATTGTGACACACACCGATCAAGCGGTAGAAGCCCAGCTGGTGGCCAGTCTCCGTGCTCATTTCCCCGATCACGCCATCCTCGGCGAAGAAGGGACACTCCACGGCATCGGCGGTGCTGACCAATCCGACTACTTGTGGGTCATCGACCCCATTGACGGCACATCTGCGTATGCGGGTGGTTTGCCGGGGTGGTGCATCGGCGTCGGATTGCTCTATCAGGGAACGCCCGTTGCGGGGGTCGTCTATGCGCCCATGAACGACGAACTCTTCGTGGCGGACGCCAGCGGTACGGCAACACGCAACGGCCGACCGTTGCAGGCTGCCGACAACAGCAATCCGCTCCTCGACGATTGGATGGCGGTGCCGTCGGACAGTCATCGCACATACCGCATCTCGTACCCAGGACGTATCCGCACGACCGGTGCTACGATTATGTCACTTGCCTACGTGGCCGCAGGCATGGCCACCGGCGCGCTCATTGCGCGGTGCAAAGCGTGGGATCTCGTGCCAGCACTGGCGTTGCTCCACAACGCGGGTGGCGAGCTCTGGGATATCGACGGTAATCCGTTCGATGTGCGGAGCATTCTCCCCAGCAAACGGAGTGCCACGCTCATTGCTGGTCCAGCCGGCGCCTATGCGCAGATTCGTGCCCATATTCACACGGTGTAACGCTTGGCACATCGCATATCAAAATCCCCCACTGCCCGTTCACACAGGCAGTGGGGGATTTGCAATGCAGCACCAGCGAATTAACGCTTCGTGTATTGTGGGCGCTTACGGGCACGCTTCAAGCCTGCCTTCTTACGCTCTTTCATACGTGGGTCACGGGTCAACAACCCGGCGCTCTTCAAGGTGGGGCGCAAGGTGGCGTCTAGGTCAAGCAAAGCACGAGCAATGCCGTGGCGGATGGCGCCGGCCTGACCGGAGATTCCACCGCCGAAGACCTTGACCAGCACATTGAAGCTCCCAAGCTGACCGGTGACGACCAATGGTCGTTCGATTTCGCTCTGGAACAACGTGCGATGACCGAAGTGATCAACCGGCTTCTTGCCGTTGACCACGATTTCGCCATTGCCGCGGTACAAGCGCACACGAGCCACAGCGGTCTTGCGGCGACCAGTACCTTGGTAGTAGTTTTTCTCTGCCATTGTATCCCTCTCGTCGTTGTACTAGCCGCGTGGCTTGGGCTCAAATACGGTTGGTTGCTGAGCCAAATGTGGATGGCTCTGACCTGCATAGATGCGGAGCTTCATCAGCTGCCGGCGCCCCAAGCGGGTCTTGGGCAACATCCCTTTGACCGCAAAGCGCAAAATCCGGTCCGGATGTGTCGCCAACATACGGCGATACGTCACCGCTTTGAAACCACCAGGGTAGTTCGAGTGGCGGTAGTACATCTTCTGATCCTGCTTCTTGCCGATCAGCTGGATTTTTTCCACATTGACGACCACCACGAAATCGCCACCGTCGATATTGGGGCTGAAGGTCGGCTTGTGCTTGCCACGCAACAGCGTTGCAATCTGAGTTGCCAGGCGACCAACAGTCTGCCCTGCGCCATCAATCACGTACCACTGTCGTGATACTTCTGATGCCTTTTGCGAATAGGTTTTCATTCCCGTCATTCCTTACCTATAGCGTCATTACCATCTTTTGGCGGGTCCGGCCGATTTGCCGACCGTGGATATTTCACCGCCACCAAGGTGAGACCATGAGCCGGCGCCAACTGCCCAGCTCGTTGCCGGTTCCGCCCGTGCAAAATGACCCTGAGGGCGTCTGCAGTCAAGCGACCTTCACCGACGAGGAGCAAGGTACCGACCACGATACGCACCATGTTGCGCAGAAATCCATTCGCCGTTATCCGCACGACCACTTGTTCGCTTCCATGTCGTTGGATACGGAAGCATTCGGTAGCCATGCAATTCCGGACCGTGGTACCAATCGGTGCACCCACCGTAAAGGCCGCAAAATCGTGCATACCGACCAGCACCTGTGCCGCATCATGCATCGCCTCGACATGCAAGCGTCGCCCTACCGCCCACGCATAACGCCGTGCCAACGGATTTGCGACCACTTGATCATCGAGCAGATACTCGTACGTACGGCACTCTGCCCAAAAACGCGCATGGAAGTCACGGGGGGGCTCCCATATCTGCGTTACTGCGATATCATCCGGCAGGATGGCGTTTAATGCCCGGAGGAGCGTTGCTTGTGAGCGATTGCTTTGGGTTAGCACATTACCAACTTGACCAGTTGCATGCACCCCCGCATCGGTTCGCCCTGCCAAAGTCACCCGGACATTTTCACCGTGTAAACGCACCCATGCTGACTCAATCTCGCTTTGCACTGTGCGGCGGTTCGCTTGCACCTGGGATCCCGCAAAATCAGTGCCATCATACGCAATCTGCAGTGCAATATTGCGATTCATCCCGAACGACTACAGCAATTCGATGATTGCCATCTCAGCACCATCACCGAGCCGAGGTCCGAGCTTGGTGATGCGGGTAAACCCACTGCTGCGCTCCTTGAACTGCTCCGGAGCAAACGCAAACAAGGCGCGCATGGCGTCTTTGCTTGCCAGACGTGACAACGCCAAGCGGCGATTGTGGGGGGTGTCCACACGCCCAAGCGTAATCAGACTCTCAATGTATGGTTGGATGGCCTTGGCCTTGGTGATGGTCGTCTTGATACGGCGATGCTCGATCAACGAAATCATCAACCCACGGTAGAGCGCTTCACGCTGCTCTTTGTCACGCCCCAACTTGTACCCGTCACGACGATGTCGCATGTTGTTCCCTCATACTTCACAACGTCTGCACAACGACAGACACTGGTATCTCTCATTCCGTAGCGCACAGCGTGTTGCCACGCCACACTACTCTGCTTTGGGGTCTTCCGAGCTGGCCCCGTCGTTGGTCGACTTGCTCCAGCGGCCACCAGGGTCGTAGCCGACCTGTTTGCACTTCTTGAGCACGTTTTCCTTGATTTCGTCAAGTGACTTATCACCAAGGTTGCGCACCGCTTTGAGCTGCTTTTCGTCCATCTGCAAGATTTGACCAATGGTCGTAATGTCAGCACGGCGCAAACAGTTCAAAGTACGGGTACCGAGTTCGAGTTCGTGGACCGACATCTCAAGGATGGCGTTGGGGATTACTCCCTCGCCCGTGACATGAGGCACCTGGTCTTCTGTAGTCTCAATATCCCCAGTGCTATCGGTCATCCGACGGAAGTCTGCAATTTTCTGGTTGTATTCAACCAGAACTTGTGCGGCATGGCTCAGCGCATCGCCCGGTTTAATCGATCCATCGGTGTAGATTTCGATAATCAACCGATCGTAGTTGGTGGCCTGGCCAACACGGGTGTTTTCCACCGCATAGTTGACTTTGGGGATTGGGGTAAAAATCGCATCCACGGGAATTTCGCCAATATTGACGATTTCACCGAGCTCTGCGGGAGTGTACCCACGCCCTTTGTCGACCAACAACTCCATTTCGATACGACTATCGTTACCATCCAACGTACAGATGTAGTGATCTGGGTTGATGAGTTCCACCGTACTTGGCAAATCCATGTGACGAGCGAGTACCGGCCCTGGGCCTTGACGTTGCAAGGTCACACGCACGCGACGTGCATGTGCCGTAAAACGAATGCCCTTGACGTTGAGCACAATTTCGGTCACGTCCTCAACGACACCTTGGATGGTCGAGAACTCGTGATTGACCCCTTCGATCTTGAGCTTGGTGACAGCCGCACCCTCAATCGACGAGAGCAACACGCGTCGCAACGCATTTCCCAGCGTATGCCCATACCCTGGCTCTAACGGCTCGATCTGAAACTTTGCGTAGCTGTTTGCTTCCGCCGCAAGTAGTTCAATTTTCGGCTTTGCGATATCCAACACCGTCCGCCTCCCTTCCATCGTCACTCCCTACGCCCGAATCGACCTTAGCGGCTGTAGAACTCAACAATCAACTGTTCGTTGATGCCTTGTTCTGCGTCTTCGCGGCGTGGCAGAGCCACGATCTCGGCATTCAAATCGGTCTGTGATACGCGCATCCACTCGGGGGCTCGGTGCAACAGTTGCTTTGCATCAAGCAGGTTTTTGAAGTACGTGCGCTTGCGGCTCTCAGTGCGCACCGAAATCTTCTCACCAATCCGCACCGTGAAGGATGGGATGTTGGTCTTGCGGCCGTTGACGGTGATATGGCCATGGGTCACGAGCTGACGCGCCTGCTGACGCGTGGCGGCCAAGCCCATGCGGTATACCACGTTGTCGAGACGGCGCTCGAGCAACATGAACAACGCTGCGCCGGTCTCACCTGGCACTCGTTGGGCACGTGCATACAAATTACGGAACTGCTTCTCGAGCACGCCATACATGTGGCGGGCCTTCTGCTTTTCCTGCAACTGCGTGCCATAGTCTGACAACTGACGACGACGCGACGCCTGCCCATGTTGCCCCGGAGGGAACGGGCGCTTGCCGAGCACTTTTTGAGCCTTATCGGTCAAGGCAATATTCAGCCGGCGGCTGATTTTAGCAATTGGTCCACGGTAGCGAGCCATGTACTACAGTCTCCTCGAGTTAGACGCGCCGGCGCTTCGGCGGTCGGCAACCATTATGGGGGATGGGGGTCACATCAGTGATTGCACTTACCTGCAAACCAGCTGACTGCAACGAACGTACCGCAGCCTCACGGCCAGCACCTGGCCCCTTGACAAACACCTCAATCGTGCGCATGCCGTTTTCGATGGCTTTGCGGGCAGCGATTTCGGCAGCAATCTGTGCGGCATATGGCGTGCTCTTGCGCGAGCCCTTAAAGCCATTTTGACCGGAGCTCGACCAGCACACCACGTTGCCCATCGGGTCGGTTATCGTGATGATCGTGTTATTAAATGTGCTCTGCACATGTGCCTGACCACGTGGCACGTTCTTGCGTTCACGGCGTTTGCCCCGGACACGCTTGGGTGCAACACCTTTGGTTTGCGTCTTGGCCATGATTCCTCCACACACTGCCGAGAGTCATTGTTCCTCTCGTGGCAATGATGATTACTTTCGTACCTTCTTCTTGATCCCAATCGAAGCACCCTTGCGACCACGGCGAGTACGCGCGTTGGTGCGCGTGCGCTGGCCACGTACCGGCAGACCACGTCGATGACGCAACCCGCGGTAGCAGGCGATATCCATCAAGCGCTTGATGTTCATCTGGATTTCACGGCGAAGGTCGCCCTCCACACGGTACTCGCGCTCGACAATTTCACGGATACGCACCAACTCATCTTCGGTCAAATCACGGACACGCGTCGCCGGATTCACGTTGGCGCGCCCCAGAATTTCAGACCCATTGGTACGACCAATGCCGAAAACGTACGTAATTGCGATATCGATTCGCTTGTTCCGTGGGATGTCAATCCCAGCAATACGAGCCATGCTTGCCTCTTTACCATCTTGACGGGCACATTACCACATACCCGCGTGTGCCATTCCCCTGACTATCCCTGACGCTGCTTGTGTTTGGGCTGGCGACTGCAAATCACCCGGATGATGCCCTTGCGCTTAATCACGCGGCAATACTCGCAGCGCGGTTTTACCGATGCCTGAACCTTCACAATAAGCCCCCTTAACGGTTACTTGTACCGATACGTGATACGACCACGAGTCAAATCGTACGGTGAGAGTTCTACCAGAACGCGATCGCCCTTCAAAATACGAATGTAATTCATCCGCATCCTGCCCGAAATATGAGCAAGTACTTCCGGGCCATTCTCGAGTTGTACTCGGAACATAGCATTCGGCAACGGCTCAAGGACCGTGCCTTCCATCTCGATCACGTCTTTTTTCTTTGTCATAGCACCTCATCACTCGTTTCCTGACTCGTCAGGATCTCCGGTTGGTCATCGGTTACGACTACCGTGTGTTCATAGTGTGCCGCGAGACGACCATCGGTCGTCACCACCGTCCACCCGTCGCGTAACACTTGCGTACTTGGTTCACCACAGACAATCATCGGCTCAATTGCAAATGTCATCCCTGGTTGCATCACCAAGCCTCGTCCCGGTGGCCCGTAGTTGAGGATTTGTGGATCCTCGTGTAGAGCTTGGCCGATCCCGTGACTGATATAGTTGCGGATTACCCCGTAGCCACGCGTTTCCGCATACTGCTGGATAGCCCACGATATATCTGACAGCCGTGCCCCTGTCCGCACGACCGACAGTGCGTGATAAAGGGTCTCTTCGGTGACCCGCAGTAACCCTGCAGCCTCCTCCGATACCCGACCTACTGCGTAACTCCATGCTGAATCTGCATGGTACCCAGCTACTTCGACACCGATGTCGATGCTGACGATGTCTCCCTCGCGCAGTTTCCGTTTGCTCGGGATTCCGTGCACCAACTCCTCGTTGACAGAAATACAGGTCGCAGCTGGAAATGGCGGCGGACCACCATATCCCCAAAACGACGGTCGCCCACCCGCGGCACTGATACGCTGGTGCACCTGCCGGTCCAATTCCCAGGTAGTCACACCAGGCACCACCAAATCACGCAACATGCGATGGCACCTGCCGACGATTGCGCCGGCACGCCGCATCGCTGCTAATTCACGCAGATTTTTGCGAGTGACCGCCATTCATCCCCATTAGGTGCAACATGACTTGTGTGACCTGCGATATTTCGCGCTGGCCATCAATTTCACGGAGCAACCCCTGTTGCCGATAATACTCGATGAGGGGCATCGTCTGCGCAAAGTAGACGTCGAGTCGATGCCGAGCCGTCTCGAGGGTATCGTCATTCCGTTGATACAACTTCCCACCACATTCGTCGCATGCGTCGGGACGCTTCGACGGGAAGTAATATACATTATACGTCGAACTGCAAGTTTTACAAGTCTGTCGACCGGCAATTCTCCGCAAAAGCATTTCGGTGGGCACACTCAAGTAGAGTACATGGTGCAACTCACGTCCTTGCCGAGCCAGTTCGTCCGTCAAGGCAACCGCCTGATCGATAGTGCGCGGGAAGCCATCGAAGATTACCCCCCGCCCACTTTCGACTTGGCCGATGCGCTCCATTATCATCTGGATAACCACCGCATCAGGGACGAGCTCGCCACGATCCATGTACGATTTGGCCAACATGCCCAATTCTGTACCTTGGCGCAACGCCGCCCGAAACAAATCGCCACTTGCCACATGTAACAGCCCCGAATGCTCCTCGAGCACTTTGGCCTGTGTCCCTTTGCCTGCACCCGGCGCGCCGAGCAAGATGACGTCCATTGCTTCCCCCTGCTGCTCCACATCGAACCGCAGTGCTAGCGATTCCCCAAGAATCCTTCGTAGTTGCGCATCACCATCTGTGCTTCGAGCTGGCGAAGCGTATCAATGGCAACACCGACCACAATCAACAACCCCGTCGCCCCGAGGCCGATTTGCACGCCCGTAATCGCTTGTGTCAAAAACGGGAGCACTGCAATCAAACCCAAGAACACCGCACCGGTGCGCGTCAAACGGCTAACAATCTGATCAAGGTGTGCCTCGGTGTTCTTGCCGGGGCGGACACCCAAGATGAAGCCACCGTTCTTTTGCAACGTATTGGGGATGTCTTGTTGCTCAAAGATGACCTTGGTGTAGAAATAGGTGAAGAAAAACACCAGTACGAACAACGAAATCGTGTAGACCAAGGTGCCACTGCCGTATTGCGGGCTAAAGGTCTGATACGTGAAACAGGCAACCTGCTTCAGAATCGACGCATCAGCCGGAGCAGTCACTTCTGGACAGCCGTATGAGGCCAACGTCCCCGGGAAGATGATAATGCTCTGAGCAAAAATCAACGGAATCATGCCGGCCATGTTCACCTTCAAGGGGATATGGCTGGTCTGACCGCCGTATTGGCGATTGCCTCGGACACGCTTCGCATATTGCACCGGGATACGCCGCTGACCTTCGTTCATCATGACGATGCCCACAATGGTCAACAGTGCAATCAACAAGAATGCCAAAATACCGATGACTTGCTCAGCACCACCCGTTTCAACCGTGGTGAAACCTTGCAAAATCAGGCTTGGCAATCCAGATACAATACCCGCAAAAATAATCATCGAGATACCGTTGCCGATACCATACGACTGAATCTGCTCGCCCAACCACACCAAAAACATGGTCCCGGCCAACATCGCCGCCAAAACGGTGAATGTAGGCAAGAAGTTGTTGATGATGTCGAACGGCGTGCTGAAGAGCATCTGGCCATTCCCCAAGCTCCGTTCGAGCGTCAGGGTTTGCCCATACGCTGACAACAGCGCCATGGGGATGGTAGCCACGAAGGTAATCTGATTGATCTTGATGCGCCCCTGCTCGCCCTCTTTGCGCAAATCGTTCAAGGCTGGAATCAGCGGTTGCAACAACTGCACGATGATTTGCGCAGTGATGTATGGGTAGACACCCATGGAGGCAACCGACAAGTTCTGCAATGCACCACCGGCAAAAATATTCAGCAGCTGGGCCAACTGGTTGCTCTGCAGTGCTTCACGCAGACTTGCCAACGCTGTTGGGTCGAGGAACGGCACAGGAATGTGCGCAATCAGACGAAACACCAACAGCATCGCCAACGTAAACAACACGCGACGACGCAAATCCGGCACTTGCAGTGCTTGTAACACTGACTTTAGCATGAACCAATCTCCTCGAATTCAGCGATGGTGGGTGACACATGGTGTCACCCACCTCACCGTTGGTTATTCAGCAGCGCGTGAAGACGAATGCACACCGAAGCTGCGTGACGGGCGCACAAACTGCCATTCCGTCTCAACGACCGTACCGCCGGCCGCTGTGATTTTTTGCTTGGCGCTTGCGCTCGCCTTGTGGACTTCGATGGTCACAGCGACGGTGATGTCGCCATCGCCCAAGAGTTTCACCGGACGATCAGCCTGCACCGCACCAGAGGCGATGAGCTCGGCCAACGAGACACTGCTGCCAGCTGGCATTTCGCTGAAATCAACGACGTTCAAGACCTGGTACTCAACGCGCCAGCGATTCTTGAAACCACGCAGATACGGCATCCGCTTGGTCAAACGGTTCTGACCACCTTCGAACGTGCGGTAGGGGTTGGGGCCTGAGCGGGCCTTTTGACCCATCATACCCTTACCACCGGTCTTGCCCTTGCCTGAGCCATACCCACGACCAATCCGCTTGGAGGTCTGGCGGGAGCCCGCTGCTGGGCGCAAATCACTCAACTTCATGATTGAGCCTCACCTTCCGAGATCTCTTCGACGGTCACCAAGTGACGCACTTTCAAGATCATGCCACGCACTGCTGGCGTATCATCACGCACCACGCTACTGTTCAGCTTGCGTAGCCCGATCGACTTGACGGTCGCCTTCTGATCCACGCTATAGCCGATGGCGCTTTTGGTATAGGTAATTCGCAATTTCGCCATGACCTACGACTCCTGCTTGTTGGCGCGCGCCACAATGCGGCGCTGGCGCAATTCGTGGCGGGTCAAGCCACGCTCTTTGGCCGTCTGGTCGACCGACTTCATCTGACGCAACGCCTCAAATGTTGCCTTGACCACATTGACCGGGTTATTACTCCCGTAGCGCTTTGAGAGCAGGTCTTTGATACCGGCGGCTTCTACGACGGGGCGCACACCGCGCCCAGCAATAACGCCCGTACCGGGTGCTGCTGGAATCAAGCGCACTTTGGTCGCCAAGAACTCCGCTTCGCACTCGTGCGTCACGGTGGTCCGTGCCAATGGCACGTAGATCATGTTCTTTTTGGCGGCCTCGACACCCTTGCGGATTGCGTCTGGCACTTCGGCGGCCTTACCCATGCCGATGCCCACACGCCCGTTGCCATCGCCCACAACCACCATGGTGCTAAAGCTGAAACGGCGACCGCCCTTTACCACTTTTGACACACGGTTGATTTGTACGATACGCTCCTCGAGCTCACGGCCCTCAGGATTGATATGTTTCTCTGCCACAACTCCTCCACCGATTTGGAGTGCCGTTCCTCGGCACATCAATTCGCTTTGTCGACCTAGAACTCGAGTCCAGCTTCACGGGCGGCATCGGCCAAGGCCTGAACGCGACCATGATACTTGAAACCACCGCGGTCGAAGACCACCTGGGTAATCCCAGCGGCTTTCGCCTTGGATGCAATCAATGCCCCGACTGCGCGGGCCTGATCGCTCTTGGTACCGGTGGCACCATCTGCCTTGCTTGAAGCCGCAATCAAGGTGTGCCCGGCGGTGTCGTCGATGATCTGCGCATAGATGTGCGCACTACTCCGGAACACGCTCAAACGCGGTCGAGCTCCCGTACCTGCCACCTTGCGGCGCACCCGATTATGTCGGCGCAGACGAAGCTCGCGAGCTTTGCGTACTGCCATGTCAATCTCCTCAACAATAGTGGGGGCAACAGGCATTCCCTCTCCCCCAGACCATCATTCCTACGCCTTACCAGCCTTACCGGCCTTGCGTCGTACGCGCTCACCTTGGTACTTAATACCATAGCCTTTGTAGGGCTCGGGTGGACGCAACGCACGGATTTTCGAGGCCACTTCACCGACCAACTGCTTGTCGATACCGCGCACAATGACTTGTTGCGGCTCGCTGGCAGCACGGCGCTCGATGACTTCGAACGTAATCCCGGCAGGTGGCACCACGCGCACCGGGTGCGAATACCCCAAGAACATCACGATATTGCCACGCTCACGAGCGGCACGATACCCGACGCCCAAGACTTCCAACACGCGTGCATAGCCATCGGTGACACCAACGACCATGTTTGACAACAAGGTGCGGGTCAAGCCGTGCAAGGCACGATGCTCTTTGCCATCACTCGGCCGCTCGACTACCAACTCCTGCTCATGCTGAGTGATAATCATGCTTGCCGGCAGAGCCTGCGTCAATGTGCCTTTGGCACCCTTGACTGTTACCACGTTCCCAGCGCCAATCTGGACATCAACACCTTTGGGGACTGGGATGGGCTTTTTACCAATTCGCGACATCGTTCTTCTCCCCTCGGCTACCAGATATAGCACAATACTTCGCCACCAACACGCTTCTGCCAGGCTTCATACCCGGGCAGCACACCGTTTGGCGTCGACAAAATGCTGATTCCCAGCCCACCGCGGATTTGCGGAATATCTGCGACACCTGCATAGATGCGCAAACCGGGCTTGCTTACTCGTTTCAACCCTGTAATGACTGGCTTCTTGTCGGCAGTGTACTTCAACTGCAATTCCAGCATGGCACAGGGCTTCTGATCGCGCACTTGAACATCGGCGATGAAGCCTTCACGCTTCAAGATTTGCGCGATTGCCAGCTTCATCTTTGACGAAGGCACCAACACACTCTGCTGGCGGGCCATGCAGGCGTTGCGGATGCGCGTCAACATATCGGCAATCGGATCATTCACACTCACAGGACGTTCCTCCTAGGTCACCAAATTGCTTCTTCAGGCGTTCCATCGCCTGGGCATGGTCTGACTACCAGCTTGACTTGGTTACGCCGGGGATGAGCCCCTTGAGCGCATTTTCACGGAAGCAGATACGGCACATTCCGAACTTGCGGATGTAGGCGCGTGAACGACCACACACCTTGCACCGATTGTACCCTTGCACCGCAAACTTGGGCTTGCGTAGGGCCTTGGCAATCATCGACTTCTTAGCCAACGCTTTCTTTCCTTTCATCCATCCGAACTGGTGAGCCTCACGGCTCCTGGCTCGAATCAGTCATTAAATGGCATACCCAAACGCTTCAACAGCGCATAGCCAGCTGCATCATCGACTGCCGAGGTGTTGATGGAAATTTCCATCCCGCGGATCTTATCGATCTTGTCGATTTCGATTTCAGGGAACAAAATCTGCTCGCGCAAGCCGAGGCTGTAATTCCCACGGCCATCGAACGACCGGCGGCTAATACCGCGGAAGTCACGGATGCGGGGCAACGCGAGGTTCATCAATCGGTCCAAAAAGTCATACATGCGGTCGGCGCGCAACGTCACCATGGCGCCAATCGCTTGGCCTTCACGGAGCTTGAAGTTTGCAATCGACTTCTTCGCTTTGGTGGTGACTGGCTTCTGACCAGTAATCATCGTCAACTGATCAACGGCAGCCTCAACGGCCTTCGAGTTCACCAACGCCTCACCAAGACCGATGTTGACCACCACCTTGTTGACACGTGGCACCTGCATAATCGACGGGTACGCAAACTCCTGCTGCAACGCAGGGACGACCTCTCGCAGGTATTTTTCCTTCAATCGCGGTGTCATTCATTGCTCCTCAAGGGCTTGGAACGCTCCCGAACTGACGTTCCGGCCTTGAAATATGCGGCACTCGCCGCGCTACTACTCATCAATCGCGGCGTCACAGGACTTGCAAAAGCGCACCTTCTTGGCACGACCCTTGCTGTCGGCGGCAGCACTGAAGCGCTGCCCAGTCCGTGATGCACGGCCACACTTCGGGCAAATCAACATCACGTTCGACACATGCAAGGGAGCTTCTTGCTCCACAATCCCACCCATCTGACCGATGGCACGGGGGCGCATATGGCGCTTGATTTTGTTGAGACCCTCTACGACCACACGACTCTTGGCAGGGATGGCAAGTGAGATCTTGCCCTTCTTGCCCTTTTCTTTGCCCGCAATGACGAGGACTTCGTCACCCTTCTTGACGTGCATTAGAGCACCTCCGGTGCCAACGAGATAATACGCATGTACCCTCGTTCGCGCAACTCGCGGGCCACCGGACCAAAGATACGGGTACCGCGCGGATTGTCTTCTTTGTTGATAATCACGGCCGCATTGTCGTCAAAGCGGATGTGTGAGCCATCGGGGCGACCGTACTCTTTGGAGGTACGAACCACCACTGCGCGCACCACTTCCCCCTTCTTGACCGTGCCACCCGGTGAGGCATCCTTGACCGATGCGATAATGACGTCGCCCACATGGCCATAACGCACACGTGACCCACCCATTACCCGGATGCACATGATTTCCTTGGCGCCGGTGTTGTCAGCGACCTTGAGGCGAGTCTGTTGCTGAATCATCGCCTAATCCTCCTGGCCCTGGGTCATGATCTCGACCACTTCCCAGCACTTCGTCTTGCTCAGCGGGCGAGTTTCGCCGATACGCACCACATCGCCAGTCCGGCACACGTTCTGCTCGTCATGAGCATGGAACTTCTTAGTGGTGCGGATAATCTTGCGGTACAGCGGATGGGGGCGCAGATAGTCAACCGCCACTACGACGGTCTTGTTCATCTTGTTGCTCACCACCCGGCCAACCTTGTACTGTCGTCGTCCTTCGGCCATCTCTTCTTTCTCCATCGGGCACTAGGCGCCCAGTTCGCGCTCACGCAGGATCGTCTTGATCCGTGCAATTTCGCGGCGCACAATCCGCTGCCGCCCGGTTGCTGTCAACTTCCCAGTTACCGCTTGGAAGCGCAGATTGAACAATTCCTTGTAGTACTCGTCAATCTGGCCTTGGAGCGTCTGGTTGTCTAGCTCACGAAGCTGTGATGCGTTCATTCGCTAGCCTCCTCTTCACGCGAGATAATCTTGCAGGCGATTGGCAATTTGGCCGATGCCAAGTGCAACGCTTCCTGCGCAACATCGGCGCGTACTCCACCGATTTCAAACATGATTCGACCCGGCTTCACCACGGCCACATAGTGGTCAACCGCACCTTTACCGCTACCCATGCGGGTTTCGGCCGGCTTGGCAGTAATCGGTTTGTCGGGGAAAATGCGAATCCACACCTTACCACCACGCTTGACGTGGTGCGAGATGGCACGGCGTGCCGCTTCGATCTGACGGCTGGTAATCCAGGCCGGCTCAGCCGCAAGCAAGCCATAATCGCCAAACGCTACCGTGTTCCCACGATGAGCCATGCCACGATTATTGCCGCGATGCATCTTGCGGTATTTGACGCGCTTGGGCATCAACATAGTCGTCGCTCCTTACGTTCCTTGGGTCCCACGTGGCGCACGATTGCCACGACCACTGCCACTGCGACCGCTCTGATCTCCACGACCACCGCGACCCTGGCCACGACCACCACGGCCACCGCGACCGTCTTCTTCGCCCTGACGTGAAGTGCTCACCATCGGGGTGACTGGCTGTACATTCCCAGCCGCATCGAAAAAGACCTCGCCCTTGTAAATCCACACCTTGACTCCGATGCGCCCAAAGGTGGTGTGTGCATGCACCTGTGCGTAGTCGATGTCGGCACGCAACGTGTGCAACGGCACTCGGCCCTCGCGCTCATTGGCAACACGGGCGATTTCGGCGCCACCGAGTCGGCCTGAGCACTTCACCTTCACACCTTGAGCCCCCGAACGCATCGCACGCTGTACCGCCTGCTTCATGGCACGCTTGTACGACACGCGCTTGTTGATTTGCTCGGCAATGCTCTCTGCAACCAACTGTGCCTCGAGTTCAGGTTGATGAATCTCGACCACGTTGATTTTGAGTTTCTTGCCCAACTTGCGCTCAAGGCGCTTGCGGAACTCGTCAACTGATGCGCCACCCTTGCCGACCACAACCCCCACCTTTGCGGTGTGAATGGTGACGTCAATGCGGTTGGCCGAACGCTCAATCTCGATGCGTGCCACACTAGCTCCTTCGAGCTGCCGCATCACCATCCCACGCAACTTGAGGTCCTCGTGCAACTGGTCAGTGTAGTGTCGCTCTGAAAACCAGCGCGACTGCCAGTCCTTGATGTAACCGAGGCGAAACCCCAGTGGATGAACTTTACGTCCCATATGTCCTCACAGTCGGCTACTTTTGTGCGCCATCGGCCACAACCACAGTGATGTGGGTGGTGCGCTTGCGGATTCGGTCAGCTCGGCCACGGGCTCGCGGCATAAAGCGCTTAAAGGCCGGGCCTTCGTCAGCATAGATGGTCTCGACCACCAACACCTGACGATCCATGTCGAAGTTGTTTTCGGCATTGGCCGCCGCCGACATAATCGTGCGGGCTACCTCGCGCGCCGCCTTCTGTGGCATGTAGCGTAGCGTCGCAAGTGCTCGCTCGACTCCCATACCGCGCACCACATCCATGACCGGACGAACCTTCAATGGAGAAATGCGCACATACTTCGTTACAGCTTTCGCCTGCATCGTATCGTACTCCGAGATGCGTGATTACAGAACTCGCGCTCTGTCACCCCGCAAGCTACTTCATCTTGCCGCGCTTGTCCGCCTTTTTGCCACCATGGCTTCGGAAGGTACGGGTCGGCGCAAATTCACCCAATTTGTGACCAACCATGTTCTCGGTGACATACACCGGCACATGCCGTCGGCCATCATGCACCGCAATGGTGTGACCCACCATCTGCGGAAAGATCGTCGAGGCGCGTGACCACGTACGCAGGACGCGCTTCTCGTTCGTCTTGTTCATGTCCTCGATGCGGCCTAGCAACCGAAGGTCGACAAATGGCCCCTTTTTCGATGACCGTGACATTCTCGGTCCTTTCGTATCTGCTCACGCCGCTTGTCGGCCTGTGCTCCGCCAAGCGACTGTTTCGCTACTCCTACTTCGTCCGCCGCCGCACAATGAAGCGATCCGTGCGTGGGTTGTGTCGCGTCTTGACGCCGCGGGCTGGCTTGCCCCACTTCGTCTTCGGCGGCATACCACGCGGCGCTCGCCCTTCACCACCACCGTGTGGATGGTCGCGCGGGTTCATGGCCGAACCACGCACCTCAGGGCGACGACCCAGCCAGCGCTTGCGCCCGGCTTTGCCCAATCGCACATTCTGATGCTCAACATTGCCTACTTGACCGATGGTTGCCATGCAGTTCACATGCACCATGCGCATCTCGCCCGAAGGCATACGCAACGTGGCATAATCGCCTTCTTTGGCCATCAGCTGCGCAGAGGCACCAGCACTGCGGACCATGACACCACCACGACCTTGCTGCAACTCGATGTTGTGCACCTCGGTACCAAGTGGGATGATCTTCAGTGGCAAGGCACTCCCAACACGCACCTCGGCCTCAGGTCCACTCATCACACGATCGCCGACCTTCAGGCCGACCGGAGCCAAAATATAGCGCTTCTCGCCGTCACTGTAGTGCAACAGGGCGATGCGTGATGAACGATTTGGATCGTACTCGATGGCGGCTACCGTGGCCGGCACCCCATACTTGTTGCGCTTGAAGTCAATGACGCGGTACGCCCGGCGCGTGCCACCACCACGGTGGCGCGTCGTCACACGCCCGTAGTTGTTGCGGCCACCGCTCTTGCGCATCGGCTCCAACAACGACTTCTCAGGCTTCTGCTTGGTAATCTCCTCGTACGTGTGCCCAGACATGTTCCTGCGGCCCGCCGAGGTTGGTTTGTAGCGTCGAACGCCCATTGCTTACTCCATCGCGACTTGCTGGCCGCGCTCTACATCCCATCAAATACGTCGATAGTGTTCCCGGCAGCCAGCGTGACAATCGCCTTCTTCCAACTGCTGGTATAGCCGTAGCGCATACCACGGCGACGCAACTTCCCACGAACATTCATGGTCGCAACACTCGTCACCGTTACCCCGAAGATTTCCGCAATCGCAGCGCCAATTTCTGGCTTTGATGCCGTTTTGGCGACCTCAAAGCAGTACTTGTTTAGCTGCATCAGATTGGTGTTCTTCTCGGTAATCAATGGCCGAATAATAATCTGATGTGCGTTCATTTACGCATCCTCCCCAACCATCTGGCTCTGCTGGCTCAGATAGCTCTCCATCACCGCTACCGCTGACTGCGACACCACAATGTTGTCGTATGTCAACAGGTCAACGACGTTCAGGTAATGCGCAGGCAACGTCTTCACACCGGGAATGTTGTTCACTGACTTCGTGATGATTTCGTCACGAGCAGGCAACACGATCAACGTCTTGCCGGTCACGTTCAGTGCCTGCAAACACGCCAACATTTCCTTGGTGCGTGGAGTCTCGAGCGCCAACGCATCCACAAAGGTCACTGACGCACTCGCTACCTTGGCTGACAAGGCGCTACGCACCGCCAAACGACGCATTTTGCGGGGCATTGACTGATAGTACGAACGTGGGTGCGGACCGTGAGCAACACCACCACCCTTGCGGTGTGGCGCACGCACAGAACCCTGACGCGCACGGCCGGTTCCCTTTTGGCGGAACAACTTGCGCGTGCTCCCATCGACTTCGCCACGACCGCGGGTGTTGTGCAAACCCAACCGCGCATTGGCCTGCTGACGCACCATGGCTTGGTGCATCACCGGTACGTTTGGCTCAATCCCAAAAATATAGTCGTCGAGTTGAATCGTGCCGACTTCAGCACCAGCTTGGCTGTACAATTTTGCTTCCATCACACCACCCCTAATTGCGGCCCTTTGCTGCTCGTCGAACCATGATGAGACCATTCTTGGCCCCAGGCACGGATCCACGCACCAGCAAAAGGTTGCGGTCGCTGATTACTTCGACGACCTCGAGATTCTGCACTGTTACCCGCCGGCCACCCATGCGACCCGCCATGCGCGTGTTCTTGAACACGTGACCTGGGTCGGTGCCGGCACCAATCGAACCCGGCGCACGGGCGCGGTCGCTCTGACCGTGCGTGCGCGGACCACCGCCGAATCCATGGCGCTTCATGACACCCTGGAAACCGCGCCCCTTCGATTGACCGGTTACGTCAACAATTTGACCGGCGCTGAACAAGTCGGCACCAATCACTTCACCCACCTTGTAGTCACTCGGGTTATCGGCCGAGAACTCGCGCAGATGGCGCACCAACTGACCGGCACCTGCAAGATGCCCACGTTGAGGCTTGGTAAGACTCTTGGGCTTCACAGCGCCAAAACCAACCTGCACTGCCTCATAACCGTCGCGTTCGCGAACCCGGATCTGTGTGACGACACATGGCCCGACTTCGAGTACCGTGACCGGTACCACCGCACCAGTTTCATCAAAAATCTGGGTCATGCCGATTTTACGACCCAACACACCTTCGATCACAATCGCACCTCCGCAGCATTGCGATATGCCATCTGCATATCGTAGCGGCTGCCGCTTTCTTCATTTAGAGCTTTATCTCGATATCGACGCCAGCTGGCAAGGTCAACTTCATCAGTGCATTAATCGTCTGCTGGCTTGGATCCAACACATCGATTAACCGCTTGTGCGTGCGCACTTCGAACTGCTCCTGCGAGTCTTTGTCGATGAACGACGAACGGATCACGCTGAACTTCTCGATACGGGTCGGCAACGGCACTGGGCCTGCTACCAACGCGCCGGTTCGCTCGGCGGCTTCAACAATCTGGCGGGCTGATTGATCCAAAATCTTGTGATCAAACGCCTTGAGCCGGATACGAACTTTCTGCTTTGCAGCTGCCATATTCTCTCCAACCTACTCCCCACCAAGTTTGTCGTTGACCAACTTGGTGGGGCAGAAGCTTCTTATCCTACTCAACGATGGTTGAAACCACGCCGGCGCCGACGGTGCGACCGCCTTCGCGGATGGCGAAGCGCAAGCCTTCTTCGATGGCGACGGGCACAATCAACTCGACCAACATTTCGATGTTGTCA
>Ga0172372_10001735_pt1 | contig 33688 bp, 42 predicted proteins | sample LakKiv5m_2_FD_114544 | JGI IMG/M metagenome (GOLD analysis project Ga0172372, IMG submission 114544) | Freshwater microbial communities from Kabuno Bay, South-Kivu, Congo - kab_092012_9.5m | ecosystem: Environmental > Aquatic > Freshwater > Lake | place: Democratic Republic of the Congo... | reverse complement strand
GGATAAGAACTTACACAATCAATATGTTTGACCGAATGAATGCCTTGTCAGAGGGCAGGACTGAATTACATGGAGGTACTAACAAATGTTCCTAGAGCAGAGACTTTCCCACCCCAAGCAGGCCCACTCACTCACGGGCCTTTTCTGGATTTCTAACGTTAGATACGGAGGCTCGCCACCTTCCCCGCCTCCTCCTCCGCCTCCGCCTGAGCCGCCAAACTACGCCGCCGCCAATGCCGCCGCAGTTGAGGCTGACATCCGTTCGCTCCCTGCCCGTAAGCAGGTCGAGAATCTGGCGAAACTTGGCGGGGCTGGGACTGTCCAAGTTCCCAGATACAACAGTAACGGAACGCTTTCTGGCTATGATGCGATTGACGTGGACTTCAAGGGGAAGTCGGACGTGGATATCGCAAGGGAATTTGCCAAGTTCCAGAGGGAAGAGGCCGATATCAATGCGGCCAACCAGCTTGCGTTAAATAAGAAGTTTGCTGGCGAGTACGTTAGTGAGGCCAAACGCCAGCTACAGGAACTTGACCCTTCCGGTTATGCGCTCCGCGAAAACCTTGGAAGAACATTGTCAGAAGAGCTTTCCGCTGGCCAGCAACTCACGCCAGCCGAGGAAAGGCTGGTGACTCAGGGAGTCAGGGGAGCGCAGGTGGCCCGTGGGAACATCTATGGCGGGGCTCCGATTGCTCAGGAGGCCATCGCGCGTTACGGTGCTGGCGTTCAGCGTCAGCAACAGCGCATGGCCAACGTTCAGTCCTACTTGGGGCTGAACCCAATCGTGGCCCAAGCGGGCGGCTTGTCGTCCCTCCAGCAGGGGGCCGCTCCATTCATGCAAACCCCCATTCCTCAAGGGCTGGGAATCAATCCTAACGCTGGTCAGGTCGGGACCCAGTTTGCGCTCGGCGTTTACGGGAACCAGACATCCCAATACAACGCACAGCTTGACTACAACGCGCGTACCTACGCGTCGCAAATGCAATACGCTCAGGCTAATTCCCCGCTGCAATGGATCAGCGCGGTGAATCCAATGCGTATGTTCAGCTTCGGATTCTAAGGAGAAATCTATGGCAATGTTTAATTTTGACTTTTCCCCTGAGGCTCAACTCAGAAAAGAGAGGGCCCGCATGGAGCTTGAGGACATGAGGAACCGCAGGGCCGCTGCGGCCTCCGAGAATGCAGAGAGAAACCAAGCGCGCTCAAGGGTGGAGCAGGGGATCAATGACGTTTCGGAGATGGCCTCCAGAATTACGCAGGACAAGGTGCAGATGGCCAGACTTGAGAAGCAGTTGCCATCGCTAGAGCAATCCGCTGGTTCAAGCTCAGCCGCATCCGAGGCCCTGATGATGGCCCGCGTCCAGTACAACCAGCTATCGGAGGGCATTGACACGCTTGAGCGAACCATGGCCGTGCGGAAAGCCATCCTGCCCTACGAGATGATCAGCGCGGGTCTGGCCAGACAAAAGTCCGTGGATGTGATTGACGCTTTAAACGGACTCACCCCAAAAGATCAGGCCAGCGAGCCTCTGGTGAAGATAAAATCCAAGCGCAAGGGGCAGGAGTTCGGTGACGAGGATGAGGTGACCTACGAGGTTCCAGCATCCATGGCTGATCAATTTATACGGGGTGGAGGAATGCCGCTGCCCTCCTCCGTTAGCAGGCCGTCCGCTGCTGCCGCGCAGCCCGAGCCAATCAACTTTTCATCCTATGACACGTCGATGTTCGGAGCCGCACCAGCCTCCACCGGAGAGCAACCCGTGGATTCCTCGATGCTGTTCGGCGGGCAAAAGACCGCCGCCACCCAATCTGCCAACCCATTTATCACCACAAGACAACCCACCTATCCCGAGGGGGCCATCCTTCGGCAGGGCGGGAAGAGATATAAAGTAATCAACGGAACGCCAACGGAAGTCCAGTAAGTCATGGCTTTCGACCCGACCCTGCCATTCGAAGTGGTCGAGGAGCCCGAGAAGCGGAAAGAGGGCTTCGATCCCAGCGCGCCTTACGAGGTGGAGAATGTATCCACTTCCGACGAGCGGCGCGCCCCTAGCCTGTTCTTCAGGCGGCAAGACCAGCAGGTCACAGAATTAAATCCGGACGGCTCCGTTCCGGAAGGAGAGTTTGATCCCACTAAGCCTTTTGACGTTGAGCAGGCCCCGCAACCTCGGGCCGCTCAGGAGGGGGGTGGATACGGGACTATAGCCGCAAGATCCGTTCCGCTTGCCACAGCCCAGATGCTTACGGGCTTGGAGCGCATGACAGATGCGGCTGTTTATGATCCATCGCAAAGCAGATTTAGGCAGCAGTTCGGCGTTCTCGACACACCGCAACAACTTCGGGAAACCATTCCAGTAAGACCCGATGTAGAGCAATCCTTGGGTGGCCAATTCATTGAGGGCCTTGGGCAGGTTGTGGTTGGGGCTGGCTTGGGAATCGCCACCGGAGGACTTGGCAATGTTTCCATGGCCTTGGCTGGGGCTGGTCAGCTCTTCGAGGAAGGCTATCAAGACCAGATCCGTAGCGGGGCCGACGAGAATACTGCCAAGCAAAACGCCTTCAAATACACCGCAAGCTCGCTGCCGCTCGAGTTCTTGGGCGATAAGGTTGTGGTTGAAGGATTGTTTAGGGGGCTTCCGGATGGACTGATTGATCGCGGCATGACGGTCATGGATGCCGTCAAGCGCGTGGTGGCGTACGGAGCTATCGGCAGTCAGGTTGACGGCGGAACCGAAGCCGCCCAGCAAGTACTGCTTAACACTCTTTCCGTTGATCCCAACCGCAAGCTGAGTGACGGCGTGCTTGACAGCTATCTGGTGGGAAGCCTCGTCGGGGGTACTGCATCCACCGCCACAAGCGCAGTCGGCTATGGCCGAGCGGTGGCCGACCCAGAGAATCAGGCCCGCGTCCTCCAGACGCGTGTGGAGAATCAGGCAAGACAAGCCGCTGCCCAGCCCGATGCGCTTGCCCGTGCGGCCAACATCCCCTCTTCGGCAAGGCTCGAGAACTTCAACGTCACCAGCCGAGATGACGGAAAGAACCAGACCAAGGCCACCTACCGAGACGAGGACGGGAAACGCTTCACCGTTACGGTGCAGGAGGACCAGTCCAAGGTGGACACGCAGTATCTCGCATTGCCAGAGCCCCGCCAGCTACCCACAGGAGAGGGCACTCCTGTACCCGTGGGCACTCAGGTCGTGCCCCGCATGGACCGCGAGACCCGCCAGATCGTCAGCGAAGAGCAGCCCGTAACGGGGCGCGTCATAACCCCGCCCCAGCAGTTGCAGGCTGGCGAAGAGGCAAGGCTAAATGTCATTGATCCGTCCAATGGGCAAGCCGACTTCCTCGTCGGCACAGTCACCGAGGACGGGCAAGGCGTGCAGATTTCTAGGATTCCGGAAAGCCTTCTTGGACTCAGCCAGCAAGCCACCGATGCGACCACCGCCACCCAGCCCCCGAGGCGAATGCCGAAAGTGGGGGACGTGGTCCCGCTGAGCGTGGCGGAAAGGGACTTCCGTTCTTATGGATTCAGACCCGAGGGAGCATGGTACTCCAACATGGCCTATCGGCCCGAGCCAGCCGCACAAACAGAGCCGTTCACCGCGCCAGCACCAACAGAGCCAAGCATTCCCCAGACCCAAGCCAATCAGCAAACGCTGTCAGCGGCTCAGCGGTCTCTGGTTCCTCCAGCACCAAGCCGCCAAACGGCTCAGCGCGTAAGGGCCCCGCTGCCCGAGTCCTACATCAAAGCGTCAGTCAGACAAGTAACCCCATCCCTAAAGCAGGAGGCAGCAAGGGGAGGCAACACGCTCATCAATTCGCTCAGGCGTGTGGCCCCGCGCGGGGCGGCGGAGCTGGAAGTGATCAGCGGGCCCGCCCCCGAGGGCACGCCAAGCGGGGCCGTGGGCTCCTACAACCCGAGGCGGGCCTTGGTGTGGCTAAGCGACAAGATCGCGTCCTTCCCACAGCAGGTGAAGGAATGGACCCACGAGCTGGGCCACGTCCATTGGGACACTTTGCCCACTCCGGTGAAGAGGGCGGTGGCCACGCTCAGGGCGGCGGAAGTGTCCCGCAGAACCGGACCGCTCTTCAACGAGAAGGGTGGACTGCGTGACGGGATCAGCCCTCGCGTGCTCAGCGGCGAGTTACAGGCCGACTCCATTGCGCCTTGGGACACGCTGGGACTCCGCGAGTACTACTCCGAAAGACTGATGGCGGAGAACGCGGCGTGGTCCCTCCGCAGGAGCAACGCCAACTCCACGTTCGGCAGGATCTCCGAGGGCGTGAGGTCGTTCATCGAGAGAGTGGGAAGCTCGCTCGGCAAGGGCGATGCCGTGACCAACTCGTTTAGGGCGTGGGCGGATCTTGGTCCGAGGTATGGGATTCGTGAGGGCGGGACGGAGAGGGTGGAGTCCATGCGCGGAGCTTACTCCGTCACCGAAGATTCCCCGCGCGCGCAGAAGTGGGCCGACTTGGGCCAGAAGATCAAGGAGAACAGGGGCGGATTCACCATCGATCCGGACACGCTTGAGCTCCAGAGCGGGGGCTACTTCACCGCCATCAGCTTGGACACGGAGTTCAGGGTGGATATCAGCCAGTCCGACAGGAAGGTGGGGCAGGACGTAAGGGATTATCTCATCCGCACCCGTCAGCTTATCCGCGAAAACCCTCAGGCTTTCCTCGGCGGATGGGTGGATGAGGACACCAAGGAGCTGGTCCTAGACATCTCGTACCGCACGGACAATCCGCAGGACGCACTCGATCTCGCAAGGCGCGGGGGCCAGAAGGCCATCTTCGATGCCAATACTTTCCGCACTATCCGCACAGACGTGGGGCTTAGATTCATGCGGCAAAGAGGTATGGAGGTTACCGGAAGCCCGCAGACGGAGAGCTTGGCCCAGCGCAACATGGCCGTGGCTGGAGCCCCGAGGCTGGCGGGTGAAATCCGCAGCAAGCCCCGCTATCGCCCATCATCCTTCAAAGACATCCTACCGTACATTGATGCGCGTGAGGCTGGGACAATGAAATTCCGCGCCGACACCCAAGCGAGGATCGAGGAGATCTTTAACGCCGCCCCGCAGGATATCGATTACGAAGTTGCGTCCCGCATGGGCATGATCAAGAAGGGCTGGTACGCCAGAGCGGCCAAGATCCTTAACCAGATCTTCGGGGACGATGCCGACCTGTTTATCGGGGTGCTTGCCGCCACGTCTCCAAGGCAGACCGTAAGGGAAAACTTGGATATGGCCCTGAGGGTTTGGGATGTTTGGCAGAAAGCTGGCCGTCCAAGCGACTACCAAACGATCATCGACAATATCGCTAGGCCCATTGCCGCCTTGGAATCTCGATACTTAAACGTGGCCAGACACCTAACTGCGAAGGATATGTCGGAAGATTCTCGGAAGGTTAAAAGCTTTTACGACAACTCGGGAGGCAACCTCTACTCGGTTACCCTAGACACTTGGATGGCCCTGTTCGGTGGAGTTGACCAAGCCATTTTTGGGACAAAGTCTGGCTATGCCGCTCACGCCGCCAAGGTGAGGCGGGTGGCAGAGCGCATGGGCCTCCAGCCCGCCGAAGTGCAGGAGACTGTATGGTCCTTCTTCAAGACCCTAGTGGACTCCTCTACCGGAGGGGTGACCCCCAAGGAATTGATCTTTGATCTTACGGATACAGACGTATATTCCACCCCAGAGTTTTATGACCTCGCCCTCCAAGACCCCGAAATCCGACAACAGCTCGAGCAACACGCAGGAGCTGGGCTCCTTGCTCGGATCGATAATGAACAATTATCAAGAGGAGGCGAAACGCCGCTCGGAATCCCTGTCTCCAGCCTCGCGGGTAGAGATAGTCAGAGAGTACTTGAAAGAATTGCTGGGCGAGCCGTCGAAGCAAGGACCAGACTCGCCAAAGCCGAAGGCGAAGTAGCCGATCCTTTCTCCATCCGAGGCAGCGGCCAGACCTCGGCCAACCTCGGTGAGCTCGAAGCCCTCGTCCCGTCCAATTATACGCCAGCCGTAGAGAACCAGATCGCGGGCAGGACCGAGGCCGCGATGACCCCAGCGGGCTACGTGATGCCCGAGCCATCCAAGAACGAGTTCGTCCTCAAGACCCGCCGACTGGTGTTCGACATGAACGCCGACTTCCGTGACTTCCTTGACCGGATGCGGCGCGAGGGCAGGACGGTGGCAGAGAGTTCCGATTACTACACCGTTGAGCAGAATATGCACGGGATACAGGGCGCGATGATGGAGGAGCTCTTCTCCCAGCAGGACGCGATCATCGAGAAGATCCGCAAGGATAAGCTGAACATCGATGAGGTGGGCGAGTACCTCCTCGCCAAGCACGCCCCCGAGCGCAACGCCTATCTCAAGAAGACCAAGAACAAGGACAACGGGTCCGGTATATCTGACCAAGAGGCGGCGCAGATTCTCCAGCGGCTGGCCCCCAATCGGGCCAAGTTCGAGGAAATCTCTCGCATGGTGCAGGACCTCAACCGCAACAAGCTGGCGTTCCTCGAGAAGTCGGGAATGATCTCACAGGAATCCCGCTCCTCCCTTCAGGCCGTCTACCCCAACTATGTCTCGCTGGCGCAGGACGAGGACGTGGTGCTGGGTCCAGCCCTCCGCGAGGCCACGGGCCGATTCACCAAGCCCTCCCAGATGCTGGCCTTCACGTTCATGGGCCAACAGCGTGCGGTGGTGCTGGGCAACAAGAACCTATCATTGCTCGCCCTTAACAGAATGGTGAAGGACTTTCCGGACAACGGGCTTATCGAGCCGCTGGCCGAGTTCCGTGGGGATGAGACCCCGATATCCGACAACGTCATCAAGTTCCGAGAGAACGGGGAGATCAAGTACCTGCGGATACTGAAGCCCGAGCTGGAGAACACTTTCCATCTCAAGCGTGGGCTGACCGACTTGTTCCTGCTAGACCCAGTCGGCAGGGCCACGCGCTTTATCGCCTCCATGGCGACCACCTACAACCCAGCCTTCCCGATCCCCAATATCTTCCGCGACACGCAGACTGGGTTATTCAATCTGGCCAGCACGGAACTGGCCAAGCAGCAGAAAGCCTACCTTTCCAAGATCCCGACGGCCATCAGGGCCATCTGGGTTGCGGAGAACAAAGCCACCAAGCGCGGCGAGCCCGTCAATGTCAGCCCCAAGATCAAGCGCATGATGGACTACTACGCCGAGTTCAACAGGGCTGGCGGGCGGATGGTGTTCATGGGCCTGCGGGATGCCAACTATTATGCCAAGCGAATCAACCGGATGGTGTCGGGGAGTTTGGCGACCAGAGTCCCGAGAATGCTTGTCGGCGGGTATATTGAGCTGATGGATCACGCCAACGCCTCCCTCGAGAACGCGAGCCGACTGAGCGCGTACGTGACCGCGCGAGAGATGGGGCTGAGCGAGCAGCGTTCGGCCAACATCGCCCGCAATCTCACCACCAATTTTACCAAGAAGGGACAGGCCAAGTTCCTCAACAAGATGTATGCGTTCTTCAACGCGTCCATCCAAGGCAACGCCAGAATGCTCGAGAGCCTCCGCACCCCGCAGGGTAAAGCCACCGCCGCAGCGTTCGTGCTGGCGGGGATTGTGTGGAGCATGGTCTCGAGGGCATTGGACGATGAGGATGAGAAGACTGGCGTGAAGGACATGGATAAACTGCCCGAGTACGTGAAGTCGGTTAATCTTCTGGCGGCGTTCCCGTACTCGGCCAACTACCTCAAGATGCCGCTGGCCTACGGCTGGAATGTTTTTTACTACCTCGGGGTTAAGATTGCCGATGCAATGCCCAAGGACTTTGGCGGCAAGGGCGAGAGCCCGCTCTCGGCTGGCCTGAGCTGGGTGGGATCGGTGGTCAACGCCTTCAATCCCACCGGAGGTGGTGAGGACCTGATTACCTCCATCTACCCCACAGTTCTCCAGCCGTTCACCGAGATTCTGGTTAACAAGGACTTTGCGGGTCGCCCGATCTATCCGCAGGACGTGTCGTTCGATCCCAATCAAACCCCCTATGCCTTCCGCCATTGGGCCAACGTCAACCCGCTGGCCAAGTTCACCTCCGAAGGCATTGCCAGATTGACCGGAGGAACGGAGGCCAGACCCAGCGGGGCCGAGCGACTGCTTGGCAAGTTCGGGGCCGACAGACTTCTATCTCCCGAGAGCTTGGACCATGTGTTCAATGCAGTTTTTAGTGGCCCCTATGGGCTAATCACGCAGCTTCTGAGTACGGGCGTTGGGCTGGGCGTTGGCAAGGAGGTTGACCCCAACAAGATCCCGATCTTCCGCAGATTCTACGGAGAGGTGGGACCAAGCAACGATGCGATGATGTATAGCCAAGCCCGTGGCTCAGTCTTCATGGCGTTCGATGACCTTCAGATCGCCCAAAAGAACAGGGACGGAAAGCAGGTACAATACGTCAAAGAGAACTATGCTCCGGAGCTCTCCGTTGTTCAGTCATTCCGCAAGGCCGACACCTATCTCAAGGACATTAACACCGAGCTCAAAGCCGCGCGGAGCAGGGGGGACCAAGCGGCCACCGAGAAACTTGAGAAGCAGAGGAACGACATCCACCGACAGGTGCTGGGTATGTACCTAAACGAAGTTAAAAGATTTGACGCGGGTAAGTTGTAACGTGTTACAGTAAGTTATGAGCTGGATATCCCGAACACTAGGACTGATTGCCCGCAACGACCCGCAACCGGAAGCCAAGGCCGAGGCGACCAAGCCTAAGCCATCCTCCATTCCGCTTGATCCCCCATCCAAGACCAAGCCCTACGAAGTTCTCGGACGCGAGGGCGTGGACGCAATCATTGGATACGAGATCGGGACCGAGGGTTACTACAACAAGAACCTGATCTCCGTCATCCGCCCCAAGACCGATGCGAGCGGCTGCACCTTTGGCGTGGGCTACGATGTTGGCCACGTCACGGAGCCTGAGCTGGTCCGCGATTGGGCTGGCTACGTGAGCGAACAGGACTTGGAGGCCATAAAGAAATGCGTTGGCAAGAAAGGCGCGGAGGCCGATGCCGTCAAGGGCTTGGCATCCTGCGTCCGCATCCCTTATTCGGTGGCCGTCCGCCAGTTCGTCGAGCGCACGCTGCCCAAGTGGATTGATCGTTCCCGCGCGCTCTGGCCCAACTTCAACTCACTCTCGCAGAGCCAGCGGGCCGCGCTCACCAGCATCGCCTTTAATCGTGGCACGTCATTGGAGGGCAGGAGACGCGACGAGATGCGCGCGATTGTGGCCACGCTCGCCAACAACAATCTCACCCCCGTTCCAAGACTCATCCGCTCGATGAGCCGCTGGCACACGCTGGAGGGACTCCGCAAGAGGCGGCATCACGAAGCCGCCATGTTCGAAGCGTGAAGCTGGTCAGGCTGGGCAAGCCAGCCAAGTGGGCCTCGATGAATCTTGAGGCTGGCAGGGGATACTTGTTCGAGAATCAAGGGGTTCCCGCGATTGCCCGCCACGTTGGCGGGGACGTGGAAGTGCAGACGGCCTCACCCAAGTGGGATATCAAGGAGATGCTGGCCGAGCCCGACAAGGACTGGAAGATCCTGATCGTTCGTGCTGGCGGGGCTGGGGATGTGCTATTCAGCACGCCAACAATACGCGAGCTCAAGCGTATGCTGCCAAACTCCCGCATCAGCTACGCTACTTCGAGCAGATTCCCTTGGCTTCTCTCCCGCAATCCGCACGTAAACGAGGTATTGCCATACCCATTGCCAGTTGAGGCGGTCACAAATTGTGACCACATACTGAATCTTGAGGGGGTGGTGGAGGCCAGCCACGACACCCATGCCGTGGATCTGATCGCCCAAGCGGCTGGTATCAGCGTTGCGGACCATTCCTTGGACTACACGCTGGGCGAGGGAAGGCTTGAGCTGGCCGAGAAATCCATACCCAGAGAGGGTAAGTATCGGGTGGCCATTCAGGTAAAGGCATCAGCCGCAAGCAGGACCTACCCGCCACAGCTACTGACGAAGGTGATCATGGGTCTGATGGATTTAAAGATTCAATGCGTGCTGCTTGCCGAGCCCAAGAGCTTGGTCATTTCAGACTCTTGGTTCCCGATGTGCGTAAACCTTGGGGCCACCACCAAGCCCCTCCGGTGGGAGGATTCGATAGCCATTGCCGCCACGTCCGACTGCTTCCTTGCCCCCGACTCATCCATGCACGCCTTCGGGGCCGCGCTTGGCATCCCTGTGGTCAGTCTTTGGGGCTCATTCCCGCCTCATATAAGACTCATTAAAGACGCTACGAACGAAGTGATAAAGGGGAGAGGCGTTTGTCCGATGGCCCCATGCTGCCATCACACCGGATGCGGGGAGCCATGGCCGAAGGGAGGACCATGCAACGAAAGCGGAGTGTGTGATGAGCTGGCTTCAATCAACCCTGATACTATCATCAGGGAGGTGGAGCGGGTTAGTAGACTTGGCAGGAGACGCGCCAGTAGGCGGCAACCAAACACTACACCCGTAAGCACCTGACCGCGAACAACGTGCTCGCTTGAGGTTCGAGTCCTCTACGGCGCATTTCCCCTGTTTTGAAAAATTACGAGTTACAAGCCAACTGGTTTATTTGTTTGGAAACCGATTCCTAGAGTTACAAAGCGTTTCCACGAATGGGTGCGTCACCAAACAAAAACCAGTCGTTTTTGATCACAGCTTCACTAGGTTGATTTTATCAACCAACCTCTTTGCATCGACGTGGACGTAGTGGCTGGCATGGATCGCCGCCGTATGGCCCACGATCTCAGCCGCCTCGCGCAATCCCACCCCAGCGTGCAGTAGCTCGGAGGCCAGTGTGTGACGCATCCAATGGGGCGATGCCTCCGGTACGCCAGCGGCCTTGGCGGCGGCCTTAAAGGCGAAGTAAAAGCCCCTCTCGCCGCTGTTCCCCTTGGGCCAGTCCTTGTCGCTGATGCCCGCTAGGTAGGTCTTGAGGTCCGAGTGGAGGGGCTTGGCCACACGCTTCTTGGACTTAGCGTCCGTGATCGTGATCACGCTTGAATTGAGATCCGCGTCCGACTTCTCCACGCCAAGGCATTCGGACATTCTGCTTCCGCTATAGAAGCCGATCATGGCTGCAGTAAGGTGAGAGCCCTTGAGAGTTCCAAGTATCTTCATCCTCTCTTCGGAAGATAGGGCCCGCTTGGGATAGGCTGGCTCGGATGGCAGGTTGATAACGTCCATGACGGAGGCAAATGGATTCATCTCCTTGCGACAGTAGCCGCGCTTTGAGGACCAGCTCCAAAAAGCCTTGGCCACGTTCACATTTGTCTGGCAGGTGCTCCTCCGGTTAACCTGCGCCATCTTTCGGGCGTTGTCCTCCACCTCCCCGATGGTCAGCTCGTGGACCATCTTCTGCTCAAGCCCGTCCAGCAGGTGGCGATACATCTTCTTCCTGCAAGCCGCCGTGGATAAACATCGGGCGGTGTTTAGCCACTCCTCAAAACTCTTTGCCACGCGCTGTTTGCGCAAATGAAAAACCCCGAACCTCTCGGCGGCTAGGCGCGCCTCGATCTCGTTGCGGATGGAAAGAACCTCGGGAGGCGGAGTCCGAGAGGCCACGCGAATGCCCGTAGTGCGGGTGGTATACACCCCCTTGTGCATCATCCCGATATGCCAAAAGCCCGATCTAGCCTTTATTTTTGCCATGGTCTGCGACCTCCTTTAACGACTGACAGTAGGTTCGGCCCATTAAAATAGTCTTATGCAGGGGCCTCTCGGGATACATGATCTGGTCCAGTCCAGCCTGTACCAAGTCCACCACGATATGATTGCAGCTCCAGCCCGTCATGTTGGACAGGTCCAGTAGCTGCTTGCGTAGCTCTGCGGTGGCCCTGAATCCTATGTTTGCCGCCAGCGGCTTCTTCGGGTCGCGCGTCTGCGGGGGCCTGCGATGGATTGTGCTCATGTGAAAACATTACGTAGCCTAGCGTAACAGGCGCAAGTACTCATTGGTACATATAAGAATACCTTATCGGTAACTTGAGAAAAAGTACTAACTCGTGGCTACCAGTATTGGAGCGTGACAGGGCGTTACACCAGCCCTAGTCATTTCAAATGCAGGCTACCCAGAAGTATCTAACCTCAGAGGAAGTAGCCAGCATCTTGCGCGTTAAGAAAGACTCCGCCCGCGTGTGGATCTGGCGCAATAAAATTCCGAGACTCGCGGGAAATCGCAGGCTTGTGCGCCGAGTGGACGTGGAGCGCGCGCTAAACGGTAGGACAACTTTTGTCCGGATGTCCGGATAAAATAAACCAATAAAACTAGGAGGCACAATTATGAAATGGGACCCATCAACTTACGTGACCGTGGCAGAGAGATTACAATCAGCCGCAACACGTGAGTTTGAAATCATCGAAACAAAGATTCATCACGTAAACGACAACTGGGGATATATCCAAGTCGGAATCAAGCTCGACGGCAAACGATATATCGGGACTGCCAGTTTTCGTTTGGACTTACAGGGCGCACGCGCTCAGGCGACCAACCCCATCGAGGATGCGGAAACCTCGGCAGTCGGGCGCGCCCTTGCCATGGCTGGCATTTCCTCGGACCGAAGCGTGGCCTCGTTGGAGGAAGTGCGGGAGGCCCAGCGCAGGGCGGACGCACCCCCGCTATCGGAAAAGGAAACCAAGGCCGACAACGTGGTCACCCTTCCATCCGCTGAAACAACCATCGGCGAGATGCTCGACGAGATTACCAAGGCCATTGAGGGCATTGATCAGGGCAAGGTGATCGAGTTCTTGCGTGCGAAGAAGAAGGACGTGGCGGACGCGGTGGACGTGTGGACGCTGCCTGAGGCCACGATCCGCGAGATCCACGACAAGCTGGCGAAGTTTAGGCCAGCGGTGGAGAGGTGGATGGCGAAGTGATCAAGGCCAAACTCAAGAAGGCTTTGGCCAAGCACGGGCTTCCGGACCTAAAAGGTCCGGAGCCCTTGGACACGGAGGCGGATCATCAGGTCTACCGCAAGAAAGACGGCACAGAAGTCAGCGGCACAACGACTTATACTGGATTGCTGATAGACGAGGGTCTTTTTAATTGGGTTGCGTATGTTACAAGGAGTGGGAAGGAGTGGCAGTTCGAGCGTAACTCGGCGGGTCGGGTAGGCACAATCTTCCACCACCACGCTCACCGGAAGATATCGGGGACCAAGGGGCCTGAGTCAATCAAGTGCAGCCCCGAGGAATCGGAGAAGGTGAAGAACGCGATTCGTAATTGGGACGCTTGGTGGGCCGAGGAACTTGAGCGCGTCACGCCCATCGTGGTGGAGAAGCAGCTTGTGTCCGATAGGCATGGGTACGGGGGGACCATCGATCTGGTGTGCGCGAACAAGGACGGAGAGCTCGAGCTCTACGACTGGAAGACGAGCGGCTCCATCAAGAAGAAGCTGAACTACTGGGTCCAGCTCAAGGCGTACTGCGGTTTGTTCGAGGAGAGTTTTCCGGACCTGAAGATCACCAAGGTCAACTTGGTGCGGGTCGGGAAGAAACACGAAGAGGGCGTGGAAATCGAGAGCCGCGCCGCGTCCGTACTCCACAAGGAGTGGGACATCTTCGAAACCCTGCTTCGTCTCGGGAAGCTGACAGGAAGAGGCAAATGAATACACCAACCACTACCGGATGGACCGCCATCCTTAACGTCAACAAATCCGAAAACCCCAAGGCCCCGTCCCATCGCGGCTGGTACAGCACCGATGGCGGCAAGACCAAGGTCAAGATCTGCGGCTGGCAGCGGGACGGGAAGTTCGGGCCCTTCATCTCACTCAAGGTGGATGATCGCCCCAACAATCCCAACCATAGCCAAGAGGCATTCTGAAACTGGCCGACAAATGGTACGACTTCTGGCGCAGCTCTGGGGGACCGAGACTCGAACGGGAGGTTCGCGTCTGCCCAGAGCGGCGTTGGAGGGCCGACTTCGCTTGGAGGGAGAGAAAGATATTCTTCGAGGTGGATGGCGGAGAGTTCGTGTTTGGTCGCCACTCAAGAAGGCTCGGAGCAGATGCGGAAAAATTGAACTACGCCCAGTTGCTAGGATGGCGGATGCTCAAGTTTCCAACTTCTCTGGTTAAGGAGGAGTATGTGCGACGAGTCTGCGGAAGATTGCTTTCCGAACCAAAGCGAGGAGTACGGCCCCCTGAGAAGTCGGACGTTCTACCGAAAGATGGAGAAAAACGCCAACGTCTCAATCGCGGGTCATCCCGACGACCTTCGATACACAAGGGCGATGGCACAACAAGACGGGAAGCTTCTCGAGAAGTGGCTCAACACAAGGGGCATAGCTACTTTCGGGAGGAAGGACTTCCTGTTTGGTCGGGGAAGGAGGAAGCATGATCCCAACGTACACAGAGATAGGAAACAAGTGCGCTCTTCTAATCCGAAGGGTGATGGAAGACGGAGAACAAAGCCACGGCAAGAACGTGTGGTTCAACAACGAGTCAAGCCAGCGGCAGGTGCTACTGGCGGCTCGCCATCTGCTGACCTACCAGCTTCAAGCAAGCGGGGACAAGCCAGCGGACGGAGATGACCACCTCGTCAATGCTCTTGTGCGCGTCGCCATGGCCATCGCCAAGCGCGACGAGTGCGGGACCCTTAGCGAGTGAAGCAAGGGGACCACGTAAGATGGCTCACCAAATCAGTCACCTATCTTGAAAGTGAAAACCGCCGACTACGAGACGCTCTCAGGGGAGTGCGCGACAAATGCTCGGGCAAAGGCATCTGCTCCTGCGGATGTGTACTTGCTGAGCAAGCCCTTGCACCTGTACCTGATCGGAACGCGGCTGGCGAACTTCCTCAAGCTGGGAGTGACTGAGAACGTGAGGTATCGGCTGGAGTCACTTCAGACCGCGTGCCCGTTCCCGCTTCATGTCATTTGGTCCAAGCGGCTCGATCCCAAGCCCCCGTATCCGGAGGCCCCGCCCGTCTTCTTCACACCGAGGAGATGGGCGTTGGGGATGGAGTCGCTCATGGCCAAGGAGGGCATGAGGATGGGGTACTGGAAGCACGCCCATCGGGAGTGGTTCAGTTATACCAAGCCCCTTCGTAGGGAGCGTTCCATCGATTCAGAAATCAGCAAACAAATGGAGGACCTATATGCCTACTTGCTTAAAGAAGGAACGAAGTGTCGTTCCCATTCAGGTTGGTTCCAGCTCGACTGCCGAAGAGTTTTTAAGCGCGAGGCGTGACAGCGAGTACAAGGAACTCGCGTTGCGCGTCAAGCTACTGGAGACCGACATCCGCAGACTGACCGAACGGATTGAGGGACTGAGGTTCCCCAACCGGAAGGAGGCAGCATGGTCGAAATCATAATCGACGTGCTGGTCACCACCCTTCTGTTCGGGTTCTGGGTGGGGCTGGCCTTTATCGGGCTGGCCCTGCTCAACACCGCTTACGCGTTCATCATGTGGTTCATTGAGAAGATGCGATGAATCCCACCGCCGACGAGATGGGCTGGGTGATCGACATGCTGGAGGGGGTGAGGGACCACCTGATCGAGGACCGCAGGGAGGCCAAGCACGCCACCCAAGCCCGCATCAGGACAATCATCAACAAAGTGGACAGCGTGCTGCTCATCCTCAAGCGCGCGAGGAAGGAGATTAAAGAGAAATGTTTGGAGACATAGTACCCATAGAAGACGAGCTCCTTGCCGCCCTGTTTAACGGCGGCAACGAGGAGCGCGAGATGATCCTTGAGACGGCGAGGGAAGACTGGTTCGTATCAAGCTCGGGCAAGATCCTTTACGCCAAAGCCGTGGCCGATCTTGAGGCGGGCCGCGAGCCAAGCATTGCCGCCTCGTTCTCCATCCCCGACAAGGAGGTGAAGGACAGGCTGGCCACCCTCAGCTCCAAGCTATCGCCCACCGTGTTCTCGCTCAGGTCGAGCGTAAAGGCTGCGGCGGAGCGGGCCCAGAAGATGCAGGTGGTCTTCGCGTGCAACGTGGCGGAGGAGGAGATCAAGTCAGGAGAGCCGCCGCTGGAGGTGGCATCCCGCCTCGAGCACAAGCTCAGGGACCTCGGGTGCGAGGGCGACGACGAGATCAAGACCATCGGCGATGCGGCGAGCGGACTGCTCACCGACATGGAGCGAGCGGCCAAGCGCAAGACCTTGTTCAGCGGCATCTCCTCTGGGATCAGCGGGCTCGACGTGCTGACCGGAGGGTTCCGCAACGGACAGATGATCGTGGTCGCCGCAAGAACTGGGGAGGGCAAGACGGCCTTGGCCAGCCAACTCCTGCTTCATGCGGCCCGCAATAAATGGGACGACGAGAAGGAGAACTGGGCATCGCGCGGTTACGTGACGTGCTTGGTGGAGTTGGAGATGACCTCGTCCGAGGTGGCGCAGAGATGCGTGGCCCACCTTGGCGGACCGCAAATGTGGAAGATGAGGGACGCGGGCAAGCTGACCGACAAGGACTTGGCCGATGCCCGAGCCGCCCTCACCACGCTACAGAACCTTCCGTTCTTTGTGGATGCCCCACCGAGGATGAGGCTCGGGGCCCTGCGGGCGAAGGCTCGCGGTTGGAAGCGGAGACTTGGGATGGAGATGCTTTGCGTCGATCTCATCGGGAAGGTGAACAGCGATGGCAGGGAGCGGGACCGCTGGAGGGAAGTGGCGGCGGTCAGCCACGGGCTCAAGGCCCTCGCCAAGGAACTCAACATTGTCGTCATTGGCATCGCCCAACTCAACCGAGATGCCTCGGGAGAGGAGGAGGCTGGGCTCCATCACATTCGCGAGTCGGGGGACATCGAGCAGGACGCGGACGTAGTGCTTCTTCTTACCACCAACAAGGAGGACCAGAAGGTGAAGACGCTTCGGGTGGCCAAGTGCCGCTCGGGGTTGACGGGGCGAGTGCCTCTTGTCTTCGACGGAAACACGCAGCGATTCAAGGAACTAACCAAGGAGGCAAAATGAAAAAGAATAAACCACTACCCACGATTGAGATTCTGTCGGAGAGAATCATTCAATACGTGGAGCTAGATATTAAGTGCCCAGATAAAATAACAAAGGAGATCACCGAATACGGCAGGTCTCTCATCCTCAAGGATGAGCAGGAGTTGTTTAACTATGGGTTCATCAAGGCATTGGAGAACGGGATGAAGTATCTCAAGAAGAAGGGCAAGGCCAAGTGAAGGACACCTTCAAGGCCATCATCGCCTACAGGATGAACAAGGTGGAGGAGCGGATCGGGCTGCTTGAGGAAGTGACCCGCCAGCTCAGCAAGGACATGGCTCAGATCTCTCAGGATATGAAGGACTGGCGCGTGGACACCTGCGTTGGGGAGATCGTCAGGACCGAGGCCCCCGACCCCATTGACCTCAGGATGCTGGACACCGCCACCGTCCGCAAGACGGACGTGGTCAAGCAGAGGTGGGCCCAATGGAAGCGTCTCACCCTTGAGGGTAAGACCCCCTGCCAGATCGCCCGCATATACAAGTGCCACCACACGGCAGTAAGCAACGCCATGAAACGGAACTTCGAGCCTGCGTGGCTTCAGAAAGGAAAACGAACATGACCCTGCTCATCGCCATCATCCTCATCCACCAGTTCCAGTTGCCATGGTGGATGTACCTAGTCACCGGAGTGGTCTGGCTGCTCCATAACTTGGGGAAGTGCACATGAATATCCAGCAAGCCCGCCACATCCGTTGGCATTTTGACATTGCATATCTCATGCAAGTCAGCGGCCAGAAGTTCCGCACCTTCTGCGAGTGCGGAGTCGGGCCGCTTGACATCGCCGCAGCCCCGAAGGTGTATGACCACAACCTCTCGGACCGCATGGTCTTGGTTGAGCCCAACCCCCATCTCGCCGAGATGGCGGCTCTCAGGATGCCCAAAGCCAAGCTGGTGCGGGCGGCAATCGGGGCTCAGGCGGGGCGCGCCAAGTTCCGGATGAACATGGGATCGTCTTACCTAGCCAACACATGGAGCCCCACGCCTGTCAGCGCGGAGGACATCGAAGTGAACGTGATGAAGTTCAGCGAGATTGATGACGGGACCATCGACTGCCTCGTCCTAGACAACGAGGGGCAGGAGTGGTCGGTGCTCTCGGGCCTCCACTCTCAGCCTACCATCCTGTCGGTGGAGGTATGGAGGGGGCATCCCAACGAGGGCGAGATCTTCCGGTGGATCGAGGAGCGCGGCTACAAGCTGCGATTCACCACCGGACCTGAGGGGGAAACGATGCTCTTCACCCTTGACCAACGTGCGTAACAGCAACACATTGCGACACAAGTGAAGAACGGGAAGTATCCCACACCTCCGGAGGATGATCACTCCGACGAGACCCTGATCAAGATGAAGGGATTCAACGATGCGGTGATCGGCGTGGCCCGCCAGCATGGCCGTCCCCCGTTCATTGTTTATGACACCGTCGAGGTGATCCGCATCCTCGCCCGCCAGTTTAAGAAGAGCGGGTCCGAGAACCCCACCGAGGATGCCATCGAGTGGTTCAGCTACAACATCCAAGGGGCGTGGGTGGGGGAGGGAACGCCAGCGTTCATCGAGAAGTATGGCGTATGAGACCAAGCAGAACATCGCGGACGAGGAGAAGCTTGTCCGGTTGTTTGCGGAGGATATGGGAACTGGCCAGCCGATTCAGACCCCGCAGTTCTGGCCGTTCGACTACCTCGTTCCGATGGGAACTAAGCTGTCCGCTTGCGAGTGCCGACAACGGCACAACACTCACGACCACTATGCCACCCTCCATTACAGCAGCCGCAAATGGCAGTCGCTTTTATTTGCAAAGCGAATTGTCAGCGGCGTGTTTCTGGTGGTGGGCTGGACCGATAAGTGGGGGTGGATACGGGTCGGGGAGTCGGGATACCGCGTGAGTTTCGGGGGGAGGGCGGAGGTGAGGGCGGGAAGTGCGAGTGATCGGGAGTGGATGATCGAGATCCCGATCTCGGATTTCACCATGAAGGATTATCCTTGGGTTGTCTCTCAGGCTGCGGGGAAGCGGGGGCGGGAGTTGCCAGCGGCCACCGCCGAGGTGACGCTGGAATGATCAAGCAAAGGCCGCTCGCTGGGATCTGCGTGCCGCACGTCCTGTCCCCCGACGAGTGCATTAAAGTGCGTACGCTTTCGAAGGATAGGATGGAGCCCGCGACCACCCTGAGCATGAGCGGCAAGCGCGTCCGCTCGTGGACCAGAACGTGCGATTACGGGTGGCTGAACGAGGGGGACGGGAGATGGGATTGGTTGAAGGATAAAATGTGGAAGGCGATGGACAACGCCAACGCGTTCCTGCAAGCCGATATCGCGGGCATGGAAAGTTTGCAGGTCCTGCGGTATCGCCCGCTCCAATGGTTCAGGTGGCACTTCGATACGTACTCGGGCTCGCCGAGGAAGGCCACGCTCGTGGTGCAGTTGAGCTCCCCGAGGGAGTACGTGATGGGCGGGCTACAGCTCGACGGCTACGATCACCAAGGGCTGGACAACTCCAAGATGCAGGGCGCGGGCACGCTCTTCCCGAGCTACCTCAAGCACAGAGCGAAGGCCCCGTGGTGGGGAGAGCGTTGGTCCTTGGTCGCGTGGTTTACCGGACCCGCTTGGAAATAAAAAGGGCGGACGGGATTGCTCCCGCCCGCCCCTTGTTCTGATTATCTCGCAATCCAGAGGAACTTTGTAGGCTCCCCCGTGGAGAGATTCCGGATGGCCCAGATGCCTCCGCTCTCGTCCGCATCCACCGCGTAGAACTGGGTAGCAGTTCCTGCGGACAGATCGCGGACAGCCCAGATACCACCCGAGTCGTCCAGATCGTCCGCCCGTAGCGCGTTCGCGAAGCCGAGCGCGAACAGCACCACGATGACGGCGGTCTTGAACCAGACCATCCTGTCGCTGTCGTCCCACATCATTTGCCGATTACCTCCTTTCCGTTGTTGAGTAGCCCAGTCTTCCGGATGAGCGCGGACAACTCGCGCCACACCTTGCGATCATAACTCTTTTTTAAGTTGAGTCGAAGGTGAAGCCGCGCCTCGATGCCGCGAGTCTGCTCTGCAAATGTGAGCCTCTCCACCCTCTCATCATAATTAACTTGGTTGAACTCGCCGATGCGGTACTTGTCGGCTACGCTGAACGAGTTGGCCGTCGAGTTGGTCAGCTCAGACACCTCCGATGCCTGATTCCTAAAGAAGTCCAACACCAAGGAGCTCGCCGTGAGTCGGTTGCCGATCCGTTTGATGAACTTCCTGCGGGCGAGTGACCGCTTCCTGCACCGCTCGCGATCCGGATGGGACCTCCACTTATCGTACGCAAGCTTTAGCTGGTGCAATCCCTCGGCCCACACCGGACCTGCCAAGTGGATGTTGGCCTTGGGAATGATCAGCTCGGTGCATTGGAGCGGGGCCTCCAGCGCGAGCCCCCTCCAGTTGTGCGGGCGCGCGTCGAAGTAGAAGTGGGACAACCTTCCGCGACCATTGCGCTGGTCGTGGTGGCGTGCCACCCTGAACGCGTAAAAATCTTGGGGGACCAGCTCCGAGTGGCACTCCCAGTACTCCGCCTTCAGCTTGGTCAGTCCGAACTTCTCGGCGTGCTCCACGCCCGCCTTGCTCACCCAGTTTTTAAACTGGGATTCCTCGGTGCGCTTATCCCACTCGCCGACGTTGTGCTCAACGCCGCCGAGTCGGTACGCAATGTCCGCCGCCGCGACACGTTCGTACGCCTCGCGCGGCAGAATCTTCTTCAGGTTTTTCAATGTCAGTTGTAGTTGTTCGCTCATTGTCTGCCTCCTTTATTGTGAGATGTACCAAGCCAAGGTCTTCGCGTGGGCCCGCTCTAACTTCGAGTAGGGCGTGACGCTGGTGAACTTGAACTTGATGTCATCGCTGGTGGTTGCCTCCTTTAGTGGTGACGGCGGGCTCATCACCAAAAGGTCTGGAGCCTTTGAGCTCCACACTCCGGACCGCCGCGCCTTGAAGCTGACCCACTTGGTGTGCCAGTTCTCGGAGCGCGCGTGCCTGTAGATTCTGCACCGGATATCCGCCGCATCCCCGAACGCGAGATCGAATCGCGTCCACTCGGAGAGCGGCACGCTCTCGAGATGCTGAGGGTTGATGGGCCGATACCCGATGGAGATCAGGTGATCGATGGCCCTCCGGAGCCCCGTGGTGGGGCGTTTATTTTTGAACTTGTTCATGGTTGCCTCCTTCAGTTGGGATACAGCACCTCGCCGAACGGCGGCTTGATGCTGGTATCGGAGGGGGAGATCACCCAGATCAGGTCCTGATCGGGGCAACGTCCCCACCCGCTGGTGAGCCCGTCCGTGATGAACACGACGAGCCCGATATCGGATGCCTCCTCCTCGACGAGCGAGTCGAACGCGTCCGAGAAGTCGGTCCCGCCACCGCCGCGCAAGTGCGGGGCCTTGCCGCCTTCCTCGTACTCGCTCCACCCGTGGAACCTAGTGTCCACCGCGCCGACCACCACGGGGAGCCGCGTGATCGCCGCCGCCTCGCCGATCTCGGCGAGTGCCTGATCCAGATCGGATTGGGATACCGAACCGGATGTGTCCACGAGCACCGCCACTTTCGGGGGCCGCTCGGTCCGCAGACACGGGAGCACGATCTCGCCCGACGAGCGGCGGGAAGGTCTCCGGTAGCTGTAGTCCTCGCGGGAGAGACTGACCACGCGCGTCCGGAGGATATCGGTCCACGGGATGCGCGGGCGGCGGGCCTCGGCGAGTTGACGCGCGAGCTCGGCGGGCAACTTGCCCGCGAGCCGAGCGGCAGTCTCGGCGGAGGTGACCGCCGCCTTGAGCTCGGTCTCCTTCTCCTTGATCTCGGCGGGGGACAACGGCTGGCCGTCCCCCTTGGTCGGAGTCTGCACCTTGCCAAACGACGGACGCTTGCGCGCGTTGGGCTGGTTCTTGATCCGCTCGTAGATCGCCTCGCTCGAGCAGTCCTTATACTGCGGATCGATAAGCGCGCCCTGCGGCAGGACGAACCCGTCCTGCTGGAGGAGCCAGTTCACCGCGTAGTCACACGCGATGTTCCAGAGCTCCGGATCGCGGTCCCCGCACCTGAGGTGATGACCGAGGGCCACGTGCCCCGCCTCGTGGGCGATGAGGAACGTGGTCTCGGGCACGCTCAGCTTGGCGAGGAAGTCGGGGTTATACTTGACCCACGTGCCGTCCGTTGCCGCCGTCTCCACGCTCGTGGAGATCGAGTGCTCGAGCCGCCCCGAGATCGATGCCCAGAACGGGTGGTCGAGTTGCAACCGGACGCGCGAACGCGTCAGGTTGCCGCTGATTTTTTTCAAGTCGATGTTCATGGTCGTGCCTCCTTTCGGTTGAGTTGTCGGATTACCCGAGCACTTCCTTGCCGCGAGTGATGGACCACTTGATGAAGTCCTTGCTCGCGGTGATGCTCGCGTCCTTGGTGATCGCGCCCTTGGTCGTGAACGCCTCGAGCTCGGGCCCGAGCCGCTCCGAGTACACGCTGATCTGCGGGAACGTGGAGGGGCTCGCCTTGGAGACGAGCGCGCCAGCCAACGCCCACCGCTGTTCGTACTTGTCCGGAACGGGGGCCGTCTTGGGATCGAGCAGGACCTTCTCCGGTAGCCCGCTCAGCGTGGCGAACACGCCGAGGAACCCGTGGAGAAAGAGGCCCGCCTCTTCCCCGAGCGTGCCCGTCAGGAGCTCGAGCCCCTTGGAGCCGCTCGCGACGAGCCGACCCGCGTGTTCCCACGAACGGGGGCACGCGAACTTGGTGATCCCTGCGGGCACTTCCTCCGAGTTGAAGAGCTCGGGGCGGAACCGCACCGCGCTGACCACCTCGGCGGGGATGCCGTCCCCGAGGGCCCAGAGGCTCCACGTCTCCGGATCGGGGACCACGTTAAGGATCGTCGTGAATCGGCCAGCGAGGGGGGCGATGATGCCGCCCACTCCCGCCCGATGCGTGCGATCATTCGTCGCGCCGATGAAGCGGACGTGGGGACTGATCTTGCCAGCCTCCGTGTGCCCGCCGTGGATCACGTGCAGGAGTGCCGCCTGTACTGACGTGGGCGCGCACCCGAGATCATCGAGGAAGCAGAGGGTCGGCTTGGTGGCCGTGGTCAGCTTCCGGATGAACGTCAGCGGGGAGAACTTGGCCTCCCCGTTGACCACCACCGGAAGACCGCGAAGGTCCTCCGGAGCGGCGGTGCTGATGTTCTCGACGATCACCTCGGGGTCGCCCCCGATGCTCTCGCAGATTTGTTTCCACGCGGAGACCACGAGCGCGGTCTTGCCAACTCCGGGCGACCCCACGAGGAGTAGCTTGGAGAACGTGGACTTGAATGCGTCCGCGAGCACGCTGGTCAGGCGCGCCGTCGAGACGCTGTTTGCTTTGCTGGATTCCGTTGTCTTGTTTTTGCTGTTCATTTTATGTGCCTCCTATGTTGGTTAGTGTGCTTGCTACTTACTCGCGGCAATCGATGCCGCGATTTGTTCGAACGCGTTAACCGCCTTGAGTGCCTCCGATGCGGCGGTGACCCGCACCTGCGGCTCGTGGCGGAGCTCGTCCTCCTTGCCCTCGGCGAGGAACGAATCCAGCGACTGGCGCGCGTTGCTCACGGCACGCGCAATGTCGGGATCGTTGCCCACGTTGAGAGCGTCAGCGTCCGCGAGGGCCTAACGCGCGGCCTCGATGGTGCTGTTGCGGAAGATTTTCTTCCGGTCAGCGAGCACCTCGGCCACGCCGCGCAGGGCCTCGCTCAGCCTCTCGAGGAGGGCCGAACGTGCCGCGCGGATGCGCTTGCCGAGCGCGAACTCCGCCTTGTCGCGGAGATCGTCGGGCAAGCGGTCCGGTGAGGGGAGCGGGTCCAACTCGAGCTCGACCCCGAACTGCGAGCGGAACTGGTCCGCCGAATCCGGATAGTCGGAGCGGTCGAACGTGCCGTTCAACCTCTGCGCCGCGTCCGACAGAATCGCGTCGAACTGGTCGCGCAATTTGTCGAACGCTTTCTCCGCCTCGTTCACCAACCGATTATGGTCGGCGATGAATCGCGGGTACGCCGTGGACGTGATGATCGACTGACCCACGCGCCACGGGAGCGAGTACCGGATGAAGTTCTCGCGGATGCGGTAGATGATCGTCCGCACCTCAGCGAGGTGCTCCTTGGAGTAGATCGCCTTCACCCAACGGCCACCGCCGCTGAGCTTGTGCTTCGCCTCCACCTCAGCCGTCAGATCGTTATCACACCTGCCGCTGACGGGGGAGCGGACGGTGAGATCGGCGATGAACGCCGAGTCGGTGATGTTGCTGTTGCTGTTCATGTTTAGTGCCTCCTGTTTTGGTTGGTGTGTCTGCTTGGCCTCACGGATTGTGGAATCGGTGCGACCAATGGGGGTTTGCCTGTTGCCGCTCGTCCCGCTCCAGTCTGGCCAGCGTCTCATCAAGATGCTGGCCAAGGATTGGGGCGATGGTCTGGACGATCTTCCTTAGCCGGATGTTCTCGGCCTCTGCGGCTGTGGCTCGCCTCTGCCAAGTGTGGAAGAGGTCTGCCTCGAATTGTTTCCGTTCGGTGCTGTTCATGGTTTAGTGCCTCCTGTTTTTGTGTTGGTTATTGTGCTTGCTACGCGCCTCGCGCCAGACGAGAGACCACGCTCCGAGCGTGGCCAACGTCAGGAATGAAGCGGAGACGATGGTGTGGACCGCGTATAATGTATCGTTCATGTGCCTCCTGTAGTTGGGGGTTGGACCAACTAAATCAAGTTTGCACACGTTAAAACGCGCACCAACATTTATTTTAAGATCAAAGAAGGTTATTATGCATACTTATACCCCTATAAGTTTTCGTACGTTGATATCCCCAGAGGGGATTCGCATTTAAACGCGTTTGTACGCGTTGCCACACGCCGCTAGATAAGGGACAGCGGATAGGGGGGTAAGACGCGTTCTAGGGCCATTTGCGCGCGATTACGGGCCATTGTCGTTTATTGTTTTGGCGAACCACACTACCCCGTTTTAGCCCTTGAGGGGGATCGGACAATTCATGTCCTATGGGAACTATCGCCCGAACAGAGGGAAAGTCAAGCGGGGCTCATAACTTTCTTACTAAGTTAAACTCTTTTTTTACTACATTCTTTCTTAATACATTCTTACATTCTTAATACATTCTTATATATATATTATATTATATATATATTAAGAGAGTGGCGCGAAACGCTGGACCGGACGCGCGCAATCTTACCGCAAAAATTTGACAAGGGAGGGGGCGGGGATAGATCGAGGCTCGCCCATGGGGAAACCGACCATAGTTGCCGACCCCAAGTCAAAGTCAGTCGGGGGGAATGCCCTTGATATTGGGGGCGCGGCGGGCGCGGTGATCGAGGCGGGCATCAGGGCCCGCGCGGAGTGCGGCACGCTGGCGCGGCCCGTGCCCGCGTTGCTGGCCGCGTTCCGCGAGCTCATGGAGCTCGGGATGCCAATCAAACACGCCGCGCACGCGCTGAGCATTAGCGAGACCGCGCTGTATAAATGGATCAGGGAGATTCCGGAGTGGGGGAAAGCGGCTGAGACGGGGAGAGCGGCGTTCGTTAGAACACACCTTAAACGAATCACAGACGCATCGCAAAAAGGAACGTGGCAAGCCTCCGGTTGGTTGCTCGAGCGTTGCCAGCCCGAGTACTTCAGCAGGGCCCGAGAGATCGCGATGGGATCGGCGATGGGCGGCGCGCTCAGCTCAACGATTCTCGCGCAGTTGGCCAGCGATTCAACAGTCACTACCACCTCACCAACAGAGGACCAGATGGCTATATCCACTACCACGCTAGAGGTCAGAGCGGTTCCGGTTGGGGCGGCGACTGACATAGGCGACGAGGGCAAGGCGACGACCCGATCCGATGAACCAGAGGGGGGCCACACCCCCCCCTCCCCCCAGCCACTAACTGTATCCCCCCTTCTTAAAAAAATTTCACCTAAAAAGACCCCCCGTCAGAGTCGTTCCCGCAAGGCGCGGACACTATCTGTCCCACCCCCCATCCCCAATGAATCCGATCCTTTCGCCCAAACATGAAGCACACCTACGACCTCAAGATCTACAATGGCCGAATCAAAGTCTACGTGGACGGCTTTGTGATGTTCTGTTTTAACCAAATAGATTTTAAGGGGTACTACACCTATAAGGATGACACGAGCCTTTACGGCATAGATGTTTATCTGATCGAGAGCGGGGGCGGTGCTGGTGGTGAAACCACCATGGAAATCTACTTTAAGACAAAGGAAAACTGGCTGGGCGTTCTGGGCTTATTGGACAAGCACCTCTGATCCCATGCAAAAACCATACAATGGCAGACCAGTTTTATTTCCCCGTCAGAGACGTTCTTTCCAGAAGCACACAATTTGTAGCCAAACTGTAATTCAAACCGCCCTGTAGCCCGCCCTAATCCTGATCCATGGCCCAAGCAAAACGACAGACCGGAGGCGGGCAAGCCCTCGATCCTAAGCTTATAGCGGCGTTTAAGACCGATCCTTCGGCCTTCTGCTCCCACTTTTTTAAGATCTCATTTTACGACTGGCAAAAGAAGGTCCTCCATGACCTAGCTACCAAAAAGAGGGTATGCCTCAAAGCGGCTAACGGAAGCGGCAAGACCTCCCATGTGGCTGCTCCCGTGCTGATCTGGTGGTGCAGTAGATTTCCAAACTCACAAGTCGTTACAACGGCAGGTGTTTACAGACAAGTCCGCGATCAGCTATGGCAGCAGATCAACCAATGGGGGTCTGTCCTGAATGGGTGGGCCGTAAACTCCACCGACCTAATAGCCCCGAATGGATCTAGGGCGATTGGGTTCAGCACCGATGAGCCCAACAAGTTTGAGGGCTGGCACAATGAAAACCTCCTTCTGATATTCGACGAAGCCAAGTCTATCCCAGAAGGGATATGGCACGCAGCGGAGCGTTGTCAGCCCACCGCGTGGCTGGCAATGAGCTCCACCGGAGGGATCGATTCAAGATTCGCCCAGCTTTTCCTGAGCCCCAAAAGCAAATGGGAAAAGCATTCCGTCACGTCCTACGACTGCGATCACCTGTCCAAGACCAACTGGATTCAGGACCAGATCGACGAATACGGCATGGATCACCCCTTGGTGCGGTCCATGATCTTTTCCGAGTTCATATCAGAGGGGGACGGCTCCACCGTTCTGACGCTGGAAAAACTAAGGAAACTCAGGGATGCCAATGTCCAGCCCCTAACCAGCCAGCCCTACGCATTTATCGACTGGGGAGGCGGGGGCGACGAAACCGTGATAGCCATCCGCAGGGGGAATCAAGTTCAGCAGCCGATAGCTTGGTCGAGTGCCAATACCATGGCCACCGTTGGCCGCGCCATCAACGAGCTGAAGTCTGCGGGCGTTAAGGCCGATAACGTGTGGGCTGACGATGGCGGACTGGGCAAGCCCATGAATGACCGCATGAGCGAGCAGGGGTGGCACATCCACCGCTTCAACTTCGGGGCCAAGTCCCGCAACCCATCCTACATGAACAGGGGCTCGGAGATCTGGTGGGAGCTGGCAAGGCTAGTCGAAAAGGAGCAGGTCATTCTACCCAAGGATGACGTGATGGATGCACAGCTCTGCGGCAGGAGGGTGCGGGTCAACTCATCCGGTAGGCTCGGGCTGGAGCCCAAGGACGAGATGCGGAAGCGCGGGGCCTCGTCTCCGGACCGAGCCGATGCGGTGGCGGGGGTGTGCGGGGCCGTTCCGATATCTGGGGTGTTGACGGAGTTTCAAACCGACATTACATCGCAGAGTAACGAAGAGTACTTGCCACACGTTGTCGCGGAACGGGAGTTCTTTGAGGACGTGGGGATCTTCGCTGGAGGCTAAATAATGAATGTATGGAATTGGGTGACGCAGAACTGGACGGAAATCGTGGCCGCTGTGGGCGGCTTGGTGATTGCCGCACGCGTGATTGTCAAACTCACGCCCACCGAGACCGACAACGTCTGGCTCGAGCGCGCGGTTAATTTTCTCAAGAGCTTGGGGCTTCATATCAAATGAAGCAGTTTTGGGACAAAAAAAATCCCAACAAATCCTCCGCCCCGCTTTCCGCGAAGGCCAAGGAGTATGCCAAGGACAAGGCCCGATCCGCTGGCCGTCCCTATCCCAATCTCGTGGACAACGCCGCTGCCAAACGGAAGTTTAAGCTGGGAGCGTATTGATGGTGGACAAGGACCGGATGGCCTGCAACAGGCCCCAGCGCACTCCCGATGGTCCCAAGAAGTTCGTCGTGAAGGCTTGCTCGGGAGGGCAGGAAAAGATTGTCCGGTTCGGTGACCCGAACATGAAAATTAAAAAACACATTGCGGAACGAAAGGCCAGCTTCCGAGCCCGCCACAACTGCTCCGAAAAAAAGGACAAAATGAGCGCGGGTTATTGGGCGTGCAAATCTTGGTGATGCAATGCTCCGAGCCATCCTTGAAATTTTGTCGCGACTTCTCGGGTTTTTCCCCAGCAGAAACGAGCTCGACGATTCCCACGCACGAGGTGAGTGGCGCAAGAATCGCGATTCCATTGATCGGGATCTTGGTCCTAAGCCTTGGTGGATGCGCGACAACGCAGCCCGTGGCGAGGACGAGCGGCAACACTAGCCGACTGATGACAATGCCCGAATATGAGCAGGTCCGTTCCTCAAATGAAGATGTCAAACGCTGGGCCCGCGAGGCCCTGCACACGGTCAACGATCTTGAGTTTGAAGTGAGGAGGGGCCGATGAAGGAACGCGACGAACTATACCGATTACTGATGGAGGACGTGAGGGCCCGCACCTCGTGGGAGGAGCGGCAGCGTCTTTGGTATGAGATGCGGCATGGCGGGCTTCGCCGAAAGAAGAAACTTCCTTGGCAGGCCGACCTCCACTACCCGCTGGCCGACTCGCTGATCAACAAGCTCAAGCCCTTTTATTTCCAGCAGGTCTACGGCAACGAACTTGCCGCCACCTTCATCCCGATCAACGACCAAGCCGACGAGGCTTTGGCTCGCCAGATGAGCATCTGGTTCGATCACCAGATCAAGCAGCGTTCCAACTTTGAGCAGGAGGTGCTGACCTCCATCGACCACACCCTGACGCAGGGGTTGGGCTATCTGAAGATCAGTTGGAATCAGGACAAGAAGACCGTCCACTTCGATGCCATCGATCCGATCAACATCATTTTACCCTACTACACCACCGACCTCTCCAAGGTGGAGCGCATCTGCCACGTCATGCAAATGAGCATGGATGCCTACCGCGCCAACGATCTCTACGATCAGGAGATCCTGCCCAAGATCAAGGGCAGGGAGTCTGAGGGCGCGCGCGCCACCACTTTCGAGGACACCAAGTTCCGCCGCGAGGGAATCACCGTAGGGACGGAGTCCGATCAGGTGGTCGTGTGGGAGGTGTATGAGCGGACGGCTGACGGCAAGATCATGGTCCACACGTTCTCGCCCGTTGCACCTGAGCACGATATTCGCCCGTCCTTTGAACTTCCCTACAAGCATGGGGAGGTTCCGTTTGTCTCGTTCTTCACCGAGATCAAGGACAAGGGGATCTATTCCAGTCGCGGGATCTGCGAGATGGTTGCGCCGTTTGAGGCTTTCCTTTGCAAACTGCTTAACGAAAAAGCGGACGCGATGACCCTTTACAATCGCCCGCTCTTCCGTTGCGAGCAGGACATTCCCAACACCAACAATCTTCGCTTTGGTCCCGCCACCATCCTGCCCGTGGGCGTGGCTCCGGTTCCCATGCCGCAGCCGCCGATCAGCTTCGATCAGGAAATGATCAACCAGCGCATGATTGCGGAGTATCTGACCTCCATGCCCGACTTTGGTCTGGTCCAGCAGCAGAACTCCAAGAACGCCCGCACGGCCACCGAGGTTTCCCAGATCGGGGCCATGATGGGCCAGAGCACGGATTTGCGGGCGCGGATTTTCAGGCTGAGCCTCGGCAGGGTTTACAGGCAGGCGTACGCGGTCCTTTGCCAGTTCGCCCGCAAGGAACTTAATTATCTTTATGCCAACAGCTACAGGTCGCTACCGGAACATGCCATCGGGGATCACTACGACGTGATGCCCAGCGGCAGCGCGGACGGGGTGAACAAGGCGGTTCAGTTTCAAAAGGCGGTGGCGCGGATGCAGCTCTTTCAGGGTAACCAAATTGTTGACCAAGTCGGTCTGGTTCGCTCGGTCCTTGAGACCGATGATCCTTCCTTGGCTACCAAGCTGGTGCTTGATCCCGCCACCCGCCAGCTTTCGCAGGGCGAGGAGCAGTCGATGGAGAATCTGGTCATGGAGCAGGGCGTGCCCGCATCCGTGGACGCTTCCGACGACCACCTCGTCCACATTCAGGTCCTGCTCAACCGCATCCAACAGCTCGAGCAGATGGGCGGGGGATTGCCTCAGGCCCAGCAGCTCTACGCGCAGCATCTGGAAGCCCACCTCCAGTACCTTGGCCTTCGGGACAAGAACACGGAGCGGGCCCTTCGCAAACAGATCCGCGAGCTCGCCAAGCAGAAGGAAGCCCAGCTTGCCCAAGGTAACTCCACCACCATGGGGGCCATGTGACTTGGATCAGGAATAAGTTGCAAGCACTCAAGCTGGCACTAGATCTGCATCGCCATGTCAAAACAGGAGGCGTACCCGATTGGACACCCGAGGACTCCGGAGAGCTATCCCGATTTCTCGGCTCTCCGTCTGGCAGGAAACTTTGGATTTTGCTGGGTCAAACCATTGAGCGGCGCGCTATCGCAGCCTGCACTACAGGCGGTTCTGCTCACGATGCTGGCAGGGTCGTTGGCTTTCGTGAGGCACTCGCTGTGATTGAGTGGATGAAAGCCGAAAAGATTGACGATGAAATTTCCCTGAAGGGAGACGTTGAGGGCGTGTCTTCCTTATTTGAAAGGTATAGCCCTTAACAACACGGGAGGGATAACCCGATAACCCTATGGCAACGACAGCCGAAACCAACGAGGTGAAACCGGACGTTTCACCAGCACCCGAAACTGAGGGCGACATCACCGAGGCACAGCTTGTGGATATGCTCCGCGAGATGGACGGCTTAAAGCCGCTATCCCGCAGCGCGTCCCCCGAGCCCGCGCCGAAGGAGGAAGCCAAGGCGGATTCCGACCCATTGCCCGCCGATGGGAAGTCGAGTGCAGTCGAGTCCGAGCAAAAGCAAGAGGCCAACCAGCCTTCGCCTGTCGCGAAGGAAGCGGAGGCCAAAGAAACAGGTGACATTTCCCCCAAAGGGGAGGCCGCAGAACCCGCGAAAGAGCAGGTGGCGGACACGAAGGAAGCCAAGATTGAGGGAAGGCTTGCCAAGGATCAGGCGCGTCTTGCCGAGAGCTGGAAGAAGCTCGAGGAAGAAAAGACGGCGGTTCGCAAGCAGTCCGAGGAACTGAAACTTGCCAAGGAGAAAGCCGAGGAGGAGGCCATCAAAAGCGTGGCCCCCGACATGAGCAGCTCTCCCGAAGACTTGCGCCGCTATGCGCGCGACTGGGAACAGGAAGGCAAGGATGAGGTTGCCAAGGAAGCCCGCAGGATGGCCGACCAGATCGAGAGGGCCCAGAAGCTCAAGGCCGAGCGCGACGAGCGTTTGACCAAGGAGCAGAACGAAGTCAGGGCCACCAACGCAAGGCGTTTGTTGGAGGACAATCCGGACCTAAAGAATCAGGAAAGCACCCTCTACAAGGCCCTGACGGAGATCATCAACAATCAGGATGCGGAGCTAAAGGACTTCTTTGCCAAAAGCCCGCACGGATTGGTTTATGGAACGCAGATCGCCAAGATGAAGATTGCGGCGGAGTCTGCGGCCTCTCTCCAAGAGGAGATCGTCACCATTAAAAAAGAGAACGAGGAGCTGAAGAAGAAGCTCAGCCTTGGGTCGTCCACAGGCTCCAAGCCCGCCAAGGGCAAAAAGGAGTTTGAGGATATGGATTACAAGGAACAGGAATCATTCCTGAAGAAGATGCTGTCTGAATCAGAATCCGTTCTCGCAGGAGTATAACGAATCATGGCACAGATGAAACTGACCAATCCTGCTTCGCTCGGGAATTATTTTCAGCCCGTTCTGTCGAAGCAGTTGATTGATCGTATTAGTGAAACCCTGCGTCTCAACACGCTCGCCCAGCAGGTTGACCTGCCGAAGAATCTCGGTTCAAAGACCGTAAAATTCTTTCAGTTCAACGGCACGGCGGATGCGTCCGAGGTGCAGACTTTAACCGAAGGAACCCCGATCAGCACGTTCCGCGAGCTCGGCCTCAACAGCGTTGAGGTGAGTCTCACGCAATACGGCGAAGCCCTCAATGTGTCCGACTTATTGTCGAACCTGAGCCTCTTCAACGTTTTGCAAGAGGGCGTAAAATTGCTAGGCGAAGATGCGGCCTTGAAAGCCGACAATCTTAGCCGCGCAGAACTGATCTCTGGAACGGACGTTGCTGGCAACAGCACCAAAAAGCGTTACGCACAGGGTTTGGCGAACTTCGCTGCGGTCGATGCCGCAGCCGCGTCCGCCGCCTTCATTGATGCCGAGGATCTGCTTGATGCATCCACGGAACTTAAGGCCAACAAATCCAACCCCCTCAACGGGAAGTTCACGGCTCTCGTGCCGCCTCAGGTGGCGCGCGACCTGTTCCGCGATACCGACTTCTTAAACTCGGTCTATCGTAACCCGACGAGCGGCGTGGGTTCGCTGTACGCTGGTGAGCTGGGGACTTTTTACGGTCTCCGTATCATCGAGCACACGAATCCGTGGATTGAGGGAACTACCGAGGGGACCTACTCCGCCGCTGGTTCGATCTACAGCACTATCGTGCTGGGTGAGAATGCGTTCGGCGTGGTGAAGCTCTCCGGAGATTCCCCCTTCAGCCCGAAGGTCACCGTACTGACTCAGGCCGATAAATCGGACATCCTTAACCAAACGGTCAAAGCTGGTTATAAAGCTTATTATGCTGCAAAGCTAATGAACTCCAAGCGGGCCGTCGTGGTCAAGTCGAAGAGCCGCTTTACCGCTGCCTCCTAAGTAGTGGGTGGGAGTCTGATCATCGTGGTTGGTGAACAGGCGGGAGGGGGGAGCAATCCCCCCTCCCAGCTCCCTATTCCGCGAAAGGAAAATATGGAAAAAAAAGAAGGAAAGATCATAGCCAAGGTTCCCATGGCAAAGCTTCCGGAGGATTCCGAGATCGGCAACAGGTTCACAATGGGCGGATACATCGAGGGGATGGAGGGCGACATGGCCCTTGTATGCCTAGAGACGTTCACGCCAGCCGAGGACAAGGAAGAACAGTATACAGAGGAAGACGCTCGCAACGCCGCCATGCAGATGGACGAACAGATGGGCTACATGGGATGACCTATGCCCATCTATCTCTACGAGACTGACAAGGGGGAGCTGGTCCAAGAGATCCGCTCGGTGGCCGACAGGGACAAGGGTCCCATGCGGAGACGCATGGCCGCTCCTTATGTTTTCAAGGGCCATCCTGATCCGAGCACCACGGAGCAGGGGGCTAAACGATTTTACAAGCAAGCCGAAGAAAAGGGGAGACTACGCAGCCGTAGATACTCCAAGAACAAAATCAAACAAATCTGGGGTTGGTAATTTATGCCTAGCGTAAAAGAAATTTATCATAAGATTGACGATGTAAGGATTGAGGCGGATTCGATCAATCTGAACGTGGACGGGGTTGAGGCTCTCCTTGGCACCGCCCAAGCCGATCTGGC